>Ga0209689_1000570_pt1 | contig 25878 bp, 25 predicted proteins | sample GraSoiAngelo_149_FD_187119 | JGI IMG/M metagenome (GOLD analysis project Ga0209689, IMG submission 187119) | Grasslands soil microbial communities from the Angelo Coastal Reserve, California, USA - 14_1009_09_30cm (SPAdes) (version 2) | ecosystem: Environmental > Terrestrial > Soil > Grasslands ... | reverse complement strand
GAAGTCGTCGCTGCCGTGGAAACACAGTTTGGATATTGGGCTAACGGAAACGAGGCCTTGCGTCGGTTATGCGCAATTACTTAAGACGCTGCGTATAGAAGCGGTATTCAAGAGCGAATTGCAGGACCCGCAAGCCGTTGAGCGCCCGGATGACTTGAAGCTTGCTGAAGGTCGTACACGGAACCGGCAGGCCTTGCAGGTCGAAGGTTTGGCCGTCTCGCAGGTGCTAATTTGTATCTCGCCGTGTGCCGCACCACCTTGGTCAAGAAAAGTTCCCGGGGGACCACGACGTCAGCGGACATCCGGCGAGAAGAAGACTTTCATAGCGCAGACCATGAAGACAAAGACGAGAACTAAAGCTTGGGGAAAACTCGATGCCAGCCCACACTGAGGGCAAACTAGGGTCCTGTTTGGCCGGACGATTTCCTAGCTTAGCCTGCAGGAAACTTCTGCGTCATTTCTTTGCGGGATACTTATCTCGCGGCTCGATTCCATCGTCTGCGGCAGAAATCCCTGCACCGTATCGCACGTTTGTAGCATCCAATAAAAATGGCCAACGGGCTGGTTTGATGCTCGAGGGGTGAATGGAGGCGCAGGGCCAAATACCGTCCCGCGAAGCCTCTTCCCGTGTTCCTCAATTCGAAGGAGGAAATCGGATGGAAAGTTTAGCCGCCAAACAGCAACCTAGCGCAGGAGATCGTATGATCACTGCCGAACAAAAGTATCTGCGCACCGAACTGGAACAACGCCGCGAGCGGCTTCACACGGCGGTGCACTCGCCCGCCGCTGATGCTTCTCTTTCGCAACTGCTTACGGCTGTGGATGCCGCGCTCGGGCGCATCGATCAAGGAACATTCGGGCTTTGCGAGACGTGCCATGACTCCGTTGAACCGGAACGGTTGCTGGCCGATCCGCTCGTGCGGTTCTGCCTCGACCACCTTACGAGTGCTGAACAGCGTGCCTTGGAGAGTGATCTCTCCCTTGCCGCACGCATCCAGCGCGCACTCCTGCCGAAACCGGGTCTGGCACCAGCAGGGTGGGACGTGCGCTTTCACTATCAGCCCGCCAACATGGTGAGCGGGGACTACTGCGACCTTCTCGAAACAAGCGACGGGCTGCTCTTTATGTTGGGGGATGTCTCCGGCAAGGGTGTGGCTGCGTCAATGCTAATGAGTCACCTCCATGCTACGTTTCGCAGCCTCGCCGAAGCCGGTCTCCCGCTCGATCGAATGGTGGAGGACGCCAACCGCATTTTCTGCGAAAGCACTCTTGCCGGACAATTCGCGACTCTGGTTGTAGGACGAGCGGCACACGACGGTTCGGTGGAGTTTGTCAGCGCGGGCCATCTCCCTCTTCTGCACCTCCATGTTGACGGAGCAACGCCGAGGGATTCCACCGGCGTGCCTCTGGGGATGTTCTGTAACACGCGCTTCCCTGTCCAGCGACTCACATTGGCTCATGGTGACGCCGTTCTTCTGTATACCGACGGGTTGACGGAAGCACGGAATCGCGCTGGCCAAGAGTATGGTCTCCACCGAATTCGCGCGCTGGCGGCGCGGCACGTCGGGATAGCGCCTGCCGGGCTGATCTCCGAATGTCTCGAAGACTTGGTCAGCTTCGGGGAGGGTTTAAAGCAAACCGACGATTTGACGCTTCTGGTCGTGCGCCGTGCCGCCCAAGCTGGAGTATCAGTGTGACCGCGTTGTATTGCCAACCTTCAGAATCCGCTGAAAAGCTGTTTCTTCTATCGCATTTCGTCTAGATCCTCATATTGAGGACGGCCTGAGCATCGGCCATGGGAAGTTGAATGTGCTTCCGACTCGATTTACCCGGTGGGCCGTAAAGCCTGGACTTCAGGCCGGGGAATTACCGGAGACTTGCCGAGGCGTTCTCACGGGCGATTCCACATCTCCGATGTGCGCGTTGGGCTCCGTAGATGTCGGTAAATCTGTTCCCAATATGCTTGCTGTAGTTCAGATTCCTACTCAAAGCCCGCTATAGTCAGAGGCGAAACTGGGAGACAATTCCATAATAGAGTTCAAGGAGGCGGAGCATGAGAGCGATTCTAATCTCCGTAGCGATTCTATTCATGTGCGGCCCGATGCCGGCCCAACAGAGGAAACAATCTGCCATTGTGCAAAGGACGTTTGTTCCTGACGAGCCGCTGCCGTGCATCGCGTTTAATCGCATGGCCACTCGATTGGATGCCGTTTACAAAATCGAGGACGTCAGCAAGACCGACTACGACGAGGGCATGAGAAAGTACAAGAATGGCACACTGGAGGAGGGCGTGGACTACGTCATCGGCGGCAAGGACAAATACCAAAGAATTTCTTTACAGCGAGACAAGCTCGCGGAGTTCATTCGTTGGTACGCGGTGGAGGGTGGGCGCGGGCAAATGGACGCAGCCAACACCCAGTGCTCCACGGAACTAGGGGAGAGAGAAGAAAGATACGCGGGGATTTACAACCTCCGGCAGTTACAGGACGCGATGACGGTTGCGCGGGCGGAGGGTCTGCTGGCGGATGTTGCTATGGAAGGCCAGAATGCGGTGATAAAAGCTCTTTTAGAAAGTGGAGCATCGCACAGAAAAGACGTAGACCGCTACAACAAGCTGGTCGAAAGCGTAAACACATACAATAAGGCAGTGAACGATCTCGTGGTGACCGTGAATACGGCGATGGATGAACCGAAGGGCTCCAAGCTAGCGCCAATGTTGAGCTTCAACTTTGTTCGCCTGCAACCCCTAACGTGCACTGGAAGGTCACTGTCGTTTAGCAATTCGACGGCTTACCTGGCTAACCTCAGCACCATGGCCAACGCAGTGCCAACGATGCACTGCGAGTAGGTGCGCGTGGTCCACACACAAAGGGAAAAGAACTGAAGGACAAAAAACCCAAAGACCCACCCTCTAACCACGAGGGTGGGGCACTCTCGTGTGGATCCTTTTGGGGCAAACTACTAAGGTCTTATCTTTTCCGTGTGTCTGATATCGGTAAACTCCAATTCATTCTGCCCCAGCCAGCCACGCGCCTGCCCCACTCGCGATGATGATTCTTGGATGTGTCGTGGTCGATCACAGAGCGGTCATTTGTTTTGCTGTTGATACAAACTCGACAAGTGGTGAGCCGTCTGCCCTACGAGTTGAGACGTATCGCCGAGTGCGGCCTCCACATATGGCTTGGCTTCAGCGTGCGATACTGCAAAGATGCCATCAAGAGCCGCAGCTCTGGTGACCTCCCATTGGTCTTGAGCAAAGGCTCTTTCTAGAGGACCTAACGTGGAAGAGCCGCCGATCGCCATGAGAAACTTAACGGCAAATAGCTGCGTGAAGCCGTTTTTTTGTTGCAAGTCAAGGTATCTTGCGAGTGGCGCAACTGCCTTTTGCCCAAGCGCTTCCACCTCGGCAACCTCCTGATTTGTGAGAGGTTCAAAGGTGATTCTCTTAACCCCATTTACCGTTGAATAGCAACGTGAGAGGGCCGTAGTCATTATCTGGTCTATGATCGCAGAGCTTTTTGGATCGTTCGCCTGGCCAAATCCAAGCGATGCGTATCCAATAACAATGCAGGACAACACAAGAGCATGGCGAAGGCCTCGTTGAGCTTGGTTCATTGTGTATTCCCAAATGTATAAGTCTTATCCTGGTTGGACGGATTACCCTGAATGACTAATTGAATGCGCTTGTTACTTACAGGAAGCTTTGGCAGCCTTTGCTTTCACCTCGGCCAGGGTTCCCTCGTTCTCCTTCGGGAGAGGGCCAAGGGGATGGGCCTTCCCTTCCAATGTGCGCTCCTTAGTTCTTGAGCAGGGAGCGCACGCGGGCTTCGTCCGACAGCGGGAGCCAATCGCCGGGCTTTAGGCTGGTATAGGCGTCAACCTGGTAGCCTCCGATAGAGGCGGTGGGATCGCCGGAAACCTGATCCTTCTTCAGGAAGAAAATCCCCTGCTGCTGCTTCTGGAACTTGGGAGAGTTAACCCAGGCTACATCTCTTGAGAGCGGAAAGCGCACCGCCATCTTGTTCCCCTTGGGTTTTGTTCCCTTGAGGATTGACTTGATTTGGAGAACAGCTTCATGCCAATCCGCGCTGTGTTCGGAGACGTGATAACGCGCGGCGGCGGATTTGGGTATGGTCCAGCGGTGGACATCCGTAATGCGACCAATGACCACCAAATCAGACGAGGCAATGCGGTCTTGGAGATCTTGGTCGCTGATTTGCTTTTGCATCTGGCCGAGGGCCGGTTGGCCGGTAGGGGATCCCTCGGCAGGAACTCCTCCGCCCGCGTTGAAGTCATGTCCCAGTTCCTTGACGGCCACACCGGAACCAAAGATCCAACCTTCCGTGTAGAACGTTGCTTGAGCCCCTGGTTGGAAGGCGGATGGGTCTTTCACCTCGACGGTGACGTTGTCGCCTTTCTTCAGCGAAACGGCAGCAGGCTTTTTCAAGACGGAGTCCACACGAACGACTATCGTCTGCGGCGATTGAGGGACGCCCACAAAGGAGACTGCGCCAAGCTGGCTTACCGTGCCCGAAAAGACGATGCTGGATTGTTTGGCGAGAGCAGCCTGGTTGTTCTGTCCTTCGAGGAACCGGGCGGCGGACGGTACAAGCAAGACCGTCGAGAGGATGCCGGCCAGGAAGCTTAGCGAGGAATTCATGTACGCCTCTCTTTCTCCGCGTCACGGTACGAACGCGCTTCAGGGAATCACCGGAACGCTAAAATAGAATGGATCTATAGAAACCGCCACGGGGTTGCCTGAGCCATCCGTGAGTGTCCGGGCACTGAAATCCACGGCGCGTTGGTAGCTTACGCCTTGTGGGAAATTGGCGCGGTCTGGTGCGTTGTTGGCGCAAAAAACGCCGCGGAACTCGTTCTCAACAGAAAGCAAATAGTCGTAGTCCCCCAAGTAAGGCAAGAACTGCTGCGTGGGCACATCCGCCGGGACACTCGCGAGAATGAGGTCCTGAGCGGTTACGAAGCCATTGTGCGATTGCACTACATGTGTAACCCAACGGCCGGCAGAAAGTTGCTGGTAGAGAAGACCGACGACGCCATTATTGGCCACCGCCAGCGCGATGTTCGTCGCGTTGCTGATCGTCGTTTGGGGCAGGTCCGCCTTGGACCAGGTCAGTCCGCGGTCGGTCGAGCGACGCACATGCAGGGTATAGATGTCGCCCTTGCGTCCGTGGTCGGCCCAACCGACGTACACCGTGGAACTGTTGTGGGGATCGACGGCGATGGAAAGCGTGGAACCGATTCGTTCCTGACCCAGTGTGGGCGCATTGGACCACGGAATGGAGGTGCGCTTCACGACCAGACGGCCCGGAAGTTTATCAGAGGGGTCTCTAAGCGCCTGGAAAGGATGGGGGCCGGTGCCACCGGCATCGTCGCGCACGACCACGACGTCGCTCGTGGCGGTTGTTCCGTTAAATTTGCGCCAGCCGAAAAAGGCCGCGTAAACGGTATTGTCCGGAGCGACTGCCGGACGAACTGAAGGCCCATCCTGTCCCGCGGTATTGCGGGCCTCGATGGAAAACGATTTGTAGGTCACCCCACCGTCGACCGAGACGTCCACCGTTGCGGTACGGCCACTGGGCTGATTGAAATCATTGACCCCCACATAAATGTGGTCGGTCTTGGAAATGGCGAGGGCCCGGACGAAGGGCTGGTCCACGTTGCTGCGGGTGGACTGTACGTTCATAACCGCACTGGAAGAAACGTCATTGGATTCCGACTCGTCGAGCGTGATGGATGCGGCGCAAGCCAGCGTGCCAGCGTGGAGGTCCCCGCGCGGATGGTTCTCTCCCGTGGGCATGGCATGCGTGATGTCGCAGGTCATCCGCGGAACGGGAGTGATGGCATTCAGGATCCAGCTGTTGCCTCCGTCTTCGGAAACGTAGATGGGGGCATTGCTACTGCTCGAAACGGGATTGGGAGTGAATGCCGAAGCGACCATGACCTGTGGGTTGGCAGTTTGGACAGCGAGAAAAGGTTCGCTATCTTGATTGGTTTCGCCGCTGAGACTTGCGGGGATGACGTCCACAAGCTTGACCTGGGTCGGCGCAGCATAAACTGAACCTAGGGTGCGAGCGGATTGCGGGCCATCGCCTCCGACGCCAGTTTTGGGCGGAGCGTGCTTCTCAATGAGTAAGATTCCGGCAATCAGAACAAGCAGAGTAAACGCCAGCAAGCGCATCCAAAATGCGGCAAGAGCTTTCACGGCAAACGGTCTCCCCCGTCAAACAGCGTTGAATTTTAAGTCGGGCAGGCCAGCAGGCGGGCCGGGTTCCGCGTGGCACGCATATTTCGCCAGAAAAATAGTTGGCCGGGAAACCAACATACACCTAAGCAATCCTGCCGACAATGCCCCCTTGGCGAGATACTTTGCTTGGCTCATAACCGCGAGGGCCCAGGGAGGTCCACCCCTCTCCTAGCCGCATGATTCGAGCAGCGAAGCCGGGGTCAAGAGTGGGCCTAGAGCCGCGTCAGCGGGCTTGCCCCTTGACGGCGACGAGAGCGAAGGGACTTCTTGTTGGCAGCACTCTTTGTTTGGGAATTAGCAAGGCGTCGGAGACTGCCGACGAATACCAGATGGAAATATGCTTTACGGCTGATGCCAAGGACGGCCATGTGCGCAGCACTAACGTTGCTGGACCGCATGGCGGTTCCCGTGTACGCTACAGAAAAGAAATCAAGAACAGTTGCAGGGAGTTTCAAGGGGGGAATCCATGATTATTTGCGATCTCTGCGGCGAAGCAAGAGATTGTCGGCAGAAGGAAATTGACGGCAAGGAATACGATATCTGCTCCGAATGCTGGAACCCGTTGGCACAAAAGCTGAGAGGCAAAGGCAGGGTGAAGAATCGGGAAACCGTGTTCCTACCAGCACCAAGAATCGTCAAAGAGCGGGAAGAGGAAGAGCCGAGGCCGCTACCGGGAGAGCCGCCTAAGATCTGGGGCGGAGGGAAGCGGCCACACTGACAAAGTGGGCAAGATGGGCGTTGCGACTCCCTCTGTATAAAAATGATGCGGCATGGTCTCTATTTTTGATTTCGGACCGCATTGTTCCAATGCCCTCAAGCACACATTTATTCATGCACGCGCACCTCAGCCCAAAAGACTATCTAATAAACGAAAATACGCAATTCCTTGCGCCCTCCGACCGAAACCGACTTGTCGTTTGCTAAAACTCCGCCCGCCTTTGATTCCATGGGCCGCACGCGAAAATAAAAAAAGACCAATCTGTGCAATATGGAACAGACGCCAATACCTGGCCAACGATATATTTGGCATGCTTAGAATCCATAGATTCCCGGGGGCCAGCACGGCAAGGGGAAGGACTGGCCCCCGCGAATTATTCTCATCAAGGCAGTATCCTCATTTGCACATCCTCTTTGCCCATAGTCACCGAGCCGAAATACAAGGCAGCCCAAGAGGAACTGCACAAGAACATTTCGCGGTCAGCGCGGAGATCGTCGGAACGCCCGAAAAGTTTGATATTACCCGGGCAGGAAAAGATTCTGTCTATTCCGAAGCCCAGACTTAGAATGGTGACAGAGCCATACTTTTTCTTCGGTTCATCCGCCTGTTTTCTAGTTCGGCAAGTCCCGTCGAGGCGCGCGCCTGGCCCTAAAGTTCTTGTGCTAGATTCGACTACATCAGTCTGTGTTGGTGGTTAATCCCCTTCTGAAAGCCGCGCCGCAGTGCGCGGAGTCTCCGGCCCCTGCGGCCAGGGGTGAGACAGCTATGCCGAATTCGAAGCCAAGGATCCCTAAAGCCCCAAAGCGCGGCAGCTCGCGCAAGCCGTCCCTAGAACCAGCGCAACTGTTTCGAGTTGTCGCTGAAACGACCACCGACGCCATCATCACCATCGACGAACGAAGCATCATTTTTTTTGTCAACGAAGCCGCTCAAGAAATCTTCGGATACTCCGTTTCCGAGATGATGGACCAAGAGATTACCATGCTGATGCCCGACTATCTGCGTCAGGCGCACCGGGCGGCTGTCGGACGATGTGTGCAAACGGGCAAGAAACATCCTTCCTGGACTGCTCTGAAACTCACCGGCCTGCACCGCAGCGGAAGGGAAATTCTTCTCGAAGTTTCATTGGGGGAGCATGTCCACAAGGGAAGTCGCATTTTCACGGGAATAGTCCGCGACATCACTGATCGCGATCGCGTAGATCGAGAGCTCCGCCAAGCAAAAGATAGATACGCGAAAATGATTCAGGCGAGCCCGGACGCCATCTCTCTACGAAGTCTCCCGGAGCGCCGCTACATCGAAGTGAATGAAAGCTTCACCCGTCTCACTGGCTATACGGCCGAGGAGGTGACAGGCAAGACGCCCTCGGACATCAATCTATTCGTGGAAACGGAGTGGCATCGGAACACACTTGAGAAGCTACAACGGGACGGAGAGATTCGGGAACAGGAGTTTCGATACCGCCCGAAGGGAGGGGAGATCCGATTTGCTACGCTTTCGGCCGCGCGGGTGATGCTGGACGGCCAGCCGTGTATGCTCTCGATCACGCGAGACATCACGGAGCGCAAACGAACCGAAGCCGCACTCTCTCATTTGGCGTCAATTGTGGAGTCCTCTGATGATGCAATTGTAGGCAAGACATTGGATGGGAGGATTGCGAGCTGGAACATAGGCGCAGAGACGGTCTATGGGTACTCCGCGAGTGAAGTAGTCGGACGGCCGCTCACAATTATTGTGCCTGCTGAGTACCAGGACGAGATACCTGAAATCTTGGAGAGGATCAAGAGAGAGGAGAGAATTCAGCATTATGAAACGGTTCGCGTCCGAAAAGACGGACACAAGATCAATGTTTCCGTAACCATATCGCCGATAAAAGATGCCAGCGGCAAGGTGGTGGGGGCTTCGGCGATCGCCCGCGATATCACTGCGCGGAAGCGCACCCAGGAGGCCCTTCAGCAATCGGAGTCAAACTTTCGTTCACTCGTACATGACGCGCCTTACGGAATCTATCGTGCCACGTTAGACGGCCGCCTCCTCCAGGTGAACCCGGCGCTTGTGAAGATGTTGGGGTACGATTCGGAGGCGGAACTTCTACGGTGTAACGTCGCTAGCAACATCTATCGCGACCCGCAAGTCCTTGAGCGCTTGGTCAAAGAATCTTGGCCCAAGAAGGACTTTCAAGGAGTCGAGGCCGCCTGGCAGAGGAAAGATGGACAGATCATCACGGTCAAAATGACCGGGCATGCAGTGCTAGAAAAGGACAACTCCCTTGCTCATTTCGAGGTGTTCGCCGAGGACATAACCGATCGTCGAAGTCTTGAGAGACAGCTTCTGCAGTCGCAGAAAATGGAGGCCGTTGGCCGCCTCGCTGGCGGAATTGCCCATGATTTCAATAATCTCCTCGGCGTCATCCTTGGGCACAGCGACATTCTTGACCAACACACGGGTGCGAACGACCGCCTGCGCAAGAGTGTCGAAGCCACTCGGCATGCGGCACAGCAAGCTGCTGCTCTGACCGCGCAGCTGCTTGGATTCAGCCGCAAGCAAGTCATCGAACCGAGAGTTATGGACCTAAATGCTTCGGTCTTGGAAATCGAAAAGATGCTCCACCGCTTGATCGGCGAAGACGTCGAATTAGTGATCAGGCTAGACCGTAATTTGGGTTACGTGAAAGCTGATCCGGGTCAGGTGAGCCAGGTACTCATGAACCTGGCGCTCAATTCACGGGATGCCATGCCCAGCGGCGGAAAGTTGGTGATTGAAACCGCACATCTGGAACTCGATGACACTTACGTCCGGCAACATTTGGGTGCAAGGCCTGGGCCATTCATCATGCTGGCGGTGAGCGATACGGGCATTGGCATGGATGCAGAAACGCTGTCGCATATCTTTGAGCCGTTCTTCACCACGAAGGAGACAGGAAAAGGCACTGGCCTAGGGCTCTCGATGGTCTATGGGATCGTCAAACAGAGCAACGGATACATCATGGCCTACAGCGAACCGGGCAGTGGTACGACTTTTAAGATATATTTTCCGAGCACGGAAGAATCCCTCCCGGTCCAGCAGAGAGAGATGAAAATAGTGGGGGGCACAGAAACTATCTTGGTTGTGGAAGATGAACCCGCGCTGCGAGAACTGACATGCACACTCTTGGAAGACTCCGGTTATACGGTTCTCGAATCCTCGGGGGTCGAGGATGCCATCCGAACGGCGAAGGACATGCAGCGCCAAATCGATCTGTTACTTACGGACGTGGTCATGCCCCGGTTGGATGGCCGCGAATTGGCGAGCCGACTGGCCGCACTTCGTCCCGATCTGAAAGTCCTGTACATGTCAGGCTATACGGACGACGTGATCGCTCATCGAGGTGTGTTGGCCCAGGGCACGCTGCTGGTCCAGAAACCCTTTACGAGGAACACACTCCTCCAAAAGGTGCGCCAGGCATTGGACTTCCAAGCGGTGAGTTCTCTGAACTGAAAGCAGAGACCTTCAAGGACTGCTGCCGTGTCGGGGCAGCCAGAATGGCGGAGAGTCACTCGCGCCCAGCTGACCGGCCTGCAGAACTAAAAAAGGGTTGAAGGTCACAGCCGTTTTTGTTCGAAGTCACACCGAAGGGTGGGCTCCGCTGCGTTTCCATCAGACGGATGGGATTGAATGGAGGCAATCCTCAAGGGCTCGTCCCAGCGGGGATGGAAGACCACAACATCAACCGTTAACGATCCATCGCCCTGCTCCTTACACTCCACGAGCAAGGAGTCCCAGAACTCTTCTTTTCCCTCTCTGCGAATCTGCTGGCCAATCGTTACGGACACCGCATCGCTGGCAACTTCAAGATGTCCCGCATTTCTTGACGTTCGAGAGTTCGGCTTCGAGGTGGCGCTTCTTTTGCTCAAGACGCTCGCGCGGCGTCATCTGGCGCGGTGCCATTGCGTCTTTTGCGCAATCCGCCACTGGTATCAGTCCAATGCCATCACTCCTACTTTCTCCGCGTTTTGTCGATGCGCGGTCCGTCGTGCTAATTCCTACTGCCCCGCCAGCGTCCCGCTCCCGCCCGCCAGCACCGTTGTTGTCGCCGGATAGCAGCGGCACCTGAGATTGTACGGTCCATAACTCACGTGGAAGGATTGCGTAATGCTCCCGCTCCACGTCACCGGCCCGTTGCCCCCTTGGTTCTCAACCAGCAAGTCTGTACGCGAGTAACTTGTGACACGCCCGTTGCTGTCTTTCACCACGTTGACCGGCGCGCCCAGGCGTCGTCATGTCTTCGAGCGTCAGGTCGGGCAGGTATAGGCTACCGTAGCAGATGCCGTTCTGTGGGTCATAGCAATACGGTGAACTGAATGATGTAGGCTGTTGTGAACAGAAGTAGTAACCAGTCGCAATTGTCTGACTGTTTTCCGTCTGTACAGCGAGACAGCTTCCTGCCAACCCGCTCGTGTCCATGCTAAGATTCGATTAGCTATAGTTTACAGAGACATAACTTATTATGTACTATTAATATACATAACTCTGGTTATAATTACGCATCTCCGTGGAAACCTTGAGCCGCAAAGGCTTCGATGGACAACTGCGCCGCTTGCGCTCTTGGGTCCGTATCGCTGACTTGCCTTCTGGCTTGAGCGGAAGAAACATGGCAAATCGTTGCACGTAATTACCACTTAAGGCAAATATTTTGCTCACTTTATAGACATAGTATCTATAGTACTTATAAATACATACGCATCCTGGACCATACAGACATCCATGCGGGCGGGCCTCTGCCGTATCAGCGTGAAGAGGCGGCCCGGGTGTGCCCAACCTGTAGGGAATCCCCCTCGTTCACGAAGGAGAGCCTGTCAAAATTTTGGATTTGACAGGAGCGCGGTTGCGGTTTCATAGTGCCAGGACGGAGAAGGTTACCCGATGTGACGTTGACGGCGACGCATCCACAATCCCCGGTACTGCGTCTAGCGTGCACCAGTTAACTGCCTTCGTCGTGAAAGGCGATCAGTCGTTGCAGGTCCGGGTTTTAGACTTAGTTTCCTAGGGTCCAAACCTTCACTCTCTGCCTGTCAACTGCGTCGTTCTGGCTCGATTCCGCTCGGGGGAGGAAATCTTGAAAGCCCGCACACTGCTCTTAACCTATTTATGGCCACAGAGATGCGCCAGGTCCCTCTTCCGCCTTGCCGTCATTCTGGCCGCCACGCTTTCCCCCGGGTCGTGCTTCGCGCCTGCCGTTTGGGGTACTGATACTTTGCCATCAGAGGTTCCCAAGGTGGGGTCGCCCGAATCCGCGAATGTCGCGATACCAGGGCCATTGCGCTCTTTTTTACGCATGGCGGGGATCAGCCAGAAGGTCTCGCCTGAAGAAGTTATGCCTTTACTGGCCCGCAACGTATTCGAATTGGGCTATCAGGGGCTGGGGTCCAAATCCCGGCCAACGGAATTTCTTATTCTCTTGAGCCACTACGTGCAGCAGGCGCGAGAATTGGCGACGCTGGCAGGTCCCGACGGTGTCATTCATGTTTCCAGCTGCGATGGAGCGAAACCCTTGCTGAAAATCCTGGGTTATCGAACCCGACCGGACTGCGGGCAGCGCAGCACATTCTTGGAGACCGCCGATCCGCAAAGAGCGTTTCTCACCATCGACTCGGGATTCCCCCTGCCGGAACTTGAAAAGAGTCTTCAGGAGGGCCGGGCATTTACGTATTCCTTCTCGATGTCGCGCGTACCGGCGCCGCCCCTGGAAATCGACTGGACCAAGAAAGAAAAAAAAGTTGATGTAGTGGACATGATCTTAGGCGATCCGGAGCTGGCCCGCTTTTACTGGGCCCTGGCGCGGATGGACGGCGAAACCCTGTCACTCTTGCGGCAATCGCACGCGCTAAAAAAAATGGTTCCGCAAGCCGCGGCCCTGGATTTCTACGGCAGCCACATGTGCGTGCGATCTGGGCGAGTGGTTGTGCCTGGGGGATCAGCGGCAGTCACCGCTTGGAATGAGCTGGTTGGAGCAAGCCCTGACTCTCCAGGAGAATTCATCCCCAAGTTGTTCGCCAAGGATGGCGGCTGGCTGGCGGCGTATTTTGACGACCTGTCGACCGTATCCCCGTCACAGCAGACTCATTTCACCGAACCTGGCCGGCTGCGCCGTTTTTATGAGACGTTTCGCGGAAAAGACTCTTCCGATGCCGGAACCGGCGTGTTTCGGCGGGACACCGGTCTGTTTCTTCTGGTCAGCCGCCTTCGGTGGGAGCCGAACGGCGATCCTTACGTTCCTGGAAATCTTGAGGTATGGAAGAAGATCTTCCGACAAAACACGGATTTCAAAATGATCCGCGAGGTGGGCCGCCGCTCCGCACATTGGGACCACCCAGGTCAATTGCTGGAAGCCCTGCTCGCCATTGCTCAAGTGCCCACCGAAACAGGTCCCTTGCAAAGCTATCTGATGCTTAGTGAAATCGACGGCAGGCGTTCCCCGGAACGTCGCCTTAGTCCCGCAACGGTGGCTTTGCTGGCCGGCAAGTTCTCTGAGTTCAGTGACCAATATTTGGTCTTTTCAGAATTTCCGGATTTGGACGATGCCTCCATCGCAGCCTTCCTCCAGGTGGCAACCAGCCTTGACGCTATTTCGAAGAGCACTCTGCGGGGCAACGCCTTCGGAACATTTCAAGCCAGCGTCGGACTCTGGCAGATACTGGCGCGTCAGGGCGAAATCCCCGGCGCCGCCTTGAACGATTCATGGCAAAAGGTGGTTGGGCCCTTTGGCAAGGTCACTTCTTCAACGCAGCTTTTCGACGCCGGGCGCACCGCCCTGAAGGAGCTGCTGCTCACGGCCAGCGGCAAAACGGATCCAGTTCTTCAAGACGCACTCATCAATTTGCTTGCGGGTCCGCCCCAGTCGGCTCCGGACGCCCAGCGTATGCATGACTTGATCGCCAACAGAATCCGATCGGTTTTGGATGAGCAGCGCTTGGTTTCTCTCGACACCCTCTTGGCCCTCGGTGACGGGCTGCGCGAAGTTGCCGGAGGAAACTTCTCCGGCAATACTTTGCTTCCTTTGGCTGGGGAACTCCGGGAATTCCAAATGCCCCAGCCAATTTTCCGAAATAGCGAGAGAGATCAGTGGGCCGCGGGAATTTACAATAACCGTCATACAGAACTACAGATGCGCACGAACCTGGCGAAGATAATCAAGTCGCCGAGTTCCCCCCAACAGCTCGCCGAGGCCCGCGGCCAACTCGCTCCCTTTCTACGAGACACCCTCGTAGGCCTCAATTACGCCTACTATGAGCCTCCCGGCGCCCAGATTCTCCACCATAATCCTCTTTTCGTTCGCTCGCACGATTTTGCCGGAGACACGGTCATTGGCCTTAACCGACTTTGGCAGGCGCCGCAGTTGTTCGGGGCGGGCTCCCCGGCGGGCGGAGGCGCACACTTGGTGGGATCGCTGGCCGATTTACCCTATGTTCTGGCCACCGCGGAGCAGGACTTCATCGCACCACAGAATGTGCAAGCCCTGATCTGGCGAGAGTTGGTGCCTGGTCTGTTGACCAATGCCGTGGTGCCCCGATGGTGGAACGTGAGCCAAAATGAGCTTCACGCCGTCAGCCTGTACCAACAGTGCGGCGAGGAGCTTTTGGCCGCTTCCGCTCAAAATGACGAATTGCGTAATAAGATCATGAATATCCTGCCTGATCGTATGGTCCCACGGCGCTCCGAAAGAGTGGAACAGGCTCTGCGTTCCGGACACTTGGCGGAAATGCTTTCGCAGTTGATGCCTGCGGACACTTTCTATCTGGCGGCTGAATATCAACGAAGATTTCCCGAGGAGGCCAATTCCTTCGGACCAGCCGGTCATGAGCTTGCAGCTCTCTCCGAGCGTTACCCCAACGAGGTCAACTGGGAACGTTTGTCGCGAGACTTTGGAGTGCCACATCGCGTTTTGGCGCAGAGTTACACGCGCGAACTGCTGAATCTGCCGCCTTTCCCGGTTTTCATGGGCTATTCCAGCCGCTTGTTGGCGGAGACCTGGGATTCCAACAACCTATACTGGGCGCGCCTAGCCGACGAAAAACACTATTCACCGGTGATGCTAAACCGTCTGGTTCCTGAACTTACGCGTCGCATGGTCGAGAAGATTTTTGCCACTGATTTCGAAGATTGGCCGGCGCTGCTGCGCGCCGCTCGAGAAGCCGGCGAAGAGTTCCGGCAAGGCAAGATCTCTGCCTTGTCAGGAAATGACAGTATTCCCCGGCCCTAGATCAGATCGGTTGACGCAATTTTTCAGGGCAAGGCTACGGCCGGAAAAACGACAACAGGGTGCGATATGCGACTAAAACCTACAAAAAAACGAAGTCTCTTGATCGTGGCGCTTGTTTTAGGACTGCTGCCTGTTTCCACCTATCGAACCACGGCGCAGCAGGACACCACGCGCCTTCACGTTGTCGTCAACCTGGTGCAGTTGAATGTGGCCGTGACCGACAATAAAGGCAACTATGTAACCAGCCTTCATCCTTCGGATTTCGCGATCACTGAAGATGGCCTCTCGGAGAAGATTGCCACATTTGAAGAAGGGAATGGTCCCACCGCCAGATTGGTTGACATTACTGCCGATGCTGGGAAGAACGGTGCAGACGAATCCGTCTCCGCCGAAGGGCGCAGTCGGATGCAAGATGGGGTGCCGGGCTCTTCTTTGGAGGACCGGCTCGAGACGCTTAGTTCCACCCTGGCTGGCTCCAATGTCTTCATCCTGTTTGATACCAGCAATTACATGTACCGTGGCTTCGTCTTCGCGCAAGATGCCATCGCCGACTTCGTTCGCTCTCTGGAGAGCGCGGACAAAATATCCTTCTATTCCTATAGCCGCAACCTTTACCGGGCCGCGGCTTTGACTTCCGACCGATCGGAGGTGGTGCGCGGGGTGCGCACGAGCGTGGCGGGAGACGATGCTGCGCTTTATAACTCCTTGCTGCTGACGGTTCAGGATGCCGGCCAGTATCCGGGAAGAAAGGCCATCGTGGTGTTCTCGAACGGCCCCGACAATGCCAGCACCGTGCCCCCCGAAGATGTTGCCGAGCTGGCCCAATCGGCAGGCATACCTATCTACATGATAAGCACGACCGAGGCGCAGCTTCAGCCCGTTTCTACGGCAGTTTTTGACCGTATGAGCGCCGCCACCGGCGGCAAGGCCTATTTTGCCAAGAGTTGGCGGGATGAAAAAAATGCGTTTGCCTCTATCCGCGACGACCTAGCGCATCTTTATTCGTTTAGCTATTATCCCCAGCCGAATCCCAATCGTGGATGGCGCTCTATCAAAGTGCAACTGGTAGGCGAACGCTTGAAGAAGTATCACATCCGGACGCGCAAGGGATATCGTCCCAGAACGAACCGGTTTTCGGCCGGCAATGAGCCAGCGGCTGCTCCAGAGTCCGTTCCGCACTGAGGCAAGAGAATCCCGCATGGTTGGAATTGAAACTCCTTGATCAAACGACAGAGCGGGCGCTCTGCCTGCGGAGGTACGGCGTGCGACCAGTGATCGTGCTGACTTTGGCGGTGCTGGCGGGCTTGCCGGCCTTGGCCCAAGGAGCCAAAACGACAGAGAAGCCCCTGGCCCTGATGGTTCGCCGCACGGTCCAGGATATGGGCAAGGACGCGCTCATGCCCCCCATGCTTTCCTACCTCTTGAGACTGACTCCCCACCCGGAGACCGTGGCGGTGAAACAGGTTGCCGCTAGAATCAGAGGAACGGATATGATCGGCTTCAATGTTTCCGTGAAAAACCATGGAGACATCGTCATCTTCCGTGAAACCCCCACCGTCAGGATCTACTTTCTGACTTCTCCGGCAGGAGTGTTGCGCAAGGTGATTGAGTCCCGCAAGCCGGAGAATGGCAACGGCGAATTTCAAACCACGGAATTGCGCCCCTCCGCTCTGAAGAAGCGTTTTGAGAAAGAAAGGCAGTGCTGGATGGATGTGGCGACGAACACGGCGCTCTCCTCCGAATGTTATTTCGCGGCGAATTAGGGCGCGCGTGGTGCAGGCGACTTCTGAGATCAAAGCGCTTCCGAGACAGGCTAAGTTTAGTCCCTGATAATTCGCAGTCCGTCCTTAAATACTCCCAATTCGCTGTGGAATCGATGCTTGGTGGCATCGACCTCAAGCCGATTTTTGAGGAGCAGTTTTGCTTCCTCGGCGGCAGCGCGCAATTCGGGACGCTTGTCGATGTCGCTTAAAGCCAAGACTGCATTGGCGAGACGTTGCAGGCAGTTCTCTAACTCAGTGATCCGCTTCACGACCTCGGGCGCGGACGTCTGCGCCTTGACGTAGGCATCGAGTGAGACTTCGCCTTCGATCTTCTCAACGTATTGGGAGATAGTGGTTTCCCCGTCATTTACGGGATGGACGGCACGAGGAACGATGCCTGCAAGTGGATCGGGATCCGCCATGGAACATATTATAAATCGGAAAGCCGCCAAGTGGAAACTGAGCGGGCCAACTGAACGCTCCCGCTCATCCCGAGCATATAATACTGCTATGCAGGACATTAAGCTTATCGTCGTCCAGACGTACGGTAGCCGCCCTGAGGCGGACTTGGCCAAGGGCGCGCTCGAAGACGCCGGCATTCGATCCATGATTCAGGCTGATACAGCGGGAGGAATGCGTGAACACCTCGCGTGGTCCGGCGCGGGGTTTCGCGTTTTGGTGCGTGAGGAAGACGCAACCGTGGCACGTGATGTGCTTACACCATCCGTTCAGAGCGACGAGAGCGCTGACGCAGACTTCCCTTGACTCTCAATCACCCTCGGGCCGGCTTGCCTAGAAATCCTCGCTCTGAATTGATGATTTGAAAACATCCTTGTGCGGAGGCGAATTCGCGAGCCAGAAGTAGCCTCTGTGAAGCGAGACCGCATTCGCAAATCAATATTTGCGTTCTTGTCGAACTCGATGGTAAAGATAGAGGAACTCGATGAAGAGGACAGACCCCTCCGAGAGGTTCCCTTGAAAAGGAGACTGAGAGTCAGTCGGCCTTACTAGGGGGAAACGCGACGCTACGAAACAGCGCGAATTGAGCGCCGGGTTTCACCCGGAAGCTGGATGGCACCGCCGCATTCCCGGCTCCAGCAAAAGCCCTCCTTGGGAGGAGGTTTTTGCAGGATGGCCACAACCAGTCAACGCGTATTTATCGAGTCCCTTTCTGATTTTGTGCAACAAGAAGTTGTTCTCCGCGGTTGGGTGTGCCGCATGCGGGTACTGGGGAAAACAACCTTTGTCGTTCTGCAGGACTGCTCCGGGGAAGTCCAATGCGTCGCTACTCCCGAGTCGATCAAAGAACATCATTTAAAGCTCGAAGATACAGTTGAAATCGTCGGACGAGTGCGGCAGGAGATTCGCGCGAAATTGGGATATGAATTGGACATCCTTCAAGTGCGCGTCCTCAATCGCTCGGGACAGCATCTGCCCTTTAATTCATTTTCTGATGTCGATTCAGTGGGTTCAGAAACGCTGATTGAATATCGACCGCTGGCGCTTAGAAATAAAGTCGTGGGCAACGTATTTCGGGTTCAAGCAGCCCTGCTGACGTTTTTTCGGGAGTTCCTCACAGAGCGCCGCTTCACGGAAATAATCACCTCCAAGTTAGTTGCGTCCGGCACTGAAGGCGGGACGAATCTTTTCGAGGTCAAGTATTTTGACCGTGTTGCCTACCTGGCTCAGAGTCCGCAGTTCTACAAGGAACACGGCGTGGCCGGATTCGAGCGGGTTTTTGAGACGGGTCACGTTTACCGCGCTGAGCCACACGCCACCAGCCGGGCACCTGACCGAATATTATTCGCTGGACCTGGAGTTTGGCTTCATCGATGGCCCAGAGGATGTGATTCAGCTCGAGCGTGAGCTGCTGACTCACATTTTTGATGGCGTAAACAAGAACTATGCAAATCTGCTCAGTTCGTACAGAGAGCAACCGCTTCCATCCATGCTGGAGGTGCCTTGCTGGGAGTTTAGCAACTGCCTCGAACTCCTGAAGGCGAGTTTCAAGCGGACCGATTTAACCGACGATCTCGACCCGCAGGCAGAGCGACAATTGTGTCAACTTGCGGAGACGGAAACCGGTATCCCGGCCGTATTTGTGCTGGGTTTTCCGCTGTCGGGGCGCCCGTTCTACACGGCTCCGCGAGGAACGAAGGGGGCAGCAAATAGTTTTGATCTGTTGTTTCAGGGAGTTGAGATTACGACCGGCGGCCAAAGACTTCATCGCCGCGAAGATCTCGAGCAGGCTCTGCAGGGACGCGGAATCGATCCTGCGAATTTCCAGAATCATCTAAGGATGTTCGACCTGGGAATGCCCCCTCACGGAGGTTTGGCGATTGGATTGGAGCGATTGACTGCCCAGATTCTGAACCTTCCCAACGTACGACAGGCAACACTCTATCCGCGGGATAGAACCAAATTGACGCCTTGAGGAGTCGCTACAAGTCCCCGGTCCGCTCTCCCGCCGGATTCCGCTTCGTTCGCGTTAACGGACATCTGTATTCGGGATTGGCTCAGCGGCTGGCCCACCGAGAAGCTTGAGGTTCAGTGCCCCACCAGTGAACAGCATTTCCTCGATGGCACCGTCCACCGCCGATTGATCGAGAATGCTGTCCGTCCCTAACTCAATTTTGACTTGAGCGGCTCGACGCATCAATTCCTTAATGAATGCCGGACTGGCCCTCTCGGTGCGCCGCACGAGTAAATCCATGATGGGCGGCGATACCTCCAGGCCACCGGAGTAGAGCTGAACGAGCTTTCTTCGACCCTCCTCATCAGGCAAGGGAAACTCGATGGCCTGGTCGATACGACCCGGCCGCGATGCCAGCGCTGGTTCGAGGTGGTCCGGACGATTGGTAGTCAGGATGAAAATCACGTCAGCATCTTCCCGGAGTCCATCCATTTCGTTTAGTAGCTTGTTGAGTAGTATTTCCTGACCCGGGTTGTGCATCTGCTCGCGCTCACGGGCGATGAGGTCGACGTCTTCGATCACCATCATTGCTGGCTGCAAGAAGCGCGCGAGCCGGAAGTACTCTCCGATCAGCCCGACCTGTTCTGCGGTGATAAGCAAGGTGGTGTGTTGTGGGAGCTGGGAGGCGAGATAGTGGATGGTGTGCGTCTTGCCCGTTCCAGGCGGGCCATAAAACAAGAGCCCTTTCTTGGATGTGAAGTGCAACGCTTTGATTCGCTCCCGCGCTGCGACGAAGCCAGCAACGTTTCGATCGAGCAGCTTCAGTGTCTTTAGCGGCAGGATGACATCTTCACGCTTGACCGCACGCAGTCGATGAACTTTTACGGCCCCGCCCCGACCCAAGTAGTCGTGCTGGCTCTCCAGTGAGATCACCCGTCCGCGATAGGTACGTCCCGCTCCGACTCGAACTTCGAGATCCCGGAAGAACTCTTGTGAGAATTGCGCTCCTTGTTCACCCTTGGAGACGGCAATTTCAACGTGTACCCCACCGACCATGCCGAATCTCATCGAAGGTCCCAAGAGCACGGCGAACGCCAAGGAGTGATCCTTCGATAGCCATAGGCCATTTTTCAGACAGCGAACGGGAAGCGGATCACCAATGTCAACTTCGTCGTGCTGCAACGGGCCAATGTCCATTGGGAAGGGCCCAGCGGCGAACAAATGTGCCAGGGTCGGAGTTTCATGCCCCATCTGCGCATGAATTCCAAGAAGCCTTGAAGCAGGGCGGTCTTGGAATATTTGATCGAGGGCCATCTGAACATCGACGCGAGAGATGATTGGAAATTCTCGGGCTGCCGTTACAATCTCCCCAAGCTGCACACCTTCAAAATGTTTCTGCAGAGCCTTCCGCAGGGCAGATTTTCCACTAACCGCTCGCCATACATAGCCGATCATTCGATTACCTCTCGAAGGGCATTTATGGCTGTAATTTCGGGACGCCCTCTAGGCCTTCGTCCCGTATGAACAGCTGCCACAATTACAATACCGACCGCGACTAATGCGGCGCAGTGCCTTCGATCGGAGCCACTCTCGGCTGTGCGCCTGCCGGATTGAGCGCAAGGTTCACCCGCGCGCCGGACTGGATTAGCTGGGTTTCGCCGGGACCCTGGAAAAAGGTGAATCCCGGGCGACCCTTCCAAGCCTGCGGTCCCCCAAGCCTGATCCCGTGCTGCAAGGTCACGTCGTGGATCCTTGTGACCATGGCTTCGTACTCCCTGTCACCCTGCCGGTGTCCGGAAAAATTGCCCAGGTCGGTACTGGCGGCGAAGATCACATCGATCCCGGGAACGGAGGCAATCTTCTCGGCGTTCTCGACACCGATCGGGGTTTCAATCATGATCACCACCATCATGTTTTCATTGGCGGTCTCGCGGTAGTCGTTTCCCCACAAAGCCCCGTACTGGCCGTTGCCTTGGCTGCGCCGACCCTCAGGCGGATACTTGGACCACTTCACCGCTGCCTGAGCCTTCTCCACCATGTCGACCGTCGGAACGATAATCCCCACCGCACCGATGTCCGTCGCTTTCTGGATATCGCCCTCCGTCGCGTCCGGGACGCGAATAAAAGGCATCGCCGGAGCCCCCCTGCAGGCCCAAATCATTCTGGCCACGTCCTCAAATGTAAGGGGGCTGTGCTGCATTTCGATCCACAAGAAATCGTAACCGGCGTTCGCCATCGCGCAATAGATATTCGGGTCGGGAGAGAAAACGGTAGCCCCGACAATCTGCTTGCCTTCCATGAGTTTCTGCTTGGCCGTGTTGTAAAGTCGCACGGGCACCTTTTGCCGTGGCACTTGCGCCTTTCCAGGCGCTATCCAGTACAAGACCATACAAATCACAATGAATGAGACAACTTGCTTTGCTCGCATCAGTTTCTCCTTGGGCAGAAGCATCATTTCAAGCTGCCGCAAGAAACTTAAAATACGCTAGCGAAAACAGGCGCACCCCCGCGCCAGGTGACTCGCCATTCTTACATGAATGGCGCCCCACCAGTGACATTACCGGGCGCGAGAATAGCCCATACCGATGAATGCGGCCGTTCCCAGCATTCGTTATCGACAGCCACGCTCCGTGGCGACAGAAACTCGCACTGTGGAAGCGGCACAGCAAGTTGGCCGCCTTCGCTCGTGTGGCGAAACATTTCGACAGCCTCCTGCGTCTCTCCGGTAGACCCTTTCACTAGGCCCCTTACAACAAGGGAGGCAACATGAGTTCCACCAAGAACCCAGGCAGATTCGCAGGCTTACTGTATGTACTCATGTCAATCCTCGGCTTCTTCGCCATGGCCTATGTTCCCAGCAAGCTGATCGTGCACGGAAACGCAACGGCGACGGCTAACAACATCTCGGCCTCCGAGACGCTCTTTCGCCTCGGCATCGCAGGCGAACTTATCGGCCAGGCCGGTTTTATCTTCGTGGCCCTGGCTTTGTACGATTTGCTCAAGGGGGTCAGCCGGCGGCACGGCTCGCTCATGGTGACATTGATTGTGGTCTCGATCCCCATAGCGTTTCTGAATGAGCTGAACTCCATCGCTGCCCTCGTCCTCGTGCGCGGGGCTGACTTCTTATCCGTATTCGAAAAGCCTCAGCGGGATGCGCTGGCTATGCTGTTTCTCAATCTGCATGGTCACGGATTTGGTGTCTGCGAAATATTTTGGGGTCTGTGGCTCTTTCCGCTCGGGCTGCTGGTGTACCGGTCGCGATTCCTGCCGCGTTTTCTGGGCGTCTGGCTCGTCTTCGCCGGCGTCGCCTGGGTGATCCTGAGTCTTACGGGCCTACTCGTGCCGCAATATCAGGGCAACGTGTTTACCTACGCTCAGCCCGCCTTCTTCGGGGAGATAGCGCTCATGCTGTGGCTCGCCATCAAGGGCGCTAGGCCGCCAGCGCTGGACGCCACAGCCTTGTCGTCGGCGGCGGCCCGATAAAAGTCGCGTTACCGGACTTCTGTTTATTTTCTTGGGGACAGCTTTCGGCGCTTCCGAGCTGGCGAGCGTGGCGCTGCGTCGCGGGTGACAAACTGATGGGCCATGCGGAGCAAGCCCCGCAAACAATCGGGATTCACGCGAGAGAGGCGAACTAGCACGGAGCTATAGCCGACGTAGTGTTCGGTCACATAGTAAACATCGGGGGCCGCAGCGAGCAACTCGGCGCGGTCATGGAAATCCACAGAGACAACCAGCGAAGCGGGTTCGGCCGACCGATGTGCGGGGAGACAGGCCAGGAGTTTTCCATGGATCTTGAGCGCCGGTTGCCCGTACGCGGTGCTCTCCTCCACACCGGGCAACCGCAGCCCGATATTCCGCACGGTGTCGAAGTTGATTGTGCTTCTGGGCATTGCTCGCCACCATTCCCTTAGGACCCACTGCTCTTCTTCGGTTCGCTAGGCCGATCAGATTCGAGCGTGCCACTTGCATTATAGTCGTTGTGGCTCCTCGAGCGTGTCCTTGCTACGCCGAACCAGTACCTTTCACAGTGGCCCTTTGGAGCTATTTCTCAACTGCATTACCGCGTGAGTCAGGCGCCGTTTTCCTGGAGCCCTTCCTCTCTACGCTGCGCTGGGCGCTTGCTCGCAGTTGATCGACCAGGGTATGCCGAATTGATCGACCAGCGCTCCAAAGCGGACGGACCAGAAGGTTTTCTGGAGAGGCATTTGCACTGTGCCGTTTTCCGCAAGCGCGTGAAATATCCGTTCTGCATCCGCTGGGTCATCGATGCCCAGCAGCACGGTGAAACCCTTTGGTTGTTCATACTGCTCGGGAACAGGGTCGCCGCCCATCAAAACGTTGTCGCCGACGGCAAGAGTCGCGTGGAGGATCTTCTCGCGCCATCTCGGCGGCACTTGTTCTGCCATGGGCGATTTGCCATAGGTGAGCATGGTGACGATTTTGCCCCCCAAGCATCGTTCATAAAACTTGAACGCGGCCTCGCATTGCCCGCCAAAAGCTAGATGGGGATTCAATCGCATGGTGCGCTCCTTGAGATTGGCCGGGGTGTAATTGCCACATGGTGGCCCCGGGAGTCAAGCGGCGTCTTCATTTTTCTCCGCAACCGCGTTTGTTGGTATGCTCTCGACGCCGTCTGGGAAGCGGAGGCGGGCGCGCACCAACCCAAAGAGCTCAGTCTCGGCAGCGCTCTTCTGCCGTGGAAACCGCGAAGATCCTGGTGGCTGCCGGAATTTCCATCAGACCGGAATTCGCAACGCCGTTCATTGAACCGATTTAAGGCTTGACCAGCATTGCCTCCTCCGAATAAATTGCTAGATCAGCAACACGACAGTCGTTGGTTCGTGAATGGAGAGAAGAATCATGACCGCATCTAAACCGGCGGCTGCATCGAAAATGACGGTCCCCTTCTATGGGCATGCCCGTCAGTACCGCAGCATTAAGAGCGAGATTGACGAGGCATTCCACGCCGTCATCGAAAGCGAGTCCTACGTAATGGGTCCGACGCTGGAGCGCTTCGAAAACGAACTCGCCCACTATTTTGGAATGAAACACGCCGTCGGCGTGAACTCCGGTACGGACGCGTTGTGGCTTGCATTCATGGCACTGGGCATCAGCCCCGGCGATGAAGTGATTACCACCGCGAACACCTTTTTTGCCACGGCTGAAGCCATCTGGATCGCACGCGCCAAAGCGGTCTTCGTGGATTCCGATCGGGCGACCAACAACATCGATGCCACGAAGATTGAAGCGGCCATCACGCCGCGCACCGTGGGCATCGTGCCTGTACATCTTTACGGACATTGCGCGGACATGAAGGCGGTCAGCGCGATCGCCAGGAAGCACAAGCTTTGGGTTGTGGAAGACAATGCGCAGTCCATTGATGCGCATGGAGAGGGATTCAAACAGGGCGAATTGAGCGATGCAGTGTGCACCAGCTTCATCATCCAGAAAAACCTCGGGACCTATGGCGATGGCGGCGCACTCATCACCAACCGAGCGGAGATAGACAACACCTTGCGGCGGCTGCGCAACCACGGCTCGCTGAAACGGTCCGTGCACACCTTTGGGTTCAATAGTCGGCTGGACGATCTCCACGCAGGATTCTTGAGCGTGAAGCTAAGGCATATTACCAAGTGGACCGATCAGCGCCGAGCGTGGGCCAAACGCTATACCCAGGGGCTTACAGGCACTAGTCTCAAGCTTCCCAAGGAATTGCCGGGATATCGCCACGCGTATCACCTTTACGTTGTGGAGCATCCGAAGCGCGATCAGCTAGCGCAATTCCTGGTTGCGGCGGGGATCGATGCGAAGATGCACTACCCCATCGCGATTCACAAACAGGAAGGCTATCCATGGAACAAGCTGGCGGACCTGAAGCCGCATGTGCCAAACGCCGAGGCCAACGCGGCACAGTGCGTTTCTCTGCCGATGTTCACCGAACTGACCGCCGAAGAAGTGGACTATACCATCGCTAAGGTCAAGGAATGGGATGCCGAATTCGGGAGGTAATTTATCAGCGAGGAACCGTTTCCCGGGGGGTAAAAAGCCGGAACTGCAGAGTTTTGCCGGAGCAACCCGCGCGACTCTCCCCTGCAGTCCATGGCCACGAGTACTCGACCTGATGGCTGAAAGTTATGTTTTCACCTGAAGCCCGCGCCGGTGGTCGAAAAGGGCCGGGGGTGGGGACACTTAGGCGGGCACCGGAGGACATGGCAGCACTTGCTTCCAGGGTTTAGAACTTTCGGCGTCGCCGGGATTAAATTCCTCTTGCGCAGGAAGAGTCCTACTGGAGGTCGAGGACGAGGAGGGTAATGTCGTCCTCCTGCGCGCGCGCGGAGTTGTGACCGGAAAAACCGGCGATGTCCGCGAGGAGGGCGGTAGCGAAACGAGCGGCAGGGACATCCAGCTGCCTTTCCAGGAATTCTTTGCAGCGTGCCTTGCCGAATTCTTCCTGCGCGGTGTTCTTGGCTTCGAAGA
>Ga0209689_1000566_pt1 | contig 25961 bp, 28 predicted proteins | sample GraSoiAngelo_149_FD_187119 | JGI IMG/M metagenome (GOLD analysis project Ga0209689, IMG submission 187119) | Grasslands soil microbial communities from the Angelo Coastal Reserve, California, USA - 14_1009_09_30cm (SPAdes) (version 2) | ecosystem: Environmental > Terrestrial > Soil > Grasslands ... | reverse complement strand
GGCCCGGTTGAGGTCGGTGACCTCGGCCAGGACGGCTTTGAGCTCTTGCAGCTTCTCGCTAGTGTTAGCCACGACCCCTCCGGGTATTCTCCCGAAAGCGCATGTCGCCCCGCTAGCTCAGTGGATAGAGCATCTGTCTTCTAAACAGAGGGTCTGAGGTTCGAATCCTCAGCGGGGCACTTGCCGTCGATGTGCACGTTTGGGCCCGCAAGCCCGAGCCCAATCAGGCCGCTGCTATCAGCGCCACGGCGACCACCGCAAAAACGGCGCCCGCCGCCTGGATCGTGGTCATCCGCTCCTTGAGGAATACCCGCGCGCACAGGATGGTGAACGCGGGGTAGAAGGAGGTCAGCAGCGCACTCAACGAGAGCAAGCCATGGAAGGTCGCGTAGAGATAAAAGACAACCCCGGCTCCGTCGAGGGTGCCGCCCACCGCGAGCAACCTCCAGGTTCCGCGCCGCGGAAGCAGTGAGACGCCGCTGACCAGTGCGAAGCCGAGCGAAGCGACCGCCGAACCGACGCGCCCGCTGACGAAGGCCGTGACCCCGGCCCCGCTGCCTGCGTGAAACAGAATGAAGAACAGTCCGAAGCCGATGCCGGCGAGGACCGCCAGTCCCACCGCGGTGCGCGTGCCGTGAGTCGATCCACGGCCCACGCGGTTGATCATCGCGATGGCGACGAGCCCGATGGCTATGCCGGCGATCTGCCCTGCGTGCAACCGCTCCCCCGTCATCACGCCCACCGCCGTCGGCAGTGCCGCCGCAACGACGGCGGTGATCGGCGCAACCACGCCGATCAGGCTCAATGACATGGCTCGATAGAACGCGATCAGGCCCAGGCCTCCGATCATGCCGCCGGTGAACGCCAACAGAGCAGCCACGGGATCCAGCCGCTCGGGCAGCAGCCAGATCGCCAGGGGTAATGCCACAAGACCGATCGCCTCGATGCCGATCGCAACGCTCGCCGGAGGTGTGCGCCTGCCCGCGACTCCTCCCGTGAAGTCGGCGACTCCTAAAGTTGCGGCTGCGCCCAGTGCCGCGGCGGGCGAGAGGAACTGGTTCAGGTTGACGATCGTAGCCGGGGCCCGATTCGGCGCGAATGGAGGCGGAGGTGACATGAAGCAAACCGAAATTCCCCGGCCATCCGACGCTGTTCTCACGCGGCTCGCCGCCATAGCGGTTCGCGTCGAGGAGCTGATGGCGTTCGATCAGCCAAAGAACAAGGCGCCGGTCGGCCTCACGACGATCAAGAACGACCGGCGCCGATTCGTCGAGCAGGTCCTCGTCCTGCTCGCTGATCCAGAGCTGAAGAGCTACCTCGCCAAGGTGCGAGGCCTGGTCACCTAAGTCGCGCGGCGGCTGTCCAGCGAATCGATGAATTCGCGATAGCTACGCATCACGAGGCGCAGCTTCTCGGTGTCCGCGTTGCCCTCGACGTCGCCGTGCATACGCGTGACATGCTCGCGCATCGACTTCGCCATGTGGTCGACCGCCTCTTCGATGAGGCGCTCCGCCTTTTTCACCGCGGCCCGCGGCTCCTCGATGAACTCCGACTGGATGTCGGCCAGCCGCCGCCGGTAGTCGCCCATCTCCGGCCAGAAACTCATCTGTCCATCGGATCGCTGCATCGACCGGTCTGGTTGCGGCTGGGGGCGAATCGACCTGTCCATGTCGACAGGTTCCGATCGGCCCATCACTTCGGGGTTGGTGCGCATCGCCTCGGTCTCGGTCCGGCGGCGGTCCGAAGCCCTTCTCTCGGTCGAAATATCGCTGCGTACGTCGCTCATCTATGCGACCTCCCTTCGAGAAGTCTCCTTCTCTTTCTTGGGGGACCCGACGGCGGCGACGACGATTCGCTTGTAATGCAGCATCGCCTTGCGCAGGCCTTCGGTGCCCTGCCGCCCCTCGTCGCTGGCCGCCGCTGCGCGCGCGCTGCGCAGGTCGTCGGGGACGTGGCGCTCGTCATGCATCGTCGCTCCGCGTTCGGTCAACATCATCACGACGACCCGGTCGGCTTCCTGCACCGCCGCCCTCGGGTCGTCGATGAACCGACTCTCCACCGCTTGCCACGACCGCGAAAAACGCTCGACGGATTCGGCAGGCAATGGGCGGAGGCGCGGCCTCCGGTTCAGGACGACCGCGATGCCGGTTCCAAGAAGGATCAGGATCGCGACGATCAGAATCACAACGTTCTGGTCCAATTCGCTTACCTCCTAAGGAAGAAAACGGGAGGCGCGCCGGCCCTACTCGTGATGTCGACTACGGTTAAGACATGTCGAGCGATGCAAGGCGGCCGCAGATCCCGACCGACATGAAGGCCTTCAACGACAAGCTCATCGCGGAGTTCCGGGCCAATCACGGCAAGTTGAGCGGGCGCATGGCAAACAGCCAGATCCTGCTGTTGACAACGACCGGGTCGAGATCAGGTGCGCAGCGCACCACCGTGATCGGCTACCGGCCGTACGGGGAGAACCTCGCGGTCATCGCCTCCAACAACGGCGCAGAGAAATCGCCGTCATGGTTCTTCAACCTGCTCGCGAATCCGGTCGCCACCGTTGAAGTCGGTCCGAACAAATTTCAGGTGAGGGCGAGGGTCTCCGGTCCGGAAGAGCGGCCGCGGCTGGGAGCCATCATCGACTACCTCGAGCAGCAGCAGGCGCTTACCTCCCGCCAGATCCCCGTCGTCGTCCTGGAGCGGCTTTAGACCGCGCGGCAACACGCGGCTTTGTCTTTGGCTTGGCCGCCGGTTTCGCCTTTGCGGCCGGCGGGGGCTTCGCCGCCGGGCCGACGAGGTTCTTGCGCAGCTCTGCCATGCGTGACTTGCTCAGGTTGGTCTTCATCACCCAGGCAACGTCCTTGTCCTGCGCGCGGATCCACTTCTCGAGGTACGGCTTGGCGTTTTTCGGCGCCGCCGCCGCGGCCACGCTCCACCCGTATCCGAGCGCCTGGCGCAGCACCCGAAAGCCGTCATCGCGTCGATCGGCCGGCGCCGCGAGCGACAGCGCCCGCGTGATCTGATCGAGCATTGCGAGCACTTCGACCGTGTCCTGGTTGCTCTTGAGCAGCGCCGGCTCACACAGCCCGGCGACCGCGGCGCGCTTCGCGTACCAGTCGCCGCGAGACCAGATCTTCATCTCGGCGAGGAGCTTCGGCATGCTCTCGCGACCGAGCCGCTGCAGGGCGATGGCGACCCCCTCACGGACGCGCCAGCGTGGATCGGAGGCCAGCTCGCCCAGCCAGGTCATCACGGTCTCGGGCTCCAGCAACGCGATCCGGCCGAGACCGGCCGTCCCGCACAAGGCCAGGAACTCATCGCGGGACGCGGAAAGACGCCACAGCCGGTCCGCATCTCCCTCCTCGACGACTGCTGCCACCAGCTCGAGGTTGGCCCGCGGACCGGGCAAACCCGAATGCTTCTTCAGGTACGGCTCCCAGACTTTGAGCCTGCGCAGCTCTGCCCGATAGACCTCCACGCGCTCGCCCATGCTGCACGCGATGCTAGCGGCCCGACTGGTGATGCGACCTTGGTTACACCAGAATTCGACTATGGACCTCGCGCGTTCCGCGGCCCTGAGACGTGGCGTACGGCTCGAGGTCGTGACCATCGCCTGGATGTTCGTCGAAGCGATCCTCGCCCTGGGCGCGGGAATCGCAGCGCGGAGCGTCTTGCTGACCGCGTTTGGCGTCGACTCCGTGGTCGAGCTGCTGAGCGGGATCGTCCTGTACAGGCGGCTGGCAGGCGAGTCGAACCACGCCGCCACCGTCGACGTCGAACGGCTCGAGAACCTGACCACGCGGATTTCAGGGGTGCTGCTCGTCTTGCTGTGTGCCTATGTCCTGCTGTCATCGCTCGCGGGCCTGGTCTTCCGCGTGATTCCGGAGGGCTCGGTGATCGGCGTTGCGGTCACCCTGGTGGCGGTGATTGCAATGCCGCTGCTCGCGCGCGCCAAGCACCGTGTCAACCGGGTTGTCGACAGCCCATCGCTGCGGGCCGACATCGCGGAGACGATCAGCTGCGCATACCTGGGCGCGGTCACGCTCGCGGGGCTGGCTGTGAGCATGCTCACGGGTTGGTGGTGGGTTCAGTACGTCGCCGCTTTGGCACTGCTCGTGTGGCTCGTGCCGGAAGCCCGTGAGGCGCTCGAACACTGGCGGGATAATTGGGCCGAAAAGGGGGGCGAGGGAATCAGGAATGAGTGATCGAGGTCGGGACGGCAGCGTGGAGGAGCCGGCTCAGCACCGAGACAACCGGCGGCTCATGGTCACGCAGCTGCTGCGCAGCCCGGTGCTGAATCCGGCCGGGACGGAAGTCGGCCGCGTCGAAGATTTCATCGTCAAGCTCTCGGAGGGGACGTATCCGCCCATCACCGGATTGAAGGTTCGGGTGGGCGCGCAGGACGTGTTCATCGGCAAGAGCCTGATCGACGGCCTCGAGCCCGGCGGCGTGCGCCTGAACACCCACACCATCCGCACCGAAGCATTCCAGCGCCGTCCCGGTGAGGTGCTGCTGGCCGCAGATGTGCTTGGACGCCACCTCGTCGACGTGCACAAAGGGCGGATCGTGCAGGCGCACGACCTCGTGCTGGCGCCCGGAGACGACGGTTGGTACCTGGCCGGTATCGACCGCAGCCCGCAGGCGATGTTCCGACGGCTGCTGCCGCGCCGCGGCCGGCCGGACCTGCGCCGGCACGCGATCCTGGACTGGAAGGACGTCCAACCTTTCGTCGGCCACGTGCCCACGGCGAAGCTGCTCATGCCGCTCCAGCGCCTGCGACGGCTGCACCCCGCGCAGATCGCGGACATCGTCGAGGACGCGTCACATGCAGAGGGCCAGGAGATCATCGAGGCGGTCGAGAGCGACCCGGCCTTCACGGCGGACGTGTTCGAGGAGCTCGACGCGGAACACCAGGTCGAGTTCCTCAAGTCGAAGTCCAATCAGGAGGCGGCGCGCCTGCTGGAGCGGATGGCGCCGGATGACGCGGCCGACCTGCTGGGCGAGCTCGACCAGGACAGGCGCAAACCGGTCTTCGACATGATGGCCTCGAGCCAGCAGTACAAGCTGCGCAAGCTCCTGCAGTACCACCCGACCACCGCGGGCGGGATGATGAGCCCGGACTACGTCTGGGTCGTGCGCGATTCGACGGTCGACATGGCCCTCGAGGCGGTGCGCACCGATGACAAGGCGCCGCACCAGCTGCTCACCACCGTTTTCATCACAGAGCAAGACGGCCAGTACGCCGGGAGCATCGGCGTCGTCGAGCTGCTTCGGGCAGATCGCACACGCAAGGTCCACGAGCTCGAGCTGACGATGGTCTCGCTGCACGGCAACGCCGACTTCGCCGACGTCGCCTTGATGATGGCCGACTACAACCTCACCTCCCTCGCCGTCGTCGATGCGGCCGGCAACCTGATCGGTGCGATCTCCGCGGACGACGTCATCGAGGCATTGGTTCCGGAGGATTGGCGCAACCGGGCCGAGGCGAGCACCGGAGTATGAGGGTCTGATGTCGGAGCGCGAGCCAAACCGCAAGGACTCGCGCTTGAAGCCAACGTCGGCCGTGGTCGACGAACTGCATCAGGGTGACATCCACGGGGCGTTCGGCACCATCCGCGTCAGCGACGTCACCCCGCGCCGCACCTGGCGGCGACGGCTCCTCACCCTCGCCGCGATCATCGGCCCGGGGCTCATCGTCATGGTCGGCGACAACGATGCCGGGGGTGTCTCGACCTACGCCCAGGCAGGCCAGGACTTCGGCTACTCGCTGCTCTGGACGCTGCTCCTTCTGATCCCGGTCCTGATCGTCAACCAGGAGATGGTCGTTCGCCTGGGTGCGGTCACCGGGGTCGGCTACGCGAGGCTCATCAGCGAGCGCTTCGGGCGATTCTGGGGCTGGTATTCGGCGGTCGGGATCTTCCTCCTCAACTTCCTGACCATCAGCACGGAGTTCATGGGCATCAGCCTGGCCGGCGAATACTTCGGATTGAGCCCAGTACTGGTGGTGCCTCTCGCGGCCTTGATCCTCATCGCCATCACGGTCAGCGGCAACTTTCGGCGCTGGGAGCGGGCGATGTTCGTGTTCCTTTTCGCCAGCCTGCTCGTCCTCCCGCTGGCGCTGCTCAGCCATCCCGATCCCGGCGCCGCGCTCAAGGGGTTTCTCGTCCCAGGCGTGCAGGGCGGGCTGACCTCCAACTCGGCGCTCCTGATCGTCGCCGTCGTGGGCACGACTGTCGCCCCGTGGCAGCTCTTCTTCCAGCAGTCGAACGTGATCGACAAGCGCATCACCCCCCGCTGGCTCGACTACGAGAAGGCCGACACGGCGATAGGGGCTTTCGTCGTCGTGATCGGGGCGGCCGCGATCATGATGGCCACCGCGTCCGCGTTCACAGGCACATCGGAGTTCGGCCACTACCAGGACGGGCTTCGCATCGCGCAAGGTCTCGCCTCGCACATCTCTCCTGTTGCGGGCACGATCTTCGCCCTGCTGCTGTTCGACGCCTCGATCGTCGGCGCGTCGGCGGTGACTCTGGCCACCTCGTACGCGTTCGGTGACATGTTCGGGGTGAGGCATTCGCTTCACCGCGGTGTGCGCGAGGCCAAGCTCTTCTATGCCTCCTACACGGGCATGGTCGCCCTGGCCGCAGCCATCGTGCTCATCCCGCAAGCGCCGCTGGGGCTGATCACCACCGCCGTCCAGGCGCTCGCCGGGATCATGCTGCCCAGCGCGACTGTGTTCGCGGTGCTGCTGTGCAACGACCGCGCGGTGCTCGGGCCGTGGGTCAACAAGCTGTGGCTCAACGCGGTCGCGGGCGTGATCGTCGCCGCGATGCTCGTGCTGTCGCTGATCCTGGTCGTGTCCACGGTGGTTCCTTCGGTCGACGTGACGGTGCTGCTCGTCGTGCTGGGCTCGGTCGCGGGGTTGATTCTTTTCGTGGGCGGTGCGTGGAGCTGGTTCAGCAATCGCGGCGCGCCTGCAGTGCCCGAGATCTCACGGGAGGAGCGCGCGAACTGGCGCATGCCCGCCCTCGTGCTGCTCGAGCGGCCGACGTGGTCGGGCTTGCGCAGGACCGCCATGTACGCCCTGGCGGGCTACCTCGTGCTGTCGATCGTTCTGCTCGCGGTCAAGGCGGTCGAGCTGGCGACCCAGCGGTAGGCAGTCGTTCCTTCAGGACCGTTAACAGGTCACTAACAAAGGGATACCGGCTTAACGGCTAGAATGCAGGCCCGTGCCTCTCGGCTCAAGACCGGGGCACCGCGTCAGAGCATCACGCCGGCGGCTTAGCCCATTACGCACCACCGTACTCGTCCTCCTTGCCATCGCGATGTCGTCGGTGGCGGGTGGCATGGCGTACTTCATCCCGGCAGCGCAAACCGCCCTCGAGGCAACCGGCCAGGTGATCCACGTCACGCCGTCGCCGAGCATGCTCTTCTCACCGACGCCCTCGGCCACTTCGCCTGCGAGCACAGTCACCGGCGCCTTCACGGTGCTGCTGCTCGGCTCGGATGACGACTCCAAGTTCAGCTCGGACCATGTCCTGACGCAATCGATGATCCTGATCCGGGTCATTCCTTCGACCAAGGACGTGACCATGCTCTCGATTCCGCGCGACCTTTACGCCCACCTGTCGACCGGTGGCTACGGGAAGATCGATGGCGCTTACTCATACGGCGGGCCGGGTGCGGCCATCGCCACCGTGGAGCAGGATTTCGGGGTCCACATCGACGACTACATCTGGGTCGGTCTCCTGGGCCTCGTCAAGCTGATCGACGCCATCGGCGGGATCGACGTCGTGACGAGCAACCCGGTGATCGACGACTTCTACCCCGCGGACATCTACGGCGGTTGGCCGTACGACTATGAGCGGGTCGCCGTGCTCGCCGGACCGCAACACCTCGACGGCATCCACGCGATGCAGTACGTGCGCTCGCGCCACGGCGACCTGCAGAGCGACTTCGGCCGCTCGCAACGGCAGCAGCACGTGCTGATGGCGATCCGGCAAAAGGCCAAGCAGATGACACCCGAGGACCTACCCGCGATGTCGGCCGCCATCGGCCGCGAGCTGAAGACCAGCATCGGCCTGCCCAAGGTCGCGCAGCTGCTGCCGCTCGCGGCAAGCTTCGACAATCCCGATCAGATCCGCCAGATCGTGCTGCTCCCGCCCTACACGCATGGCGGCGGACCGGATGGGAGTATCACCCCGGACTGGAATCGAATCCTGCCCCTGGTGCACCAGTACTTCCCATGATGATCTCGCGGTTTGTGCTGGCCGTCGTACTTGCTGTGGTGATGTTCGTGTGCGGCACCTCTGCATACCTTTATCTGGGCAGCAAGCAGTCGAAGGCCGCGGTGCCGGCGCAGAAGCCGACGGCCGCGACACCACGTGCCCAGGCGCTCTCTCTGCCCGGCACGCTGTACCTCGCGCAATCGGGCGCGCTCTACAGCCTGAGCGCGGGCCGCTTTCATCAGCTGACCCCCGAGGCGGGCTGGACCATGCCCGCGCTGTACCCCGACGGCAGCAAGCTGGTCGCGGTCAAAGCGACCCGGTCCTATTCCGATGTTTACGTGTTGAACCGCTTCGGCACAGTGCAGCGACAGGTGACCAACAACGCGGCGCGGCCGCGATTCGACATCAGCGACAACCACTGGTCGTTCTATCCGCGGCTGAGCGCTGACGGTGGCACGCTGTGGATGGCGTACGACCAGCCGAAGTACGGCTACGACGCGATCTTCTCGATCTGGTCCATGCCATTTGGGGGAACTCTGCGCCAGGGCAGGCTGTGGACCAACGCCAACGACTACACCGGGGGCGACATGCAGCCCGTGCCGGTGCCGGGCGGACTGATTTATACGAAGTACGACTATGGACCGGACATCAAGCTCGTCGGACAGCTGTGGTTCACGAACCGCGCCGGCTCCGCCGGCAAGGCCCTCACCAGCCCAGCTGAGGATTGCCACAGCCCGGCTTTGTCGCCGGATGGCACACAGCTCGCGATGATCTGCACGTACGAGAAGCAGATCTCATACCTGACCATCGCGACCTGGAACGGCTCGAGCCTCGGGGGGCGGAAGACGGTCGTCTCGAACCTGCTGGTCGCCCAGCCCACGTGGGCGCCGGATGGCTCCGGGATCGCCTTCCTCGCGCCGGCCGTCGGGGCGGGCGAATTCCAGCTGTGGTGGCTGCCGAAGGCCGCGTACGTGCCGCCCCCGCCGAGCCCACCGCCGCCCCCGACGCCAGGCGGGCCGCACAACGGGCCGCTGGCCAGCCCGTCGCCGCCTCCTCCGGTGCCGCCGGTCAAGCCTGTCCAGGTGACGACGAACAACGGTTTCGACGCGACCTCGCCGCTCGCCTGGCTGGGCTGACTAGCAGCCCGGGCGGCCGGGACCTCGGTCCAGCACAGGCTCCGCGTTGGCGGTTTGCGCCTGCGCCGCGCTGATGTAGTGGTCGGCGACCATAGCCGCCAGCACCTCCGCGCGCCGCTGCTGGGCCGCCTCCGGGTCGATCGTCGGGTCATACAGAGACGGCGCCTGGGTCACCCCGGCGAGCAGCGCGTACTGGGCGATCGAAAGTTCTCGGAGGGGCGCCCGGTAGTAGGCGCAAGCAGCGGCGGTCACCCCGCGGAGGCCGTACCCGGTTGTGATGATGCTCAGGTAGTCGGCCATGATCTCGCGCTTGGTCAGGACTCGCTCAGCCTTCAGCGCGAGCGCGAGTCCTTCGAGCTTGTTGTAGCCGAGGTCCGAACCGCCGAGGTACACGTCCTTGACGAGCTGCTGGGTGATCGTCGAACCGCCCTGGCACAGGCAGACGTTGACCACGTCGTAGAGCAGCGCTCGTCCCAGGCCGATCGAATCGACTCCGTGGTGGGAGTAAAAGCGTTCGTCTTCTGTGGCCACGACCGCATGCGCGAGCACTGGCGGCACCTCGTTCTCACCCAGAAGGGTTAGCCCCTTCGAACCAGCCAGCCGGATGACCCGAGCCTGGATGTCGGAGGCGTCGGGGCTCCAGATCCACAGCGTCGCCGCTCCGGGAGCGACCACGGCGGCGAGCAGGGCGAGGGCGATTGCCAGCCGGCGAACCGGGGCCGGCGGCCATCTCATCGCGGCGAGCCCACGATCGATACCAACGGCCCGAGAATTCGGCGGTTGCTGTACGGGGTTCTGAACGGCGCAAGTTCCATGGGAGAATTCCGTCCGCATGACCATCAAGTGGAAGATCGCCCTGGTGGAAGATGACCGGCGCTTGGCGCGGGCCGTCGCCACCGGGCTGGGAGAGGAAGGCTATACCGTCCGCGCCGTGGAGTCGGCGGGCCGCGGGCTGGAGCTCGTGCGCCAGTGGAACCCTGACGTCGTGCTGCTCGACCTGATGCTGCCCGACAACGATGGGCCCGAGCTGTTCGAGACCTTTCGGGCGGAGACGGATGCCGCGCTGGTCGGAATCAGCGCCAAGTCGTCCGTCAGCGACCGCATCGCGGGTTTGAAGCTCGGCGCCGACGATTACGTCACCAAGCCTTTCGCGCTGGAAGAGCTGATGGCGCGCGTCGAAGCCGTGATCCGGCGGCATCGCGGCAAGGGCGGTCCTCGCCTATCCGCGGGCGACGTGGTGGTCGACCTCAGCGAGGGCCGTGCGAGCCGCGCCGGCCGGCAGCTCACCTTGACCGGAATCGAATTTCGCATCCTGGCCGCCCTGATGCGCAGCAGCGGGCAGCTCGTGACCTACGCGCAGCTCGCGGAGGCAGTTTGGGCCGTGACGACCGGGCCGGAGTCGAACTCGCTCGAGGTGCATATTTCGAGAATCCGGCAGAAATTGGAGCAGGATGGGGGCTCGAGGTTGATCCACACGGTACGTGGACTCGGCTACAGATTCAGTCCGGACCAGGGAGCACAGGGATGAAATTCAGGAGCGTTTTGTTGGGCGGGTTGCTGGCGGGGACCTTGTTCATCGCCGGTTCGGGAGCGGCGTCGGCCAACGTGGCCTGGTGCATATCGGACCCACCCATTCAGCTCACTACGCCGGGAGGCCACTACATCGTGGTCAACAACATGGTCTACCTGCCGCCCCAGGCGCTGCATCTGAAGAACCAGATCACGGACGACGCGACAGCAACGCGTGACGGTGCCGGCGGCACGCTCATCACCGTGCACGTCCACCTGCCTGCGAAAGCGGGACGCGCGCACGTCATCAGCTCTGAGAACCGGTTTCGGCTGAGCACACAGAAAGACGGAAACGCCACCATCACGCTCTACCTGGACATACCCCTGACCTGAGGTCTGCCACTCCGGCCTTCAGGACCTTTCCCAGGCCGCTGAAGGCCGTCGTCATCGGCGTCCCGGCGGCAGGCGTTGCGCTGGCGACGCTGACCGCCGCTGTGGGTGGCTTCGCCGCCGCCCAGCCATGGCGCTGGCTCATCATCCCGGCCTGCGCCGCCGGCGTGATCCTGGCGGAGAAGTACCCGGTCAAGATCGGCCCCGAGCAGAAGGTGAACCTCGGCGCGCTGCCGTGCATCGTGGCGGCGCTGCTCCTCCCGCCGGCGGTCGGACCCGCCACGGCTGCGCTGAGCGTCGTCCTGGGCAACCGCTTCATGGGCCGGACGTGGCCGGAGAGCGCGGTCAACGCGGGTAACACGCTGGTGGGCGCCGCCATCGCCACGCTCGTGGGCGGGCCGCTTCGCGCCGACATCGACATCGAGGAGGTCATCCGCGCGACGGCGGCGGCCTTCATTTATGTCGCGATCAACCTGGGCCTTGCGGTCGTACCGGCGGCGCTGCACGGCGGCCGGCCTTACTTCGCGCTCCTGAGGAAGGGCGCGTGGGCGACATGGCCCGCGTCGCTGACGCTCGCCGCCTGTGGCGTGAGCATCGCCGTGCTTTCGGTCGAGGCTCCGATGGCGGCGCCGCTGCCTTTGATCGTGCTGCCGATGATCTATCGCATGAACCGCGCGATCGAGGCGCAGGCCAAGGCCAACGAGCAGCTGGCCGGGGTGCTGGCGGCTCAGCGACGTTTCCTGACCGACGTCTCGCACCAGGTCGCGACACCGCTCGCGACGATCATGACCAACCTCTCGATCCTGCGCCGGTCCAGCCGCGGCGGCCCGGCGGGCGAGGCGGTCACCGACAGCGTCGCCGAGGCCGAACGGATGAAACGCATGCTCGGGCGCCTGCGCGCGCTCGCCCACGCGGACGAGGATGTCCCGCTCCGTCGCGAGCTGGTCGACCTGGCCGAGCTGACCGCGGACGTGGTGCGCGCTTACACCGCGCAGGCCGCGACCACAGGCGTCGGGCTGGTGACACAGGTCAGCGTGCAGGCAAGCATCAACGCGGACAAGGACCTGCTGCGCGAGGCGGTCGCCAACCTGGTCGACAACGCCCTCAGGGTGAGTCCGCCCGGGACGCAGGTCCGGCTGAGCGTGGATCGAGGTTCATCCGGTCCGCTGATCACGGTCGCCGACAACGGGCCGGGCATCGAGGAGGACCGCCTGCCGCGCCTGTTCGAGCGCTTTCAGCGCAGCGATTCCGGCAGCGGCCTGGGGCTTGCGATCGCGAGGCGTGTGGTCGAGCGCCACGGCGGGACCATCCGGGTCAAGACCGAGCCCGGGGCGGGCAGCACGTTCACGATCGAGCTGCCCTACTAAGAGCTAGCGGACCAGGCCCCCTTCATACGGCTGGCCGGCCACCGCGTTCAGGCCGCACACCCACTTGAACACCTGCGCGCCGTTGCCTCCACCGTTGACGGTCATCGTGGCGACGGTCAGCGAACCGGTGAACTGCGGGCTCGAGTTGCCGTTGCTGCGGTAAGCGACCTTGGGCATGTAGATGATCCCGCTCATATCGGTGGTCGCGCCCGGGCCGACGGCGACCGTGCCCGAGAAGGCACCGGCGCCGTTGCCGCCGAACATCACGAAGTTGTGCGTGCCCATCTGGTCGCGCGGACCCGTGTATCCCGGCGGGTTCAGGTCGTCGAGGCCGTTCAGGACGGCGCTGGTGATGTCGAGCGTGCCCGTGTCCGAAGAATCGAGGACGATCGCGACCGCTCCTGTCGGGTCTGACGTGCCCGACGGCGTGTGGATGGTGTTGGTGATGCTGCCAAGGTTCAGGTTCGTGGCGTTGATGATCTTGTAGACGCCGCCGTTCATGGTGCCGCCGCTCGGAGCAAACCCGTTGTAGATGCCAGGCATCCAGTGCCCAAACGCGTCCTTCGCCTGGGCCGCCGTCACGTAGGTGACGTTGGGCGCCACGGGGGACGCGTTGTCGTAGTTCGTCGGAGGAGGGACGTTCGGGGTGACGGGCATCGGGCCGCCGTCGGTGGTGTGGTAGTTGAGCGAGTTGGAGCCTCCGCCGTTGTCGAGGAAGTTCTGTGGGTTGTTCGGGCAGTTGGTGCCGTCGTAGTTGGTCTGAATGGACGGCACTCCGGTCGAGTGAGGCCCGTTGTCGGCGCCGAACGAGTTGTAGGCGTACACAGGTCCGGTCACCGTCTGGAACGCCGCGCCGCCCCCGTTGATCAGCGCATCGCCCGCCACCGCCGCGACCGCGTAGGCGGCGCCGTTAAACTGCGGCCCCGGTATGGTGGCGCGGGCCGACGCCGCGGCTTTGAGCGTCGAGAAGCCGAGCATGCGGGCAAGGATGCTGGGTTGGGTGTGCGAGATCACCACGTCGAGCACGCTGGGGTAGTTGAAGATCCCGTTGACTCGCCAGGAATCGCTCAGCGTGATCGTGTAGCCGGTCACGGAGTATGTGCCGGCCGGGCAGGCGCTCGCGCTCGAGCACGCGCCGGTGGGCACGGTGAACCCGAGCGAGTTGCCCAGGTACTGCATCGCGACCCAGTGCGCCTTGTTGACGCCAGGACCGTAGGAGCGGGCCCCGGCGAGCGCGGACGCGTCGGCGTACGCCTGCAGGTTGCGGCGGTCGGACATCGCGAGGCCGGCGTCGAAAACCATCACGCCGAGCACAGTGAGCGCGACGATGATCGCGACCACGATCACGACTGCCTGACCGCCCTGCCTCCTTCGGCCTCGTGCGGTCATCTCAGTACTCCGCGAGCATCGTCGTCGACGATGCGATGCGAAGCAGGTTGGGCGCCGCGCTTCCGAGGAACGGGACCAGGCTGTCGTATCGGTAGATGACAGTCACCACGACCTGGAAGCAGCCTTTGTACTTCGGGCTCGAGTACTCGGCGTTGCGTGAGCCCAGGTCACCAGGCATCGGATCGCGGCCGAGGGCGCTTCGCGCTGCTGCGCAGTTCGCGTAGCCGCCGGCCGCGCCCTGCTCGGCCGGCCAGATGCAGACCTGCGTCGAGCCGATGGCCGGGGTCGGGCACGCGGACGGCGACGCCTCGGTCATCGTTGAGTAGCGGCTGAAGCTGCCCATCACGTTATCAACTGTCTCGTCGATGCGATTGCTCGTCAGGCAGCCGGAACCGTTCGCGCTCGGCGTCAGCGTGGTCCCGGAGCAGCTGCCGAAAGCAGCGCCGAACGCGTTGTCGGTCGGCACCTCGTTGGCCACCGCCTGGCGCGCGGCCTGGCGCGCGGCCTCGGCCACCGTCGACGTGACCCAGTCGACGCGGAACAGGTCGATCGACAGGGCGAGCAGGAAGAAAAGGAGAGGAAAGACGAGGGCAAACTCGACCAGCGCCTGGCCTTTGCTTCGGCTGAGCTTGCGCATCAGTACTCGACCCGCTGCGAGGACGTGATCCGGATCGGGAACGAGGAACCGATGATGGGCCACAACAATGGCGTGACCACGCTCATGGGTTGGGTGATGGTGGCCGTGATCGAATCTGAGCCCGGATCAGAGGGTCCGTTGCCGTTGCCGGTGGCGTTGGTGATCGCCACGCCGTTCAGGCAGTGGAAGGTGACGGTGAGCGTCGCGCCCGCGATCGCGGAGCCTGCCGGGGTCCCGTCTTTGGAGCTCTCCAGCGCCGCCTGGTTGGCGATCGTGACGACCTGCCCTCCGGACGGCGGCACCGCGGAGGTCACGGTGATCGCGACTGGTCCTCCACTGGTGCTCGCACACACGGTGTTGGCGGTGGTCTGCTGGTACGAAGACACGGCAATGCGCAGCGATTGGCGCACGGAGTTGGTGACCGCCTCCCGGTAGAAGAAGGAGCGGCCGATGTCCGTCACGCCAAGCGCGAGCAGCAGCACGATCGGCAACGTGATGGCGGCTTCCACGAGGGATTGGCCGCGCGATTTTCCTCTCACCTGCGTGATGAAACGGCACGTGAGTTGGCCTCTTGCCTGCCTGAGCAGAGACTTATTAATCCGCGCTTCAATCGATTAAGAAATCGAGCGCTCGAATTGCTCTAACTTACGGTTGTGGCCATGATCGTCTGTCCGCAACCGCAGGCGGCAGAGATCGGTCTCGACGTGATGCGGCGCGGCGGCAATGCAGTCGACGCAGCCGTGACCTGCGCCTTCGTGCAGGGGGTGGTCGATCCGCAGATGTGTGGGATCGGCGGTTGCGGCGTGATGCTCGTGCACAGCCCGCAATCCGGTGACGCTCTCCTCGAGTTTTACGCCACGGCCGGGTCTCGGGTCCGTGAAGACCAGTGGGAATCGATCTTCGTCCGCGAAGCCGCCGACCGTTACGGCTACGTGCTCGACGGTTGGGTCAACGACGTCGGCTACCGGTCGGTGGCGGTGCCGGGCACCGTGGCGGGCCTCCATGAGGCGCTGACCAGGTTCGGCTCGATCTCGTGGGAGGAGGCCATCGAGCCGGCGATCCCTCTCGCGCGGCACGGCTTCCCCGTCACCGGGTACATGCACGGTTACTGGACGGCGGATTACGGCCCGGACTTGGTGCCCAACGCACAGCGCATCCAGGCGACTCCGGCGGCGAAGGCGATCTACACGCGCGCCGGCAGGCTGTACGCAGTCGGTGAGGTCATGGTCCAGGAGGACCTTGCTCGGACCCTGGAGAGGCTGGCGAGCGGGGGCCCAGACGCCTTCTACAAGGGTGAGATTGCTGAAGAAATCGCTTTGGACTTCGAGGCCAACGGCGGATTCATCACCGGGGAAGACCTGGAGGGCTATCGCGTCAACGTCACCGAGCCGATTCGCGGCACGTATCGAGGCCTCCAGGTGGCCGCGGCCGGACCGCCGGCCGGCGGGCTGACGCTGCTTCAGATGCTGAACTTCCTCGAAGGGTTCGACCTCGCCGCGCATGGGTGGCCGAGCACCGAGGCGGCACGGCTCCTGGTGGAGGCGATGGCGTGGGCACTTGCAGACCGGCAGCTGCACGTCGCCGACCCACGCTTCGTCGAGATCCCGATCGGAGCGCTCGCGGACAAGCAGTACGCCGCTGCCGCGCGCCAGGTCGTGCATGATCGGCCGGACACGACTCATGTCTGCGTGGTCGACGAGGCGGGCAACGCGGTGTCGCTGTCCCACACGTTGGGCTCCGCAAGCGGCGTCGTCACTCCCGGCCTTGGTTTTGGCTACAACGACTACATGAACTGCTTCGACCCTCGGCCGGGCCGGCCCAACTCGATTCGGCCGGGCAAGACGCGAGTGACGATGATGACCCCCACGATGGTTTTCGACGGCCGCAAGCTGCGCGTGTGCGCCGGCGCGCCGGGGGGGACCAAGATCGTCACCGCCATCCTCCAGGTCCTGGTCAACGTGCTCGACCACGAGATGTCTCCGGTCGAGGCTGTCAGCGCGCCGCGGGTCGACTTCCAGGGCGACGTGGTGCAGGCGGAGGCTCGGATCCCTCGCGTCGTGTGCGAGGGATTGGAGCGGCTGGGCTACGCCGTCAACCGGCGCACGCTCAACTACGACTCGTACTTCGCCCGGCCGCAGGTGATCGTGGCTGAGCACGACGGCTTTCTGTCCGGCGCATCCGACCCCCGCAAAGATGGCGGCGCCGCGTTCGAAACGGAGACGAAATGAAGTTCAAGGACCAGGTGGTGCTGATCACAGGGGGAGGCCGCGGCATCGGGGCGGCAACGGCTACGCGGTTCGCTTCCGAGGGGGCGCGCGTCGTGGTGTCGGACCTGGATCTCTCGCCCGCGGAGGAGGTGGCGAAGCCACTCCAGGGTCTCGCCATCGCGTGCGATGTCACGGACCGAGTTTCGGTGGAGGCGATGGTCGGGCGGGTGGTCGGGGAGCTGGGCCGGCTCGACGCGCTCATTTGCTGCGCAGGGATCATCCGCGACAACCTGCTCTTCAAGATGACCGATGAGGACTGGGACTCGGTCATCGACACGCACCTGAAGGGCACCTTCCTCTGCGCTCGCGCGGCGCAAAAGCCGATGGTCGGGCGCAAGTCCGGCAAAATGGTCTTCCTGTCGTCGACTTCCGCCCTCGGCAACCGCGGCCAGACCAACTACTCGACGGCCAAGGCGGGGCTGCAGGGCATGGCGCGAACCCTGGCCATCGAGCTGGGCCCGTTCAACATCAACGTGAACACCGTCGCCCCCGGATTCATCGAGACACGCATGACGCGCGCGACCGCCGAGCGGATGGGGGTCGATTTCGAGGCGTTCAAGGTCGGCGCCGCTTCGCAGATCCCCCTGGGCCGGATCGGTCAGCCGGAGGACGTCGCCGCCGTGATCGCCTTCTTGTGCTCCGAAGACGCGAGCTTCATCTCGGGGCAGACGATCTACGTCCGCGGCGGCCCCTGACCGGCCCGTCCTTATATATGCAAGGAGCCGGGGCGCGGCCCGTTGAGCATCTTGATGAGCCGGCTACTCGGGCAGGTCAGGCGACGCTTCAGCAGGCGAACTGGCGTTCGCCGCCGGGGCCTATGGCGGCCGAGTCCTCGAATACGGATTGAATTCGGACACGGTGTCCAAATCGGGGCGGCAGCCGTATTCGCGGGCCCCCGTGCGGGGTTGACTGGCTCAGCGGGGGTCTGATACGGTGGCTCGGTCTTCTGGGGATCTTCCCACCGCCAGGGTAGGTTCACAAATCTTTAGGGGTAGGCATTGCGAATTAATCGTTACCTGACCCATGCCGTGGTCCTGGGAATAGCGGTTGCCATGTCGAGCTACGCGGCGATGGATCGCCACTTCCCAACGACCCTGACGGCCAGGTTGGGGCCCGTGAACGCCGAGGCGATTGTGGTGGGAGACGGCGGCCAGTACGGCGACGTCTCGCTCGGCCGCTACAGCACGGTGATCAAGCCGGTGTCGATCCCGACCTCCGCGCCGGTCAACCGCCAGCCGTTCGTCTACACCGTCGCGGCGGGCGAGGACCTGTCGGCGATCGCGAGCAAGTTCCATGTGAGCGTGGCCGAGATCCGCTGGTCCAACACCAACCTCATGTCGACCGACTCGGTGGCGACAGGCAACCAGATCGTGGTCCCACCGGTGCACGGGATCGTGGTGACGACCAAGGCGACAGACACGATCGACAGCCTCGCCGCCAAGTACCAGGTCGACAGCCAGGCCATCATCGACTACAACCGCCTCCGCACCGCGGACGTGGCCGCGGGTACCACGATCGTCATCCCGGGTGGTGTCGGTGGCGCGTTCCCGCCGCCTCCACCGCTCTACCAGATCCTCCGTGGCGGATCGCCGTCGGGCTACCAGTACAAGGTCGTCGGGTGCTGCCTCGGCCCGTACGTGAACAACAAGTTCCCCGTTGGGTGGTGCACCTACTACGTGGCGACCAAGCGCAACGTCACCTGGAACGGCGACGCGGGCTACTGGTACGCGAACGCATCGGCTCAGGGTTACCCGGTGGGACCGACGCCGAAGGTCGGCGCGATCATGGTCACCTGGGAGAGCTGGGCCGGACACGTCTCGTACGTGGAGGCGGTGAACGCCGACGGTTCGTGGGTGGTGTCCGAGATGAACTGGGTCGCGTTCGACGTGATCGACGAGCGGACCATCAAGCCCGGTCAGCTCGGGCAGAAACTGGTCGGGTTCATCTACTAAGAAGAGCCGGTTCTTCTGGTTCGGCGGGCCGCGCCGCCCACTCTTCCTCCATCGCCTGCGTGTCGCGCTGGACAGTGCGCAGGCCGGTGGCCGCGATCGCGGCAGCCAGGATCAGGAGAGTGGGCGAGGTGATCAGAAGCGCGGTCTGGAGGCTGCCTATGTGCTCCGAGATGACACCGACGTCAAACGTCGAGTGAGAGTCTCCGAAGACGTGCGAAACGAACAGAAGCAGGGTCACTGAGCTGGCGCGCAGGCCGGGGGAGACGACGTTCTGGGAGACGGCGGTGAACGGTCCCGAGTAGAGGTAGAGGCAGATCACCGCCAGCAGAAACGCGGGAATGAAGACGGGTATCGGGCCGGCGTTCATCGGGGCGAGCAGCGCGATCGTGATGAAAACAGCGCCGCCGAGAAAGCCCGCGATCCCGACCTCGAGGTGGGCTGCGGGATTCTTGAGGGCGCGGCGGTCCGCTATCCAACCACCCGCGAGGGTGCCGATCAGCCCACCCAGGACCAGGACGACCCCGGCGAGCAGGCCCGCCTTGCCGACCGACAGGTTGAACCGCCGGTTCAGGACCAGCGGCAGCCAGAACGCGTTGGAGGCAAGCACGAAGAAAAGGAGGGTCTGCGCGCCGATGGTGGCGCGCAGGGTCGGGATCCGGAGCAGGGCGAGAAACTTGGCCAGGCTCGCGTCGTAGGTCTTCTTCAGCGCGGGGCCGCGGCTCTCCATGCTGCCGCGCAGGGGCTCGCGCAATCCGAAGGCCAGCAGCGCGAACAGAATTCCTGGGACCGCCGCGAAGAAGAAGGCGCTTCGCCAGCCGAACTTCTCGGCGATGAATCCCCCGCCGGCGAAGCCGACGGCGATCCCCACCGTGCTCCCGGCGCCCCAGATCGACATGACGCGGCCGCGCTGCTCCTTGGGAAAGTAGTCGGACAGGAGTGAGGTGCCTGCCGGGTAGTAGCTGGCTTCCCCGATTCCGAGCACGGCGCGGCTCAGGAAGAGCTGGGCGAAGTTGCGGGAGAACCCTGTGACGAGGGTGGCGAGGCTCCAGATGGCGACGCCGGCCGCGACGACCGTCTTGCGAACCCCACGATCCGCCCAGTAGCCGAACGGGATGGCGGCGAACGCGTAAACGAGAAGGAAGGCGGAGCCGAGGAGACCGACCAGGGTATCGCTGAGGTGGAATTCCTTCTGGATCAGGGGGGAGGCCGCCGAGGCGACCCACCGGTCCATGTAGTTGAGGAAGTTGATGCCGACCATGACTGCGAGGACGTAACGTGCGTAACCTCGCGCCACGGGTGGAATTATGAGGTCGGCTTGCGGGCGCGCCGGGGCGAAGCCCCGGGACGGATTGCGTACGATTACTGCTCTTTAGTGGGTCGGCTGGGCATTGGCGAGCTCAAGTGGCTGTAAACCACCCGCGAAAGCTGTGGGGGTTCAAATCCCTCCCGGCCCACTCTGTTTGCGAACCACTCTTCGCATAACCAGCTTGCTTGTCCCGAGAGCACCAAGCGGACGGAATCCGAGCTCGGCGAACATCGACTCAGTACCCCCAAACAAGAAAGAGCTCGAGTAAGGCTTCCCGCGCGTGGCGATCGGATAGCCGTCGACCGAACCGCCGCCTTTGGCGGCGATGATGCGAATCGCGCCGGCCAGCGCGGCTTCGGCGATTCCCTGCCTTCTCCGGTCGCGGTCGACGAAGAAGCACGTGATCCTCCAATCGGGCGGAACCGCGCCCAATTTGCGGAATCCTCCCATTCGACCGGGGAGCTCGGCAGGGGGTCCGAACTGACACCAGCCGACGACGTCCGTCCCCTCGTAGACGAGAGCCGCATGTGCCCGATTCGCTCGAACCAGTCCCTCCTTGTAGGCCCTGCGCAGCGCAGTCGTTTGGTTCGAGCCATCCGGCTTGACGTGGAAGGCGACGCACCAGCAGCCACCCCACACACCGTTGTGCTTCTCCATGATGCGCGCGAAATCCGGCCATGTCCCCGGTCCGAGTTCCCTGATTTGAAATCGTGTCATGAGCTGTCTCCAAATGCTCGCAGGCATCCCACTGACTAGTGGGTTTTCGATGTGTCTGGGTCCTGGCCTATGAACATGAACACCGCCCCGAGCAGAATCGCGATTACAGCCGGGCCGTAATCCGATACGGGCCCGTTTGGGAACGCGACCCGGATGATCAGCGATCCCAATATCCAGATGCCGCCCAGCACCAAGACGATTCGAAGGCGGCGTGCAGCCAGACGAAGTTGGCGCCGCAGGCCTCCCGGCCGAATCGACAGAACCGTCAGCGCGACGCCGACGATTACGAGCAGACCTAACGCGAATCCCCGCACCGTGCCAGTCTGTCAGGAACCCATGACGAAACTCCTCGGCCTCGACATCGGGACCACCGGCGTTCGATGCGTCGCGATCGATGAGCGCGGGGATCTCGTCGCCGACGCGAGCGACGAGTATCCGCTGTACACGCCGCAGCCTGGCTGGTCGGAGCAGCGGCCCGAAGACTGGTGGGAGGCGAGCCAGCGCGTGATCGCAAACGTGGCCGCCAGGGTCGGCCGCGACTTGAGCGGCATCGGGCTCGCCGGGCAGATGCACGGCGCGGTCTTCCTCGATCAGAAAGACGCGGTGATCCGGCCTGCCCTGCTGTGGAACGACCAGCGCACGGAAGCGCAATGCCAGGCCATCACCGAGCGCGTAGGCGCGAGGCGGCTGACGGACATCACCGGCAATCCCGCCCTGACCGGTTTCCAGGCGCCGAAGATCCTGTGGCTGCGCGATGAGGAGCCGAAGGCCTATGAGCGTATGGCCGCGGTTCTCCTGCCCAAGGACTACATCCGACTCAAGCTGACGGGGGAAAAAGCGACCGATGCTTCAGACGCGTCGGGCACGTTGCTCCTCGACCTCAAGGCTCGGACCTGGTCGAACGAGATCCTGCAATCGCTCGATATCCCCTCGCACTGGCTGCCCAAGGTCCATGAAAGCCCCGAGCCCACCGGCGAGGTGACAAACGACATCGCGACGCGCCTCGAACTGCCGCCAAACATCCCAGTCGCCGCCGGCGCCGGCGACAACGCGGCCGCGGCGGTGGGCAATGGCATCGTCAGCGACGGACTGGCCAGCTGCTCGATCGGGACCAGCGGTGTCCTGTTCGCGCACTCAGATGCAATCGCGACCGACCCCTCCGGGCGAGTCCACGCCTTCTGCCACGCCGTCCCGAATCGCTACCACCTGATGGGCGTGACACTGGCGGCGGGCGGATCGCTGCGATGGTGGCGTGACCTGGTCGGAAAAGGCGACTACGCAGAGCTGTCGGCGCTCGCGGAGCAGACCCCGCCGGGCGCGGAAGGCTTGGTCTTCTTGCCTTACCTGACCGGTGAGCGCACGCCGCACCTCGATCCCCGGGCGCGCGGCGCCTTCTTCGGCCTCACCTCGAGACACGGCCTGGGTCATCTCACACGCGCAGTGATGGAGGGCGTCGCTTACAGCCTCCGCGACTCGCTCGAGATCATCGTCGCGCTCGGCGCCGACCCACAGCAAATCAGGGTCACGGGCGGTGGCGGCCGAAGTCCTTTCTGGCGCCAGCTCCTCGCCGACGTGTTGGGGCGTCCGATCGTCCGGACAATCGCAGACGAAGGTCCGGCCTACGGGGCTGCGCTTCTGGCCGGCGTGGCCGCGGGTGTGTTCGGATCCATCGAAGAGGCCTGCGCCGGGATCAGCCTGCAGCCCGACGTGTGCGAGCCCACGAAAGATCGTCGGACCCTCTACGACGAGTACTACGCGACCTATAGAGACCTGTATCCGGCCACCAGGTCGGCAATGCACCTCCTGTCGGATCTCGCGCGACCCCGAGACTAGTGCCGCGCTCCTCGCCGGTGGATGGATTCCGGCTGGCGTATGACCGCGCCGGCAGTGGCCCCGCGGCGGTGCTCCTCCACGGATGGCCCGGCGATCGCGCCGACTACCGCCACGTGGTGCCGCTCCTCCAGGCAAACGCGGAAGTGATCGTCCCCGACCTGCGTGGATTCGGCGAGTCGGACAAGCACCCAATCGACCCCGTCACTGGGTACTCCGCCGCGGCGCAGGCGCGCAGCATCCTCGGCCTGATCGACGAGCTGGGCCTGACAAGTCCGGTGATCGCGGGGTACGACATCGGCAGCCGCATCACCCAGACGATCGCCCGCGAAGCGCCCGGCCGCATCCGCGCGATCGTGATCTGCCCGCCCGTCCCCGGCGCGGGCCGGCGCGTGCTGGACCCCGACCTTCAGCGCGAGTTCTGGTACCAGCACTTCCATCACCTCGACCTCGCAACCGAGCTCGTCGACGGCGACGTCACCAAGGTGCGCGCGTACCTGAAGCATTTCTGGTCGCACTGGTCTGGACCCGACTACGAGCCGCCGAACGAAGATCTGGATCGCCTGACCAAGCACTATTCACAGCCAGGCGCGTTCACGGCGTCGATCGCGTGGTACCGGGCGGGCTCCGGCACTGTCGCCCGCAGCCTCAGCGAGCAGACGCCCGCGCCGCAAGACCGAATCTCGACGCCGACAACGATCCTCTGGCCTGAGCATGACCCGCTGTTTCCGCAGGCGTGGAGTGACTCCGTCCCCGACTTCTTCAGCCACGCCAACGTCACATTGCTCTCAGGCGTGGGTCACTTCGTCCCGGTGGAGGCTCCGCAAGCGTTCGCCACCGCGATCCTGGACGCGCTCTAGCCGGTCACCAGTGTCTAGAGGTTGAGGCCGATAGCGAACGCCGCGGCATAGCCCGAGCCGCTCGGTGTGGGCGTTACAAGCAGCGTCGCGCCGCTCTTTCCGTTGGACGTGTAGACCATGTCGGTTTGGTTGCGCGTGTCCCGACTCGGCCTCGAGTTGTAGGGCGCTGTCTTGTAGACGGCGTCCGTGACGGCCTCGTCGAAAAACAGCTGTGATGAGAACTCGTAACTCTTCGTCGCACCGGAATACGTCCGAACCTTGAAGTGGATGTGCACCGCCCGCCCGGTGTACCACCCGGGATAGATCGTTGTGAACGTGGCGATGCCGTCGGCGCCGGTCATCTGGTAGCCGCGGAGAAACCTGTGGCCGACGGTCGACTGCGCGGCGACGTCCGAATAGACCCCCGCCGCGTCGCAGTGCCAGACGTCGACCTGCGCACCGCTCAAAGCGCTGCAGCCGCCAGTGCCGACCCGGGACACCTGGAAAGTGAGGTTCAGCGGCGCGCCGTCTCGCCTGGACCCGGTCGACGGATCAGTCGTGATGTCGGAGCGGTTGAGACGCTCGTCCACGAAGTACGGCCCCTCGGTCTCGGATGGAGTCACGACGCATGCAGGCGTCGTCGTTGGCGTGCTAGTTGACGAAGGCGACGGCGAAGGGGAGCCGACAGAACCAGTAGGACTTCGGCCCGTGCAGGCGGCCACGATCGCGCCCAAGGCGAGGAGCATTGTTCGTCGCGAAATCACGGCGTCAAAGAGTCGCAACGATGAGTTCACCGCACGCCCATCGTCTAAGAGAACGACAAGACTCTTACAGGAGGCTGAGAAATGAGGCTGGTAGCAACTGAGTACCTCTCGCTCGACGGCGTTTTCGAAGAGCCGGGCCACTGGTCGGGCCCGTGGTTCAACGACGAGGCCGGGGCATTCAAGTGGGCCGAGCTGCAGAACAGCGACGCGCAGCTGCTCGGCCGCAAGACGTATGAGGGCTTCGCCTCAGCGTGGCCGACGATGGAAGGCACCGGCGAGTTCGGCGAGAAGATGAACACGATGCCGAAGTACGTCGTTTCATCGACCCTGGACAAGGCCGAATGGACCGGCTCGAAGCTCATCAAGGGCAACGTCATGGAGGAGGTCCGCAAGCTAAAGCTGCAGCCCGGCAGAGACCTCCTTCTCGCCGGCAGCGGGCAGCTTTTCAACGCGCTCGTGAAGGAGAACCTGATCGACGTCTACCGGTTCATGATCCACCCCGTGATCCTCGGCAGGGGCATGCGGCTGTTCGAAGACGGCGCCGCGCGGAGACCACTCGACCTGAAGGAGACGAAGCGGTTCAAGTCCGGCATCGTGATCCTGGAGCTCGAACCGGCCCCGGCATAAACTGACCGCATCGTGACCGATGGTTTCACGCGGGGCGGCTACGCGACCATCTCCGGGCGCGGCCTGGATTGGGACTCGGTCCCGATGCGGCTCTTTCAGAAGGCGAAGCGCCTCGGGACCTGGGACCCGCAGGCGCTCGACCTCTCGAAAGACGCCGCCGACTGGGCCGGGTTCAGCGAGGTGGAGAGAGACTTTCTCCTTCGCACGCTCGTCCTTTTCCAGGCCGGCGAGGAGGGCGTGACGAGCGACCTGCTGCCGCTGATCATGGCCGTCGCCGCCGAAGGCAGGCTCGAGGAGGAGATCTACCTCACCTCATTTCTATGGGAGGAGGCCAAGCACGTCGAGTTCTTCCGCCGCTGGCTGGACGAGATCGCGCTGGCGACCGGCGACCTCGCCGGCTACCTCACTCCGAGCTACAGCCACCTGTTCCTGGTCGAGCTGCCGGCTTCACTCCAGGCCCTGCAGACGGATCGTTCGGTCGAAGCTCAGATTCGGGCGTCCGTGACCTACAACATGATCATCGAGGGTGTGCTGGCCGAGACCGGCTACCACGGTTTTCGCCAGTCGCTCGAGGCCACCGGCAAGCTTCCTGGCCTGTTGGACGGGATCCGGCTTCTCTCGCGCGACGAGAGCCGGCATATCCGCTACGGCGTCTTTCTCCTCGACCGCCTCATCAACAGCTCGCCCGACGGGTGGGACGTGATGAACCAGCGCATGAACGAGCTCTTCGTCCCGGCCCTGGGAGTGATCAGCGAGTTCTGGGAGCACTACGACGACAGCAACGCTCCCTTCGGTCAGCGCATGGAGACGTACGTCGAGTTCGCGGGCGCGCAGTTCGACAAGAGGATGAAAGTTCTGGAGCGGGATCGTGGCAAGAGCCTCGCGGAGATCGCGAAGGCGACCGTCGCCGATATGACCGAAGAAGAGCTGGTGGTGGGCGCGGCGACCTGAACCTCGATCCGGTGCACCGAGAAGCGCAAAGCGTGCGGAATCGCGTCAGGGAAGACGC
>Ga0209689_1000562_pt1 | contig 26117 bp, 19 predicted proteins | sample GraSoiAngelo_149_FD_187119 | JGI IMG/M metagenome (GOLD analysis project Ga0209689, IMG submission 187119) | Grasslands soil microbial communities from the Angelo Coastal Reserve, California, USA - 14_1009_09_30cm (SPAdes) (version 2) | ecosystem: Environmental > Terrestrial > Soil > Grasslands ... | reverse complement strand
CTTCCCGTGTCTGGGAGCCCGAGATGCCGACCTGAATCGGCAGCTCTCGAGCAAGGACCGGCGCGACTGGAAGTGCCGGAAAGCTTGAAGGCGCCGGCAGACGAAGAAGTGATCTTGGCGGCACACGCAACCGGAGTGCAAATCTATGTGTGTCAGGCCGGAGCAGACCAAGAGTTTCGGTGGGTGTTCCAGGCGCCAGAAGCGGATCTAACGGACGTGACAGGGAAGAAAATTGCGCATCACTTCGCGGGGCCAACCTGGAAGCACCGAGACGGAAGCGAAGTGCAAGATAAAGTGGTCGCCAAGCAAGACGCACCAAGGCCGGACGCGATTCCGTGGCTGCTGCTGACGGCGGCAAGTCACACCGGAGAAGGAATTCTCAGCCGGGTCACGAGCATCCAGCGGATGCATACCGCGGGTGGCCTGCCGCCGAATGCGAACACCTGCGCTGCGTCTCGGAACGGCAAAGAATCGCGGAGCGCGTATTCGGCCGATTACTATTTTTACGCGTCAAAACACTGAACGGTCGTTGCGGGGTGTTCACTTGAGGACAGGAGACCGCGTCGGGCACCCAGGCCAAGCCGCAACCGCACCACTCTCCAGCCATGAATGTTAGTTTTCCGGTCTGGCGGCTGGATCGAAGATCACCGAGATTTCCACGGCTGTTTCAGAGCTGCTCGGAGCAAACTTCCATTGACTGACTGATTTTTGGGCGCTTTCAGCCAGAATCGCGCTGCCGCCGAGGACTGCCGTATCCCTGACGGAGCCGTCCGGCTTGATGAAGACCTTCAGGCGGACGGTTCCACCGATGCCTTTCATTTTGAGGACCAGGGGATATTGCACCGGCACTTTCTTGAGAATCTTACGGGCGGCATCCTGCGCGTAGCCCATGGACATGCAGGAGAGCATGACTAGGAGACAGCTGATCTTCCTATAAGCATCGAATCTAGTCACGTTTTCACCATCACCTGAGCCGGCCAAAACTTGAAATCCGTGCGCGCTCCTCTGCGGTAAGCAATTGCCCGTGTTTACGCTGCACTCGACGGCCCAAGGGACAAGCTGTTTAGACGGCCTGTTCGAGCTTGCTAACAGCCACTCAACTTCGTGCTTAACCCGTTGGATTCTTTGAACTTGTTCCGCGGCAGGAATACAAACCAAGAACATGGACCGGAGCCCCGCCCGGTCGTGCCCGAGCGTGGTCTCACTGCTTTGTTTCAGATTGAGAATGTTCCTCTAGGAGATGAGCGACCAGGGCAAAGATGGAAAACCACGAAAGGGAAGTAGCGGTTTGCCTGGCGGGTCATCAGTCGGTGAAATCCGCAGGAGCAACATTTCTCTTACCGTTTGACCAGCAGTAGTGCGTTTGTTAAAAGTGCGCCGCCCAGCAAGAGGCCAAGTAGCATTAGTAGCATTTTTAGGCTGGATTTCATCTTTAGCTTTGCCCTCCCCGTATGAGGTCCGATGGCATCGGAGATATGATACTTCAACCTGAACGGTTTATTTAGCCTGGCCCTTCATTTCTGATAGAGTGCTGCGCACAAGATGCGGCCCGTTCAGCCCGATCAAACAGTTCGCGGTCCGTGGCCGGACCGAGCCATGCGCCGCCTTAATCCTGTAGCAATATTGCTGGAATGGGCTGCGGGGGCCTAGAGCGCAGCGCTTGTGGGTTGAGCTGTGGGTCTAAGGGCTGGAATACAAGTGGTTTAGGAGTGCGAGGGTGGGGGATTTGCAATGTGTAATATTTGCAGATTCCAGCGCGTACTAGTCTATGGGAACGCTGAGACCAGGCCGGATGAGCGCGCCGGGAATGACCAAACCGACGGAGGCGATTGCCCGTGCCAGGGCGGGTGACGCGGAGGCTTGGGGCCAGCTCTACCGGGATTACGCACCCGCGATATTCCGGTTCTGCAGGCGTGCCTTGCCGACGCGTGAAGATGCCGAAGACGCCACCATGGAAATATTCATGAAACTGAAGGACAAGCTGGTGCAGTACGACGCGACGCGGTCGTTTTCTGCCTGGCTTTACAAGGTGGCGGCGAATCACTGCTGGGATACGCTGCGGCGGCGGAGAATTCGTCAAGACAAGGAAACGGACGATCTGGAAAACGTGCCACTGGAGCATCCGGACCCGAGCCAACTGGATCAGCTGATCGAGCAGCGCACCAGTGAAGAGGTGCGCAGGGCACTGAACAAACTGGGCGGGCGAGCGCGCATGGCTCTGGTGATGCGCTATTACTCCGATATGAGCTACGACGAAATTGCAGATGCGCTGGGAGTGCGGCGCGCCTTTGTGGGCGTAGTGCTGCTGCGTGCCCGGCACGAACTGCGGCAAGCGCTGGAAGGCAACGCGGCGCTGGCGGCGGGAGGGGCTTCATGAGCGAAATGCCGAAAGAGACGAAGCATCTGGACGAAATGACACTCCTGCTGTACATCGAGCGGCAACTGGATCGCGCACGCGGGCTGGAAGTTTCCGCGCACACACAAGAGTGCGATGCGTGCCGCACACTGCTGCGGGTGCTGGAGAGCGAATCGCGGCTGCTGACACGAGCGATGCTGGAAGAAGACGAACCGCTACCCTCGCGGCTGGCGCAATTTCAGGAACGCGCCCGGAAATCCATGCAGTGGATTTGGGGAGTGATTTTCGGCCTGGCGGCAACGGGAGTCTACGCGCTTTATACGACTTATATCCAGCCTTGGCAGCATCAGCTGGAACAAGCGGGATTCGGTGGTTCGAACCTGCTGGGCTTGCTGATTTTTCAGGGCGCAATGTGGAAAGGATGGCAATCCATGATGACCCTCCTCGAAGTGCTGGCGATGGTGACGCTGGCGGGACTGGGAGCAATGTTGTTCCGGCGGCGGATCCGGCGCGGAGCGGCGCTGGCGCTGGTCTTCGCGGGGTTCTGCACCGTGCTGGCACTGCCTACGGCGGTTTCGGCGACGGAGCATCGCGGGGGACAGAGTCCAACGGTGAGCAAGGAGGAAACCATCAAGGGGGACATCTACCTCACCGGTGAGCGGGTGCGCGTGGAAGGCACGGTGAACGGCGATGTTATTGCGGCGGGCAAAGATATCGATATCGACGGGCACGTGACCGGAGACGTGATCAGCGCCGGCAGGTATTTGCGGATTCGCGGTACGGTCGACGGCAATATACGCTCTGCGGGGAATACCGCGGTCATCTCCGGGACGCTGGGGAAAAACATTACCTGGTTCGGCGATGCAGTGACGGTGGATGCCACGGGGAAAGTCGGGGGCGGCGTGACGATGTTTGGTGGCACGCTGGCGATGGACGGGCATCTGGGCCGCGACATACTTTTTTATGGCGATGAAGTGAACGTCACCGGCGGCGTGGGGGGCGGCATCCACCAAAAAGGGCATTCGCTGATTATCGGATCGAGCGCGCAGGTGGACGGACCGATTCGCTTTGAAGGCGACCATCCGGCCAATGTTTCGCCGGGGGCCAAGCTGGCTTCGCCAGTGGAATTCAGGCAGATGGAGAGGAGGGCAAGCTACCGGGAGGGCCACTACTACGTTTGGCAAGTGATCTGGGCGGCGGCGTTTATTTTGTTTGGGCTGGTGCTGTTTGCGTTGATGCCAAAGTTTTCGCAGGAGGCGGTGAAATCGGCGGAACAGTATGGCGCGACCGCGGGATTGGGCGTGCTGGTGCTGTTTGGCGTGCCGATCGCCGCGTGCATTGCATGTGTCACAGTGGTGGGCCTGTTCATCGGTGTTTCGACGCTGTTCCTCTGGTATGCGTCGCTTTATTTCGCGCAGATCATCGTGGGAGCAGTGATCGGGCAGTGGTTGATGGGCCGCACGAGCGAGCTTTGGCCGCTGATTGGGCGAATGACCGTGGGGCTTGTAATTGTGCGCTTGTGCACGACGATTCCGCACGTGGGCGGCTGGGTGAAGTTTGCCGCGATACTCTGGGGTATCGGGGCAATTTCGCTGACGTTCTACCGCCGCTTCCAGCCGGTGATTGCCCCAAGTGTGCCGTCTGCGCCCTACGCACCGCCGATGCCACCGAATACGACCGTGGGTGGGGCTCTGCCCGCGTGAGAAAGAGTGTTTAGTCATCCGTTTTCGCGGACGGGCATAAAGGAAATAAAAGTCTGAATAGAGTAACTGCGCAGCCCGCGCAGGAAAGTTCGCAGGCGTTAAACAGATCTGTCCGCTGCGCCGAGGAAGTTGGCCTTCAACGCCGGGAAAAATGGTGGGCCGGTCCGGGAGAACCTTGGACCGGCCCGTGCCTTTTGCGGAGGCGGAGAAACAGTGCGGCTTAGTGCTGGCGAACTTTGGCGGCGGTGAACGCCGGATTTGCTGAATTAGTGGTGTTCTCGAGGAAAAGCGCGCGGAGGGCGACTGGCCTTCCGTTGCTTAGGCCGCTAGCATCGCTGACTCCGTCGAAACTCGTAACGCCTAGAGTGCCTGGCGTGCCGGTGGCAGTTTGCACCACGAACATGCTGCTTGGGGTAAAGCCAAAGTAGGAAGGGACGCCCACGATGTTGAAAGCTGGAGAAGACGGAGTTTGTGGCGTAGCAGTAAAACGGGACCAGCGAAGCGTGACGGTATCAGTGTTGTTGGCCGAAGCGCTGGTGCTCCCACTTGCTGCCGTGAAGGCCGCCACGTGAGCAGCTACGCTCTGGCCGAGGTGCATGGCGGTGGTATTGTTTTGCGTAGCAAAGTTGTTCAACACGCCCGGGAGTACTGACAGGCCCTTGGTGTCGACAAAGAACGCTGGATTGGCAGCTAGATTCACGACCAGGGCATCGCCGATCTTCAGGCTGCCGATGAGTGTATTCTGAGCTGCCGGAATCAAGTCGGTCACGATCATCATGAATTGGCTGGGAGTGCTGATGGAAACGACGCTGCCCTCGACAGTGTCCTGCACAGTAGCAAGAAGCGGCTCGATTTCCTGGATGGAGAGAGTGCCATCGGATTTGAGGATGACATCCATACTCGCGGCCTGATTGCTGCTTACGCAGGTGGCTACCTGCCCCGGAGTTGGATTTGCGCACAGAGTTCCAGACGGGTCAGCGTTCAAAATGGTGTTAGCAGTGGCAGTGGCTGTCAGGGAGCCGCGAGTTGTGGCAGTGGCGGAAGTAATGGTGACCGCTGAGTTGCTGATGCTGACGACGCCGGTGAAATCCTCGATGAGATCAAGCTGACCAGAGGACAGGTTGCTCCCCGCGCGGGGGAGCGTGAAGGCGCTGAGGACATTGGTGCTCGCGAAATTGACGACCAGGCTGGTTCCGGAGCTGGAGATCGATAAGAGGTTGCTGAGATTGAGATCAATGCCGATGCCCGCCGCGGCGGTGGAGGAGACAGAGAACGTGACGTTCGCCTGTGACGTTCCGAAAGCGGCGAGGCCGACTTGTGGGCAACCGTTGCTGGGTGGGCAGCCTTGCAGGGTGTTAGCGGTGTCGTTGAAAAAGGTGAGCACCGGGTTTGAAAAAGAGACAATGACGCCCGTGTACTGGCCAGCGGGAATGTTTCCGAACGTTCCGAGGAAAAGGGTGTCGGATTGCAATCGCATGAGGTCGACGACGGGCGAACCATTGAGCGAGAGAGCCTGTTGCGTGCCCCCGGACGTGACCAGCGCGATTCCCGTAATGGTGACCTTAAACGTCACTAGAGAAGGGTTGGCCGGAAGAGTGTCAGCAACCATGGTGAGGCTTAGGGTGCCGGTGCCGCCGCAATTGGAAATGCACAACCCGGTTTTGGGTCCGCTACAGGCAGTTAGCGACAAGGCGGCGAGCAGGAGAACAGGAAGAAGCGACAGAGCCTTACTGCGATTCATGTGGCACCCCATGACAGCATAGCCTGCGTTGGTCATCCCGGGAAAGGAAAACACTGCGATCCCTCCGATCCCCGCTGGCGAATGTAACGCGGCGGAAGAGCGCCAAGGTACAGCAAAAGCAGGCAGAGTGTTCAACTCTTAAATGTCCTGAATCAACCGAGATACAATCTCCGCCTCTGTGCGGGCGGGCCGCTGACGAAAGCGGAGCGAACGGATATGTTATCGTAACTGGTCTCTCCGGTTCGTCCTGTTCGTCCTGGGGAGTAAAGGCGGACTTCTGGCAAAGCGCGCATCCAATCCGGCAGGGGATTCCCCGGGGGCGAAGGTAAAGCGTGCGGCCAAGACCGCCGAGCGCGAGTATGTGCAATTCGAGGATGACCCCACGGGAGCCCTGATCGCGCGGCAAGGTGCCGCTGCTAGGCCCGCGAATGAATCGACGGAACCTTTGATGCAGGAGGTGTTTGGCCCAGGCGGATTTCTCGAAAAGTGCATGAAGGGCGGTTTTGACCCATCCGCAGTGAGCTCCGACTACGAGCATCGGCCTGGGCAACTGCTGATGGCGGAATTGGTGCACCAGGCCTTTGAATCGCATCAGCATGCCATCGTGGAGGCCGGCACCGGCACCGGCAAGACGCTGGCCTACCTGGTGCCGGCGATTTGCAGTGGACGGCGCGTGGTGATTTCCACGGCGACGAAGTCACTGCAAGAACAGCTCTACCAGAAAGACATTCCCTTTCTGCAGAAGCACTTTGCGCCCAACCTGAGAGTGGCGGTGATGAAGGGGCGATCGAACTTCCTGTGCCTTGCGAAGCTCCATCAGATAGCCGACCAGTCCATGCTGAAAGGGATGGAAGAAATCGACGCGCTCCAGCAAATCCGCGACTGGTCGAAACTCACGGAAACGGGCGACCGCAGTGAGTTGACGTTTCTCCCGGACGATTCTGATTTGTGGACGCGCATGGATGCGCGGCGCGACACCTGCACCGGCAAGAAGTGCCCTGACTTCAATCAGTGTTTCCTGACCGCCATGCAGCAGCGGGCCAAAGAGGCCGATCTGATCATTGTGAATCACCATTTGTTCTTTGCCGACCTGGCGCTCAAGCAGGACGATTTCGGCAGCATTCTGCCGGAATATTCGGCAGTGGTGTTCGACGAAGCACACGAGATGGAAGACGTGGCCAGCGATTATTTCGGACGGCAGATTTCGAATTTCCGATTCGAAGAACTGGCCCGCGATGCCGATCAAGCGTTGCGCTTGCTGCGTCTTGGCACCTCGTCGTTACTGCGAAGAACGCAGAGAATCAGGGAACGCAACCGTGTCTTTTTCGAGTTGTTTCCGCCGCGCGACGGACGGTTCTCGTTCCCCAGGAACGAGCGCGAAGCGTTTCTGGAGCAAAACCGCGAAGCTTACGATGCGCTGGTGGCAGCACTGAAAAGCATGGAGACGGAATTGGCGGCGCTCACCACCAAGCCGGAAGAGCTGACGCGCATCGCCAGGCGGAGCTTCGAGCTGCGCCTGGAGTTGTCATTCCTGTTCGAATCGAACGAGCGCAATTTCGTCTACTGGTACGAGCGGAGGAGTAAAGGCGTATTCCTGACGGCCACGCCCATCGATGTCAGCCAGATCCTGCGCGAGCGGCTGTTTGAACAATTCGACACGGTGATCCTGACCTCCGCGACGCTCACCGTCGGCGGGCGCTTCGACTACATTCGCCAGCGCCTGGGAATCGATCACACCAAGGATCGCGCGCTGCCGCCGGAATTCGATTATGCCAAGCAGGCGCTGCTGTACCTGCCGCGGAAGATGCCGGACGTCCGCGACGCCCGGTTTGCGGCCAAGGCCGCGGATGAAATCGTCGAATTGCTGGAACTAAGCCAGGGCCGCGCGTTTTGTCTGTTCACCAGTTATTCGCAGATGCATGATTTGTTCGAGCGGGTGCGCTCTCGCGTGTCATTTCCGTTGTGGTTGCAGGGTACAGCGCCGCGCTCCGTGCTGCTGGAACGATTCAAAAACACCGAGGCGGCGGTGCTCTTCGCGACGGCCAGCTTTTGGCAGGGTGTGGATGTGCCCGGTGAGCAGCTGTCCTGCGTCATCGTCGACCGGCTGCCGTTTGCCGTGCCGAGCGACCCCATCGTGGCGGCGCGAGTGCGCGCTCTTCAGGACGAGGGACGCAATCCGTTTGCGGAATTTCAGGTACCGCAGGCGGTCTTGGCGTTGAAACAAGGATTTGGGCGTCTGATTCGAACAAAGACAGACCGCGGCGTGCTTGCGCTGCTGGATACCCGCCTCCAACGCATGCCCTATGGTAAAATTTTCCTGGAGTCGCTGCCACCCTACGGGGTGACCCACGAACTGGCCGACGTCGCCCGGTTTCTCGATGCCCATGGTGATTCCCAGCGGCTGGGGGCCAAATCCGCAAGTTCCTCCTGAAGGGCCACGAACCAGAGAGGCTCGGCGCCAGCGTAATGCGGGTTTGGAGAGACATGTTTCAAGTCAGCGTAGAAGAGAGTTTTTCGGCAGGGCACGCCCTGCGCGGTTACCAGGGCAAGTGCGAGAATGTGCATGGCCACAATTATCGCGTGCGCGTGACGCTCGAAGGGCCGCAGCTCGATTCCATCGGGCTGCTAGTGGACTTCACACAGCTCAAGCAGGTCATCCGCGAGATCATGGGCAGGCTCGACCACCAGTTCATGAACGAAGTCGAACCCTTCAAGACCGTGAATCCTTCGGCGGAAAACGTGGCCAGGTATTTTTACGACGAGGTTACGCGGCAATTGAAGGATCTGCCGCCGGGCGCGCGCGTTACCGACGTGATTTTGTGGGAGACGGATACCAGCCGGGCGCAGTACCGGCCCGGGGCCTAGGTGAAGACGGGTGAGCCAATGAATCGATCGTTCTTCATTATCATGATTCCTGCGCTGCTGGTGGCGGCTGGGTACATTGTTGTCCTGCGATACCTGGGAATAGCGCCGGGATATCCGCGACTCATTGTGGCCATGATTCTTTTCTTCGGAACGATTTACTGGTTGTCGCGCCGGACAGGTCGCAAAGTGAATTCCAACCGGGCCTAGATCGCCAAGGCCGGGGCTGGGGCGCAGCAGGAAAAGCGGCGGCATGCCGCCGCAGTCCAAAATGGTCATCACGGAAATCTTCAAGTCGATTCAGGGCGAAGGCACACGCGCGGGCCTGCCGTGCATATTCGTGCGTCTGACGGGGTGCAACCTGCGATGTACCTGGTGCGATACTGCGTACGCATTCCATGGCGGGAAGAAGATGAGCGTCGAGGAAGTTTTGGCGCGCGTGGATGAACTGGCGGGACGCCTGGAAATGTCCGGCTCCGAAGCGGCTGTTCCGCTGGTGGAATTGACTGGCGGGGAACCGTTGTTGCAGGAAGAAATTTATCCGCTCGCGGAGAAGCTACTGGCTGCCAACTACGTCGTCATGATGGAGACCAGCGGGGAGCGATTTATCGGAGAGTTGCCGCGAGAAGTCGTTAAGATTGTGGACGTGAAGTGTCCCGATTCGGGGGAGCCGGATACTTTCGAGATGCGCAATCTCCAGGCGCTGTCCGAGAACGATGAAGTGAAGTTTGTGCTGTCCACCCGGCGCGATTATGAGTTTGCGCGCGATTTTATGTTGCAACACAGCCTGGCGCGGCGCGTGCAACAGGTTTTATTCTCGCCAGTGTTCGAGGATCCGCAAGGGAAATGGCCCGGTCTTGAGCCGCGCCTGCTGGTGGAATGGATTCTGGCTGATAGTCTGCCCGTGCGGCTTGGACTACAACTGCACAAGTTCATCTGGGACCCCGCGACCAAGGGTGTTTGACCGGCCCGCGAAGAAGGTGAAGAAAAGATAGCGCGGAGACGCCGAGAGCGCAGGGAATTTGCAAAGAAGAAGGCGGGAATTGACCAAGGAACTGATGAACGATGCAGCCAAAGCGGTGGTGCTTTTGAGCGGCGGGATGGACTCCTGCGTGAGCACGGCGATTGCGCGGGAACGCCAGGGGGTGTCAAACATCGCGTTGCTCCACGCCAGCTACGGCCAGCTCACCGAGCAGCGCGAACGGCGCGCCTTCGACGACATTGCGAATTTCTACGGCGTGGGCCAACGGCTGGCCGTCGAACTCGATCACTTTCGAGCGATTGGCGGATCCGCGCTCACGGACAAGAGCATTTCCGTTCCTGAAAATGAATGGGGTGCGCCGGGCCCCCGTGGCAGCGCGATTCCCGTGACCTACGTTCCCTTTCGGAATGCGCATTTTCTTTCCGTGGCGGTGAGCTGGGCAGAAGCGATCGGCGCAGGAGCAATTTACATCGGAGCGGTGGCGGAGGACAGTTCCGGCTATCCGGATTGCCGGCCAGAATATTACCGGGTCTTCCAGGAATTGATCCGTGCTGGCACGCGGCCGGAAACGCAAATCGAAATCGTAACGCCAGTCATCACGTTGAAAAAGAGTGCCATCATCCGGCGGGGCATCGAACTGGGCGCGCCGCTGCATCTAACCTGGTCGTGCTACCAGAACGAAGATACTGCTTGCGGCGCTTGCGATAGCTGCCTGCTGCGCTTGCGCGCTTTTGCGGAAGCCGGCGTGCCGGACCCCCTACCTTATCGGCGAACGGTTTCTGCCGGGCTGTGAGCTTGGAATCGGCCCGCTTGAGAGTGATAATGGGGCGCACACAGCCCGGATACTCCGGGCGGGTCTCGCCGCTGAAAAAGGAGAATGGAGTATGAAGCGTTTTCATATGTCGTTGGCCCTTCTGGCCATCCTGATGGCCGGCCTGGCAGGCCTACTTGCACCGCGGGCTGCCGCCCAGACAGGATCGATTAGCGGCTCAATTATGGATGTAAATGGGAAGCCCTGGGCCGAGGTGGTCATTCGAACCCTAAGCGATCAGGGCGCCAAGCAGGAAACCAAGACGGATAGTGGGGGCAAATTTAGCGTGCCTAACTTGCGCTCAGGTATTTACACCGTGTTTGTGGTATTCCCGCCGCCCAATGACAAACAAGCACCCTACGAGGCCAAGTGCAGAGTACAAGGCGGTGAAGACGCGAAAGTAGATCTCAACTTCAAAGACATCGTCTCCAAACAGGGAGCCGAGGCGCAAGAACAGGTGAAGAAGGCGGAAGAGGCGAAAAGCAAAATGGAAGGACTCAAAGCGCACTTCGCGGCGGGAAACGCTCTCATCGATCAAGAGAAACAGGCGAAGATTGAGCTGCAGAAGGCACCTGCGGATCAGCGCGATGCGTTCAAACAGAAATTGACAGATCTTTCCGATCAGGCGGTCAAGGAATTCCAGGAGGCCGCGAAGAGCCTGGTGGAAAAAGATCCCAATGCCCACCTAGTGTGGTTCAAGCTGGGAGAAGCTTACGACACCGCGGGCCGCAACGACGATGCTGCTCAAGCCTACCAGCAGGCCATCGCCGCCAAGCCCGACGTGCCGGGGTATTACAACAACTTGGGCAACGTGCTGGCGCGTGCGGGAAAGATCGAGGAGGCCAAGGCTGCTTACACGAAGAGCGCGGGACTTGACCCGCCGAATGCCGCAACCGCGTGGCGCAACTTTGGAATCAGCCTGTACAACGCGAATCGCCTGGGTGACGCCGTCGAACCCTTGCAGAAAGCCGCCGAGCTCGATCCCAAGAATGCCCAGACCTGGTATCTCCTGGGGGCTTCGCTGGTTTATAAGATGACCACCAAGAAAGTCGGCAACAAAGAAGAAGTGCAGTTTGCGCCGGGAACCATCGAAGCCTACGAAAAGGCGGTCGAACTCGACCCTAATGGAACCTGGGGTCAGCAGGCCAAGCAGGGACTCGAACAACTCCAGTTGATGGCTCCGGGCATCGAAACCAAAGTCAATCTGAAGAAAAAGAAGTCTTGATCCCAGTCGAGACAGTCTGGTCCACAAGGCCGGTACCGCTCGGCGGGGCCGGCCTTTTTATTTAGCCGTGCGTAAGCGTGCCGGTGATTTTGGTGCGGCGAAGCGACCAAGCAAAGACGCTCATCGAAAGCGGCAGTAGCGCGGCCGCGAACAGCAGCAGAACGGCGAGAGGGCGCCAAAGGGCCGCGATGCCTGCCCCTCCCAGTAGTGAGGCGCGCATGGCATCCAGCGCGTAGGTGACCGGATTGAGTCGCGCGACCAGCTGCAGCCAATCCGGCAAGATGCCGACCGGGAAAAGCATGCCGCCCGCGACGCTGGAAACTCCCAGGAAAAACCATTTGGCGGGATTGCCGCGCTTGAAAAGCAGAAGATAACCTGCTGAAAGAATCCCCAGCCCGGAAAATGCGAGCAGCGTGGCCAGGAGGACGGCGAAGACCGCGAGCCAATTCGCGGCGCGCAGCGGAAAGCCAAAGAGCGTGGCTCCCCAGGCGACGTACACCACGATTCGCAGCGTGGTGGCGGCGAAAGGATAGATGGCCGAACCGGCCACAAAGACGGGAAGCGAAGTTTGCGTGACCAGGAGTTGTTCGAGCGTGCCGTTGTCCCGCGCTTCCTCCAGGCTGCGATCGAAGGTGTCCAGGGCGGCGTTGAGATAGTCAAGAAACACGAAACCGACGAGTGAGAACGCAAAATAACTGCCGCCCTGCGGCAAGGCATGCCGTAGCGCGGGCGTGTCCACGAAACGCGCAACGTAATAAAACATGGCGGCGCCGAAGAGCGCCTGGATGGCTTCCAGCACGAATATGGTGCGATAGGTGCGCGCAATGCTTAGGTCGCGCCAGAAGAAAAGCCACAACTCGCGGAGGATGCGGATCATGAGACGCGCTCTCGGCTGGATGTGGCCGCATGGTGACCCGTAAGGCGGAGAAAGACTTCTTCAAGCGAGGAAGCGCCGGTGCTCAGCTTAAGTGTGGAGGTTGTGTCGCAAGCCAGAAGGCGGCCAGCATGAATGACGGCCACGCGATCGGCGAGAAGCTCGACCTCGGGGAGAGTGTGGGAAGCGAACAGCAGTGAAGTTTGGCCGTGGCGCAGGATTTCCGATTTCAGGAAGCGGCGAAACTCCGCGGCGGCGATGGCGTCGAGGCTGCGCGTAGGCTCGTCGAGCAACAGGACGCTGGGCCGATGGAGAAGGGCGCGAGCGAGGCTGAGACGCTGGACCGTGCCGGTGGAGAGCGAGCGCACCTGGCGGTCGAGCGCCTGGCCCAGTTGAAATTGTTCGGCGAGCTGTGAGATTCGTTGAGCCGCCGCTGAACTCGACAGCAGGTTCAATTGGCAGAAGAAGAGCAGATTCTCGCGTGCAGTAAGCCGGGCATAGAAGCCGTGGTCCGTCCCCGCATGATAGCCCAGGCGCCGGCGAACCTCGCGCGACTGCTGGACGGTGTCGTGTCCCGCGACGCGCGCGTGGCCGCGAGTGGGGACAAGAAGCGTTGCAAGAATGCGGAGGAGTGTGGACTTGCCAGCGCCGTTGGCGCCGAGAATCGCCAGCGCCTCTCCTTCCTTAACTTCAAACGACACTCCGGCCAGTGCCACGGCCGTGGGCTTTTCAAATGGCTGGAAAAAAGTGCGCCAACCGCCGCGCGCGGGGGGGAACGATTTCGCGAGAGCTTCGACAGTGATCGCGGCTTCGGGCACCAGGAACCTTATAGCCTGTCTGCGGTTCGAAGACAATCGGGACTCTGCTTCGGTGTGCGCCAGATAGAGGAAGTCTTTATGTCCTGAGGAGCGTAGTGAAGTGCTGCCCTCCTCCGGGCGGCGGAATTGCGAGCCCCGCCCTGTGGAACCCGGACGAGCACCACCATTACTGTTCCGCGTTCGATGAGGCGTTCTCTCTGCTGCTGCCGGAAGAGCCAGGTCCACAAAACGTGTGTAACCGTGAGCCCAGGTGAGAATAAAAAGGCCCCCACAAGTTCGGGGGCCTGGGCGGCGGATCAGTTTCCGTTAGATGCTGGTGCGACGCGAGACGAGGCGCTTGGGACGCGCGGCGGGAGCGGGCAACTCAACAGTAAGGGAGATGTCACTCTTGTTGCGCAGGACGCCCAACTTCACCGTTCGATCCTTATCATCGCGCTTGGCCGAGAGCTTTTCGCGAAGGTCGCCGACGGTGCGAATGCGGTCGCCGTTCAGAGAGGTAATTACGTCGCCCGCTTTCACGCCGGCCTTTTCCGCGGGGGAACCGGAGTTGACATCGCGAACCAGTATTCCCTCGCCATCGGGAGCACCGAAGAATGCGCCCAGCTGTCCGCTGAGATCTTCGGCATCAATGCCGAGCCGGGGCTGGCCTCCGGCGAGCATGCCGCCGTTCCATTCCATGGGGGGAATTTCCGGGATCTCGGGCATGCGGAAAGCGAAGGTCCCGGGGGTCGGCGCCACCATCTTCATGGCGTGGTGACGCTCTTCGGATTTGCCGAGCGTTGCGCTAATAGCCTGGGTGCGTCCATCACGCCACACGGTGAGCTGGATGCTGCGGCCCGCAGGAATCTCATGAATCATGCGGCGAAATTGCGCCGCGCCTTCGACGCGCTGTCCGTTGATTTCCGTCACCACGTCATTTTCCTTGAGGCCTGCCTTGGCGGCGGGACTGTCCGGAACGATTCTTCCGAGGACCACGCCGCGCTCGGCAGCGAGCTTCAGTTCCTTGGCCTTGTCCGCCGTCACTTCATGAGTTTCGACCCCGAGCCAGCCGGAACCGTCGTCGCCGATCAGGATATTCAGATCGTCGGAGGCGACGCGCGGCAGGACTTCGATCTGCCCGGGATCCTGATTTTCCTGGACGATAGCCTGCGCCGACTCCTTGAGCGCGTCCCGGACAGCGAGTTCTGCCTCTTGAACTTGCTGGCTCTCGAGCTGCGCCTGTAACTTGGCCTGCAGCTCATCGATCTTTTGCTGCAAGCGCGCGACCGTCGAGTCCTCCGGCTTTTGGGCCCTGGCGGGGCTGGCGGGCAGAGCGACCAAGGCCAGCCCGAAGGCGGCAGCCCCACCAATCATAAACAAATTTCGCTTGTTCATTTTCGTCCCATCCTCCTAGAGCGGTTAGACGCGGCAAACGGAAAATCGTCAGACGGTCGACCGCAGAATGACCACGCGAATCCCGCCATTCACGGTGCGCAAATGAATCGGAGCGCCGCCGCGACCCAATTTGCCATGCATCTCCCGGGGACGCTGATTACTCTCCATGGTGATGGGGAGTTCGGAAGAGAAGTTTCCATTCAGGCAGCGAGCTTCGACATCCGCCTGCATGTCGGATGGTACGGCGAGCACAAGAGAACCGTTCGTGGTTTCCGCGGTGGCGCCGGTTTTGTCCGGGAGGTGCGCCAACTCCAGGTGCACATTGCCATTCGTTGTGTGTGCATGAACGTTCCCGCCGGCTTCGAACACTTCGATATTGCCGTTCACGGTATGCAGGTCTTCCACGCTTACGACGCCGGCAACGCGCAGGGTGCCGTTCACCGTGCCGATATGCTCCACGCGCGCGCCGTGCGGAACGTGGATGGTGTATTCCACGGCCACTTCCACGCCCTCATTTTGCGGATAGCGAGTGGCGATGGAGATGGCGTCCGGCCGGGCGTCAACTTCAATGGAAACACGCTCCAGATCGGACTCCTTGTGTTTGGCGGTCTTCACCGCGTGCACCTCAATCTCGTTGCGATCCCAGCCTTGCACGTCGACAGTTCCGTTGACGTTTTGCAACTCCAAGGAACCGCCGGGCTGAAGCGGATAGGATTGATTGAACTCCTTGCTGATGGCGAAACCGGGGACGGCTCCAACAATGGCCAGAAGCAATACATACAGAGCAGTCGCGCGGAGAGCTGGACGAGGCATAACGTTTTACCCCCTTCGAGTAAGTGCTACCAACCAGAACCCAACAAAACTCGTTTGCGCCGAGACCACGCCGCTCAGTGCAACTGAAAATTAAACGTCACCGTCGAAATCACTTCGACCGGTTTGCCGTTAATCGAGGCCGGTCTTGCCCGCCACTGCTTCACCGCAGCGATGGCGGCATCGGAGAGCGCCGGCTCGCCTTCCAGCAGTTTCTGCACCTCGACGCTGCCGTCTTTCTTCAGCCGTACCTGGAGCCTCACGATGCCTTGTAGGCCAGCGCGTTGGGCGAGCGCCGGATAGGAAGGCTTTGGAAAATTGACCAGCCGCTTCTGGAAATCGTCAGGATCCTCGGTGATGCCACCCCTGAAAGTGATTTCCAAATTCACCAGCCAGCTTTCGAGCCAGTCGGTCTTAGTTTCGGAGGGAGCCGGCATTTCTGTGGGGATCGATGAGCCCGATCCCGGTCCCTTGGAGAAGGACACCGCCTCAAAACCATTTTCCGTCAATCTCTTATTGAGGCGGTCCATCTGTTCGCGGATGAGCGATTCGTGAAGAGCAACCTCCGAATCCAGGAACTGGAGACGAATCTTTCCAGCCGTGGTTTTCAATTTGAGCGGGGCGCCGCCCCCGTTCAAGACCGCCATGGCGTGTACCGGTCCGGAACCATTGGTAGGCACCTGCATCGTCAAGTGCAGCGCGGGATCCGCTTCGATGCGGCGCTCGCCCCCGTTGGCCACGGTGGCGTCGATATTCGCGGCGAGATTCCGCGGCAGAAACACGACAATGTCGCCGTTGCCGGAATTGAGCTGCGATGCGCCCGCGAGCCGCACGTTTCCGCCTCCGGAAGGCGAATCTGGATTAATCCAGGCTGTAATGGTGCCGCCGGAGGTGGCCGCCTGCAGGGCACCGGCTACGCGAGTCAGGCAAATGCTGCCGCTACTCGATTCCAATTCCATCGGACCGGAAACGTACATGACGCGAATCCCGCCTCCGCCGGTCTGGGCGTGCACCGAGCCGCGCACTTCTCCGAAATCGATCTGCCCGCCACCGGTGCGTACGCTGACGAAATTCCCAGCACGAGCAACGGTGATGTTGCCGCCAACCGTTTCCAGTTCGGCACGCCCGCCGATTTGGCCGGCGCGGATGTGTCCGCCCCCGGTGCGCAGCGAAGCATCTCCCGCGATGTTGCCCACGTTAATGTGGCCGCCTCCGGTGAAGGCCGTAAGGTCACCAGCGACATCGAGAACCTGGATGTGTCCGCCTTCCGTCTCCAGTTTGGCGGCGGAGCGCCCCAAGGAAGCGTCGTGGAGTCCCGAACCAGCGATGCGTCCCATCTTGATGTTTCCGCCCTGAGTGTGAAGTGCGGCCGTCCCACCGATGTCCCCGGTCGTGATGTCGCCCCCCTCGGTGTTCACGTCGATGCTATAGCCGCGCGGCACGGCAACCTCAAACTGCACCCAGAACTGGGCATCGGCGGAGCGCACCGCTTGTGGCGGAAGCATGCCGGTGATTTCCACGCCCGAGGAGATCGCCTTGAACTTGAGAGAGTAAGCATCAAGGAGTTGTTGAGCGGCTGCACCGCGGGCGTCAGTTTCGATGTGCACGGTGTAGCGCACGACGGGCGCGGCACCCGCTTCGAATTGAATAATGTTTACAGACCCTAGATCCGTCGTCAGCCGCAGCGTAAGACCATCTTTGGTACCCAGCGTGCCGCTGCGAACAATGGACGCATGCTGCGAACCCGGGTCAGGGGGTTGGGTAGGCGCGGTCCCTGGTGGTTCTTTGGCTTCGGCCGGCCAGGCCGGCGGCGTGAGCGGTGCTAAGAAAAAGAGCATGGCCAGAACGGGGAACGGCGCCACACGGCGCGCCACGGAAAAAGGCCTTTGTTGGAAAAGTGCGTTCATCGTCGAAACAATTTCTGGCCGGCTACTGCACTTCACGAGGGCCAATTTGCCGTAAGGCAGCGGCGCTGCGCAGCCGCACGTAACGGCTGGGATCCCGGTGCTGCAACTGTTCGAGAGCGCGAACCACGCGTTCCACCGACTGAGCCTCTTCCGGACGGTCTGCCTGCACTGCCGTCGTGGCGTCGGCCGCCATCTCTTCCGATTGGCCGTGCTGCAAAGATCCGACAAGAACATTGACGGCTTCAACGCGCACGCCCGGATTGGAGTCATGCTCCAGCGCATCGAGCAGGGCCTGTCGTACATCATCATCCGAGGCCGCCTCGCGGAGCGACTCCAGGGCCTTCATGCGCACGGCGGGATTCTGATCCTTGCGAGCCGCAGCGATCAGCGCCTGGCGCACTTGCTGATCCCGCGAAACCGCCTTCAGCGCTTCGAGGCAATCCAGGCGGACACCGGCGTCGAAGCGCTCGCCATTTTCAACGACGTAGGTAAGAACACGGCGCATATCGCTGTCCTGGACATTGCCGTAGAGAACCAAGGGCTGCTCTGCACTGAGCTGCAGTTGCACATCGGGAGAGCCAGAACTCGAAGAGGGCGGAAAATTGATGCCCCCGACAACCATCTTCGAAAGCTGGTCTTCCGTAAGCGGAGGCTTGGCCATGATGTTCATGGCCTGACCGTTGGCGTTGCCATTATTGCTGTTCTGCAGCCACGGAACTACCTGCGTTCCAACCAGGATCCCGAAGAGGACCAGGAGCGCGCCGCTCCAGGCGGGGCGCAGCGCCATCCAGCGACGCAGCCAGCCAAAGGGACGCCAGTGTTCCTGAATCGGCGGCGCGGAAAGATCGTCGAGCGTCTCGGCCAGCTCGCTACGGCATTGCGAGAGCAGGATACCGGAAGAATCGAGTTCATCGGCGGGCTGCCGACGAGCGACCATGGCTTCCTGAAGATCGTTCTCTTCGGCAAGCTGGGCGGCGCACGCTCGGCAATTCGCCACATGCGCCTCAATCTCTTTGCGTTCCCTGTCGCTGACCTCGTCGCAGGTGTAGAAAACCAAGAGCGGCGCGATATCTTTGCAGTTCACGCTCTTTTCAAAAGCGCTCATCGCAGGCCTCCCAATTCATGGCGGAGTTTGCGCGTTGCGCGGAACAGTGAATTCTTCACGGTTTCCTCGGTCGTGCCGAGCGCGTCACCAATGGCTCGCAGCTTCAGGCCCTGATAGTGCTTCATCTCGAAAACGATGCGTTCGCGCGGCGAAAGACGCTCCATGGCAGTGGCGATGCGCGCCTTGATTTCCTTGCCGATGAACGTGCGCTCGGGGTCCAGCGTCGGGCGCTGCTCACGCTGGCGTTCGAAAAAGTCGGTGATGCCCTCCTCGTGAAGGCCGGAATTCAGTTCCGGAGCCTGATCTTCAGGGCGCGCCTGGCGGCGGCGCAAATGGTCCAAGCAAACGTTGGTGACGATGCGGTAGAGCCAGGTGTAAAAGCTGCACTCGAAGCGGAAACGATGGAGATTGCGGTAGACCTTTAGGAATGCTTCTTGGTAGACGTCTCGGGCATCCTCGGGGCGCTTCATGAGATTCAAGGCCAGCCGCAGGACGTCCCGATCATAGCGGCGCACCAGTTCCTCGAAAGCCGCACGGCTGCCGGTTTGCGCTTCCGCAACCAAGACCCGCTCGTCAAGGTGGGGCAAAGAGATCACCGAGGCCAGGGCGGCATCTGTGCTACCCGAGCGACCGTTGTCATCAGCCAAAGCTAAAGCCCATCTGGGGAGCGGCATATTTCGCTTTCTCTTCGCGTGCGCTGGTGTTGCCGGTTGTAAAACAACACCTTAGCTCAAATTCCAGCCCCTGGGCTGGATACCGCACACAACGCGACCACCCAATTTGGACGCACTACTACGCCCATAGGTGAGCACCGCTTCTCACTATAACCCCACTATAACAACGGTCCATCTGTGGATTTTGTTTCAGGAATCCATCAGATCGAGGCTCGCCAGGTCATGTTGGAGTGCTCCATGCCATCCCTAGAGGGGGGAACCGGCGGCTGAAGCGGCACTCTTTCGATCGCCCATGCGCCAGGCCATCAACGGCCAGGCGAAGAACAGAACCACGGCCAGCAGAACGGCATAACCATTCGCCCGATAGAACGAATCCGGCTGAGCGAGCAGTTCGGCGGCGCCCCCCAGCAAGGATGTGCCGGAAACGATGAGGAAGCAGCCGAGGATGTTAAAGCGCATGACGTAGCGCACGCCGAGAGCGAGAACGCTGAGCAGAATGACGTGCCTCAGGAATTGTTGCGCAAGGTCGGCGGCGCCCCCCCAACTTCCGCCCGTGAGAGCCATCGCGCCCAGCAGGAAAAGCAATACGCGAAGCGCAGTTTGTCGAACATGGGCCGCAAGGAAGGACGCGACCGCAGCGACTAGACCGGTGTAAAGCAAACTGCGCAACACGGTTCCACCCAGAATGGCACCAAAGGGGAGGATGGCGTCGAAGTCTTGGCCGAAGGAAGCTCCGAGCGTGCGATGCACCGTCGGCCAGTGTTCCGAAGCAGCCGCGAGCAGATGTTCGAGGCCGAACAACCCCGCGGCCCCTCCCACCCCGATCCACAGCGCGTCGCGATAGAAAGCCGCTGGCATGCCGGACCAGCCCGGCAGACGCTCTTCACCCCATGCGCGGCTGCCGAAATACCACGCCATGCCAAAGAGCAGCGCGATTCCGCCGACGTAGAGAGGAGCGCCGAGCAGGGCGATGATGGCAACCCCGGCATACGTCAACTTGAGTGGATTGCCCGAATCGTAAGCATTCAACGCTCCGGGGAAGACATTCCCAAGAGCGAAAACGGCAACATATCCGGCCAGGGCCCAAATCGACCAGAAGGTGATTCTTCTCCACGGAATCGAGCGCGCAAATTGTGACCGCAGGTTTTTCAAAAACACCATCAGGGCTGTCAGGCCTAGCCCGGCATAAAACAGGAAAGGAATCACAATCGAGACAATGATCCGGGTAAGGCCGCGCTCCTCTTGTTGGCGCTCCCAGCTTTCCGGGATATTGACGTAGGTCCGATAATTGGTGACCTCGTCTCCCAATACTTTCAACTCCACGCGTGCGTGCGCATGATCCTGGGAGTTCGCCGCCGGTGCTGGCCGGGAGTCGAGCGATGGGGCTTGCTCCCAGGTCAGGGTGTGATCAATGCGGCGCGGCCGCTTCTTTGATTCGTCTCCAACTAGAGACCAACCCTGCAGGTCGAGTTTTTTTTCCCGGCGCAGAAACTCTTCCGCGCGGGCCACGGCCTGGTCCTTGTCGAGCGATGCGCCGGGCGCTTCTTCGGCGAGTTTATGCCACACCGAATGAAGTGACCCGTCGGGCTTCAGAATGACCGCGAATTCTTCCGGTTGGCTGTCACGGAAATAGCGCACGCGCCAGAGTGCAGCGGGGACTCGTTCGGAGTAGATAGCGTTGACTTCCGCAATGCCGATGCGCTCCCGCAGATATTCGTTGGCATGCGGATCGGCATTGTTGACGAACACGACGGCATGGTAGTAGGTATTCGGATCGACGCCGCGCTGGCGCATAACTTGATCGGCGTGCGCCCGAGCCGTTCGCGCGTCGATCGACAGCTTCAGGTAATCACCAATCGACGGCGGCTTCAGCCGCCATGCCAACGCGCCGCCGGCCAGCAGGCAGACGGCAAGAAAAGCAACCATGCCAGGTGAGAGGGCGTCGTAGCCGCCTGATTGGACTTCAGAAGTTGCCGCCGCAGGTTCGCTGGTAAGATCGATTTCCGGCGCGGGCGCCGCGCGATTGAGAAGGTCTTCAGCAGTTTCGAACCCGCCGCGAGTCAAGTAGGAAATACAGGCCAGGGCCAGAGGGGCAAGCGCGGCGGCTCCCACCACCACGCCCGATATCTTGAAATAAAGACTGTTCGAACGGATCAGCAGCATGCCAACCAGCGAGGCGTCCACGGTGTAGTGCCAAATGAGGGTTGCCAGGATGCCCCAGCGCAACATCACCATCCCGGCAACAACGCCGATGATGCCCACCTCAATCCCACGAATGTAACCAGGCTCCTGCGGATAGGCGCTGTGCAGAAAACTCCAGGAAAACGCCGGCAAGATGACCGCCAGGACTCGGGACTTGGTCACCCGCTCCACAAAGGGGATGGCAAAAAGGCGGAAGAGAAATTCCTCGCTGGTGGAGGCCATGAGACCGATGGCCACGCCCGCGATCCAGGGAAACGTCGTGTTCACCGCATCGGAGTAGTTCAGATCCTGGGGTGCCCAAACTCCAAAGCGGCTGCCCACCAGGTAGAAGGCGACAATGAAGCCGATGTGACCCGCTGCCAAGGCCAGCCCGACAACGGCTGACGAGAAGAATTCTCTCGAACGAAGCCCACGCATGGTGAAAGCCTTGGAAAGCTGCATCCGATTCGGCTGGTAGGAGCGATAGAGCGGCTCCCCGCCAGGGAGCACCAGGGTCACCATTAACGCCGTACCGAGGGCGGAAAGGAGAGCTATCCCCAGCCGAAGCACGACGAAACTGGCATAGGAATCGTGCGTATCGTAACTGGCGCGCTCGAATTGCCACTGATTCAGCTCCATGAGGAAAAAGAGCGCCGCGACGATCATGCCCAACTTGATGGCCCCACTCCAACTGGTTTGCCCGTGCTTTGTGAGCGTGATGCCCACCCACAGCGCGCTGCCGAGCAACACAACGTACGGAATGATGGCGATCTGGTTGTAAAAAAGATTCGAAGAGCGCAGTTGCTGGTAGCTGCGCCGCCACGCTTCGGGAACGTGCAGGAACTCTTCGCTGCCACCGATTCGTTCGCCTTGGACAGTGACCTGCAGACGGTAGGGCGCGTCTTTCGCGCGGAAGCCGTGCTTTTCCCATGTAAAATCCCAATCCAGACGGTTCGGCCGCTTGTTCGAATTGGCTTCTTCCGGGAGAACGTCCCAGGCGTTCAAATGGAGTCCGAGTTTCGTGCTGAGATAGTCTTGCGCTGCGGATTGGGCGGCGGCGCGGTCGAGCGATGCCCCGGCGCGCGATTCCTCGATATGGTGATCGTAGCCGACGATTTGTCCCGCCGGGCTCACGCGAACGCGGAATTCTTCTTCCTGTTGCGGCTTGAAGAAACGCACGTCCCAGAACCAGATATTCAGCTCGCTGGACATGAGTTTGTTGGCCTGCTGTAATCCGAGCTGGCGCTCGAGATAGACCTTGGCGTTGTCGTCCACCGCGAAGACAATTGTCGATTGGTAGCCGCTGACGTCTTCACGAAGTCCGCTGACGAATTTCTGTGCGCGCGCCAGCGCTTCCTCGCGGGAGACCTGAAAATTAACGGAGGCTTCGGGGAAAGCGCGGAAAAAATACTTGTAGGCGAACAGCGCGCCCAGGATTCCCACCACCACCCAGAGGAGTAGTGTGCGCTTGTCGGAACCTGTTAGACGGTCTCCCGCCACGTGAAGCCTCCCCGTTTGGGACATGCAACCCTCACTCTATCGATACGACTGGCAGACAAGCAAGTTTCGCTGCTGCCGCTCGGCCGCTTTGCGGCCGCATCTAAAAATGTTTGCGGCGGGAATGATATAAGGAGAATGCGTCGACCGTCGTACGGTCGCACTTGCCATTGACCGCTTGGCGGTCGCCTTTGCCAATGAGCACGAACCTTGGCACAGCAGTACGCATGATCAAAGGCGTTGGCCCGCAGCGCGCCGAACTGCTCGCGCAGCGCGGGATCTACACGCTTGAGGACTTGCTCGGGTACCTCCCGTTCCGTTACGAAAACCGCATCCATTTCTCCAAGGTGAAAGACATTCAACCGAACGGCACGTACACCATTCGTGCACGGGTGATGAGCGGCCAGGCAGTGCGCAGTATGCGCGGCCGCGACGCCATTTATCACCTGCTGGTGCAGGACGACGCGGGCGGTTCGCTGCCTTGCAAGTTTTTTCACGGTGGATACCTTGAAGGGCGCTTGAAGCCCGGGCAACTGCTCATTCTTCATGGCAAGGCGGAGGTCGATAAGCTGAGACCCGCACGGCTGGAGATGATCAATCCCCAAATCGAAGTGCTGAGCGGCGAGGAAATAGATTCCACCGAGGTCGGCAGGATCGTACCGATCTACGAAGCGATTGGCACGTTTGGCTCCCGGCAAATTCGCCGCGCGATGTACGCCGCCGTGCAGCTCATCGATCAGACGATGCCGGATGTCTTGCCGGAGGGATTGCGAGCTCGGCTGGGCTATCCCTCGCGTGGCGAAGCTCTGATTCACACGCACTTCCCGGAACCCAGCGAATCCCTCGAGGCCTTGAACACGTTTCGTTCACCTTCCCAGCAGCGGCTCATCTTCGAGGAATTTTTCTTGTATCAGCTCAGCCTGGCACTGGACCGCAAGGCCACTCGCAAGGAGAACGCCATGGCCTTCCGCGTGCGGGAAGACGCCGTGCGCGAAGCGCTCAAGCGCATCCTGCCGTTCAAGCCCACGGCGGCGCAGAAGCGGGTTCTCGCCGAAATCGCCGCGGACTTGGAAAAGACCGCTCCGATGAACCGGCTCCTGCAAGGTGACGTCGGCAGTGGCAAGACGATCATTGCGCTCCAGGCCGTCGTGATCGCCATGGAAAACGGTGCGCAAGCGGCGCTGATGGCCCCAACGGAAATTCTCGCGGTGCAACATTTTCTTTCCGCGCGCCGCCTTCTCGCCAAAGCCGGCTATCGCGTCGAGTTGCTCATCAGCGGCCTGAAAGGCGCAGAGAAAACCGTTGCCCTCAAACGCATTCGCTCCGGCGAAGCGCAATTTGTCATCGGCACGCACGCGCTGATTGAAGACAGCGTCGAATTCACCCGCCTGGGCTTCGTCGCCATTGACGAGCAGCACCGCTTCGGCGTTCTGCAGCGCAAGCGGCTGATGGATAAAGCAGCGGCGCAGGGTCACGCCCCGCATGTCCTCGTCCTGACTGCTACGCCCATCCCGCGCACCCTGTCGCTCACCCTGTATGGCGACCTCGACGTTTCCGTCCTCGACGAGCTCCCGCCCGGCCGCACGCCCATCGCCACGCGCATGACCACCGAACAGCATCTCGCCGGCGTCTGGGAATTTCTCCGCCGCGAAGTCACCGCCGGCCATCAGGGCTACGTCGTTTATCCGGTCATCGAAGAATCGAAGCTCGAGCTAAAAGCCGCCATGGAAGAATACGAGCGCCTGTCACGCGAAGTTTTTCCGAAGCTCAAGCTGGGCCTGCTGCACGGCCGCCTCTCCAGCGAAGAAAAAGAAGAAGTCATGCAGCGCTTCCGCAAAAACGAAGCGCAAATCCTCGTTGCCACAACTGTCGTGGAAGTCGGCGTCGACGTTCCGAACGCCACCGTGATGGTCATCGAACACGCCGAGCGCTTTGGACTATCTCAGCTCCACCAGCTTCGCGGGCGCATCGGCCGCGGCGCGCAGAAATCACACTGCATCCTCGTCGCACCGGCACGCATGACCGACGAAGCCCGCGCCCGCCTCGCGACCATGGTCCGCACCTCCAACGGTTTCGAAATCGCCGAAACTGATTTGCAACTTCGCGGTCCGGGCGAATTCTTCGGCACCCGCCAGTCCGGCGACCTGGGCTTCCACATCGCCAATCCCCTGCGCGATCGCGAATTCCTCGAACTGGCCCGCCGCGAAGCCTTCGTCCTGGCCGACGATGCCGGCCAGCAAGAGACGCTGCAGCGCCTCCTGCGCATGCTCCCCCCCGAATGGCAGCGCCGCTATCATCTCGCCCACATCGGTTGAGGAAGCACTCCTGGATGGGGCTCCACCGGGTAATTACGTGAGGGAGGGTGACGTGGGGCCAACGGGCTGTAGGTCGCGACGTTGGCAACCCCGACTGCCATGGGTTTCTTTTTGTCGTGGACTCACACGGGCGGAAGTCCTCACGGTGGGACTCCGCCCCGGACTCGGGCTAATCAGTCGAGACGAATCAGGGCTTGCGCTTTTGTTGTTTTTCAGCCTCTTCGATGATCTTTCGGAATTCCGCCACAGCAGGCACATTGGGCGAGCGCAGCGCATCCTTGTTCACATAGCGCCAGACAGGAGCCCGATCCAGGGGTCCGTCGAGGCGGCCTTCATACACCATAAACATATCTTCTGCAGGCCCAACTTCCGTTTGTGGATGAGGTTTTGTGTCCTGCGTTGAGGTTTGCGGCGCATCTGTTGGATGGCCCTGCTGCACACCAATTCGGATGCCCGTGTCGGTGGGCTGAACGATGACCGGGCGATCATTGGTAGGCAGGCCCCCTATCGTGGGCTGCACCATTTTGCCGGAGCCCTTGCGAACCGTTATCACCAAATCGGCCGTTGGCGTGTCCAGCACAGGGGTGAACCGCCCCCACTTAATCAATGCCTTCTCCACGTCCTCTTGAGCCGTCTTGTTCGCCATCGGGGCGGTAGTGGAAGTGCCTGCGCTCGGATCGATAAGTACCAAGACAGTGCGGGCTTGAAGAACATAAGCCGGCAGCAAAATCTTTTTCTTGTCCCCGGCGATTGCCAGCGAACTAAATGCCACAAACAAGATCACCACACGCATGCGTAAGGGCATCACCACCTCCATGCGCCAAACACACCTGAGCATTGTAGTCCGCGGTGCCGAAGATAGACAGGGACCTCCTCGCCTAT
>Ga0209689_1000557_pt1 | contig 26189 bp, 31 predicted proteins | sample GraSoiAngelo_149_FD_187119 | JGI IMG/M metagenome (GOLD analysis project Ga0209689, IMG submission 187119) | Grasslands soil microbial communities from the Angelo Coastal Reserve, California, USA - 14_1009_09_30cm (SPAdes) (version 2) | ecosystem: Environmental > Terrestrial > Soil > Grasslands ... | reverse complement strand
GGCTTCCTGAGTCCATGAGGCGTGCCGGCGACCGCGTCCCGATCCCGCTCGCCGTGCTGGCGGCGTTGGGCGCGGCGTTCTTCATCCTGCCGCTGGTCGGCCTGCTCGCCCGAGCTCCCTGGCCCACCGCCTGGAGCGAGTTGACCTCGAGCGAGGCGCTGACGGCATTGCGGCTGTCCATCGTCTGTTCCCTGGCGTCGACGGCCGTCGCGCTCGTGCTCGGCTTCCCACTCGCCTGGGTCTATGCCCGGGCGGCTTTTCCCGGCCGCAACCTGCTCCGGGCACTGACCACTCTCCCGATGGTGCTTCCTCCCGTGGTTGGTGGTGTCGCCTTGCTATTCGCGCTCGGCCGCCGCGGACTCGTCGGGCAGTGGCTCGACCAGCTCTTCGGCGTCCGGCTGCCGTTTACGGTGGCGGGTGTGGTAGTGGCTGAGACCTTCGTCGCCATGCCCTTTCTGATCCTGACCGTTGAGGCCGGTCTTCGTGGCATGGACCGCCGCTTCGAGGATGCGGCCCGCACGCTCGGAGCCAACCGCTGGACGCTGCTGCGCCGGGTCACGCTGCCGATGGTCGCGCCGTCGCTCTTCGCGGGCGCGGTCCTCTGCTGGGCGCGTGCTCTTGGTGAGTTCGGCGCAACCATCACCTTCGCCGGCAATTTCCCGGGCCGGACGCAAACCATGCCGCTGGCCGTCTACGTCGCGCTCGAGACCCGGCCGGAGGGCGCGATCGTCCTGAGCCTGGTCATGCTGGCGGTCTCGCTCGTGGTCCTGGTCTCCCTTCGAGATCGCTGGCTGGGTGCCGCGTGACCCTCGAAGCTACGGTGCGGCTCGGCCTAGGCGGGCTCGACATGGACGTTGCCCTGTGGGTGGAACCAGGTGAGGTGGTCGCGGTCCTGGGGCCCAATGGCGCCGGAAAAACGACGCTGCTGCGAGCGCTCGCGGGCCTCCTGCCGCTCTCCGGAGGCCGCGTCCTGCTCGACGGCGTCGTTCTCGAGGACCCGGCGCGCGCCATTCGGATGCCGCCCGAGCGGCGTCCCATCGGCGTCGTCTTTCAGGACTACCTGCTCTTCCCGCACCTCGACGCGGTAGAGAACGTCGCCTTCGGCCTGCGATGCAGAGGCGTGAGCCCGCCAGTTGCCCGAGCGCACGGCCTCGATTGGCTGGAGCGGATGGGCATGGCCGACCATGGCCGGGCCAGGCCCGCGGAGCTATCCGGCGGGCAGGCGCAGCGAGTCGCGCTGGCACGAGCGCTCGCTGTCAACCCACGGCTCCTGCTCCTGGACGAGCCGCTCTCCGCCCTGGATGCGAGCAGCCGGACTGAGGTCCGCCGCGATCTGCGCCGACACCTCCAATCGTTTAACGGCATCCGCGTGCTGGTCACACACGATCCTCTCGAGGCCGCATTCCTATCCGACCGACTGGTTGTGATCGAGCGTGGCCGGGTGGTGCAAACGGGGTCGGCCGCCGAGGTCACCCAGAAACCGCGCTCCCGGTATGTCGCGGACCTGGTCGGGGTCAACCTCTTTCGGGGCCACGCCGCCGGCGATCGCGTGGAGCTGGGGGACGGCTCATCGCTGACGATCGGCGACCGGCTTGAAGGAGAGGTCTTTGCCGTCATTCATCCTCGAGCGGTCGCGGTCTACCGCTCGCGACCGGATGGGACGCCTCGCAACGTCTTCCCCGGGAAAGCCGACGCCGTGGACGTGCACGCGGACCGGGCGCGGGTCCACGTCAGCGGACCCCTGCCCCTGGTCGCCGAGGTGACCCCCGGCGCGGCAGAAGCCTTGCGACTGGCCGAGGGTGGTGCCGTCTGGATCTCGGTCAAAGCGACCGAGGTCTCCGTCTACCCGGTCTGATTCGAGCGCCGATCACGCGTGGTCCGCCGCGTGCTCGGCGGCGGGCTCGGATCGATGCACGTGGAACACGGGATGCAGGAATCGCGCCAGTAGGTAGATGGCGAAGGCTATCGAGGCGATGAAGAAGCCGACCGGCCAGGGAATGTAGTAGGCGAGCGTGATCCCTGCCCACGTCTCCAGCAAGCCGAGGCCGATGGCCAGCGCGATGGTAGTGCTGGGCCGGGCGGTCAGGTACTCAGCGGTGGCGGGGGGCGCGATGATAAGAGTGAATATCAGCAGGACGCCGACCACCTGCACGGCGACACTGACCGCGATTGCCAGGAGCACGAAGAAACCGACCGACAGGAAACGCTCAGGCACGCCCCTGGAAGCTGCCACCTCGGGATCGACCGAAAGGAAGAGCAGCGGGCGGAAAGCGACCGCGAGGGCGACGATGGCGAGTGCTCCAAGGATGGCGGTCGTAAGCAGGTCCGTACGGCTGACGCCCAGGATGGTGCCGAACAGGATGGCAAAGGTCTCCGTCGCGTAGCGCGTGTAAAGGGTGAGGAAGAGCGCGCCCAGACCGAGCGCAAAAGCGAGGACGATCCCGATGGCGACGTCGCGCCCTCGTAGCCTCTCACCTAGCCAACCCATCACGGCGGCCCCCAGCATGGTGAATGCCAGCAACCCGACCAGCGGCGGCGCGCCGATCAGGACCGCCCCGGTCGCGCCGGCAAAGCCGATGTGGGCGAGGGCGTGGGCCGCGAAAGACAGGCCGCGCAAGACGACGAAGAAACCGACGGTGGCAGCCAGAATCGCGATCACCGTGCCGGCCAGGTAGGCGTTTTGCATGAACTCGAGCTCGAACGGGTTAGGCATTGCGGTCACCCGCGGAAACGAATAGACGGCCACCCGCTGAGAAGACGTCGACCGGCGAGCCGTAGAGACGGCTGAGGACGTCGCTGCGAATGACCTCCTCGGGCCTGCCGGTTGCGCAGCGCCCGCCGGCGAGGTACCAGACCCGGTCCAGGATGGAGAGAAGCGGGTTGACATCGTGGGCGACAAGCATCACTGCCGTGCGCCGCTCCCGGCTGACCCGGGCGATCAGGTCGAGCAGCTCGCGCTGGTGATGCAGGTCAAGGCTTGCCGTCGGCTCGTCGAGAAGGAGCAGCTGAGGATCGCCGGCCAGGGCCTGGGCCAGGAACAGCCGCTGCTGCTCGCCGCCCGACAGACGGCCGGCCGGCCCATCCGCATAGGACTCCGCTCCCACCGCGGCGATCACGCGGGCGACGCGCTCCCGATCCCTCGCGTCCGGAACCGGAATCCCCCAGCGATGGCCGTCGAGTCCCAGAGCCACCAGCTCAACACCGCGCAGGGGCAGGTCGGGATCGAGCGGGCGTCTTTGCGGCACATATCCGATGCACGGATCACCACGCCGGGCCGGGTGGCCTGCAACCTGTACGGTTCCGGCAGCGAGTGGGATGAGGCCGGTGATCGCGCGCAATAGGGTTGTTTTCCCGGCGCCGTTTGGCCCCAGCACGACGACGAATTCACCGGCTCTGACTGACCCGCTCACGCCCTGGAGGATCGTCCTTCGACCCAGGCTCACCGTGACACCCTCGAGCCGGACCAGCCCTAGGTCGTCTTCGACAGCGCGTCCTCCACAGCTGTGATCGTTTGCAGCATCCAATCCTGGACATGACTGCCGGGCGGCATCGTCTCGCGGACGCCGACGACAGGGACCCCGGCAGCTTGAGCCCGCTGCCGCATCCTCTCGGTAAGCGCCGACACGGTCTGCTGGTTGTAGATCAGGATCCGCGCGCTCCGTGTGCTCAAAAGTTGCTGAAATTCCTGGACGGATTGCGCGGGCGGATCGTTGCCCTCCTCAACCGCCTGCTGGAACGGTCCGTGCACAGGGCTCAGGCCCGCCTCCTTGAGCAGATAGTCGGCGACCTGCTCGGTCGGAAGGACTTTGGCGCCATTGAAGCGCGCCCGCACCTGGGCCACCTTGTCCTCGACGGGTCGATAGAGCTGATGGAAGGTTTGGGCGCCCGCCTGAAAGCGACCCCGGTTGGCGGTATCGATGGTGCCGAGCTGGTTTGCGATCCGGTCGGCAACCTCGCCAAGCAAGCGAGGTGAGTACCACAGGTGGGGGTTGGCGCCGGAGGGGATGGCAAAAACGCGCGCCACGTTGATCACCTGCCTTAAGGAGCTTGGCGACGCCGACATCAGATGGTCAATGAAGCTGTCGTAACCAGCGCCGTTTTCGATCACGAGCTGGGCCCTGGCCACGGCGACTGCATCCTGCGTGTTCGATTCGTACTCGTGGGGGTCGATGCTGGGATCGCTCAGGATGCTGGTGACCTGGACCCGGTCGCCCCCGATCTGCTTGGTCAGGTCACCGTAGAAGTTCTCGGCCGCTACCACCCTGATGGCGCCGCCGCTGCCGGGTGCGATAGATCCGCAGGCCGCCAGGCCGATTGCCACGGCCGCCATCGAAGCGAGCCTGGCCGAGCCGCCAACTGAGCCCATGGCTCAGATGATACTGAGTATCAGGGACGCAGGTCAATCAGGAGCGGCAGGCGCGACAGATCCCGTAGAAGTCGAGGGCGGCGTGGTCGACCCGAAAGCCGCGCGTCCGGACGATCGCCTCAGCCAGGGGAGCGACCGCCTTCTCGTCGAGCTCTTCCACGTTCCCGCACGAAGTGCAGATCAGGTGGTGGTGATGGCCGGGCTCGCACCAGACGTAGGCCGAGACGTGGCCGGGCCGCTCGAGCCGCTGAGCCAGGCCGGCGTGGACCAGCATGTCCAGGGATCTGAAGACGGTGGCGCGGCCGATGTAGGGGTGCTTGCGCCGGACCCGGTCATAGAGCTCCTGCGCGCTGGCCTGCTTGGGGCTGCGGGCCAGGACCTCGGCGATCGCCATTCGCTGCGGGGTGAGCCGCTGTCCGGAACGCTGAATCGCGGACATCACCTGAGTCTCAGCCATGTCCAGATGATACTGGCGCTGCCGCCCGGAGCGCGACTGACCAGGTCAGCCTGCGGCGGCAAACACGAAGGAGTGGAGCATTGCGTCGAGCTGAGCTCGGTAGTCGCTGCCGGGCGCCTTCTCCACGATGTAGGTGTCGTCCTGGTACTCGATCAGGACGAAGATCGCGCCCATACCGGGGCCTGCCAGGGTCGCCTCGATCCGGTCGGCGGGGCGGCCGCCGACGGTCACCGCCTGGATCCGTTCACCCTGGGCGAGGCTGGGTTCTATCGTGCTCTTCGGACCGGCGATCACGCGCACGTCGAGTGGCGGTGCGTACTCCACGCCCGATGGGATGCGCTGCGGGACTTTCTCGGCGGGGCCGAAGGCAACTACGCTGAGTGCGCCCCCCGAACCGGGCTCAGACGTATAGTCGCGGGTAATCCAGCCGGCGGGATAACAGACCCGATATTCGAGCGTCGCGTGCTGGTACGACTGGGCGCCTGGACAGGTGCCGGCCGAGGCCGACACGGTCGCATGCAGCGGGGGAGGGGACTCTGTACCGGAGTCGGGCCCGCAGCCCGCTGTGGCCAGGGCCGCAATGGCAACCAGGCAAGGCCAGGCTCTCATCGCCGGTAAGGGTACCGTACCGCGAAGCGGGCTCAGCGGTTGCAGGCGGTCAGCGTCCGAGCAGCGCGCCGCCCAACCACCAGAAGGCGAGTGCGCCAACCACGGCCGGCAATGCCCCACCGGTGCTGGTCAGCTTGCCTATGGCCCAGGCTGGGAGAAAGGTGAGGACCGCGATCGGGTCGGCATTCCGCAAGCCGACCCGGGCCTGCTCGGCGAGGGGGCCAGCCTCCTCGTAGGCAGGTAAGACATGGGCGGCGAAGGCGAGGCCGAGCCAGATCTGCAGCACCGTGAGCCAGGTCGTCGGCAGCATCAGGATGCGGTGGGGGACCAGCGCCGGGATCAGGCAGATGAGGCTCAGGATCCCCATCGCGGCTCCCGGAAGCCACGCCACCGCCAGCGCGGTGCTGAGTCGAGAAGGTGCCTGGTAGACCACATAACCAGCGGGGTCCTCGAGCCTGAAGAAGGTTGCTTCCTCGATCGTGAGTCCCGATCGATGCACGATCAGGAGCTGGATGGTGGTGCGCAGGACCACGGCGGGGAATCCCACCACGTGGATGGCCCGGGCGGCGGTCAGGGCGGCCGACCGGAACACGCCCAGCTTCGCGGTCGCCCGGACCAGCTTTACGGTATAGGGGGTGCCGCGCGTGACCGCCACCCGCAACGCCTGGCCAGCCTGCACCGCGCCGATCCGCATTCCCTTGCCGACCTGCGTCGCCCCGATCTGCATCCCCTTACCGAGCTGGGTCGCCCCGGACTGGATCACGGGCGTCGCCTGGGATCGCCAACGCTGCCAGGGAAGGGCGCGCAGCCATACCCAGGCTCTCTCGAACAGCGAGGGTGGCACTGGGACTTGCGGAGTTCCTGCCGGACGGCTCGACGGCTCCTCCAGGGGAAGGTCTTGCTGGATCGGATCGAGGGCGCCGCTCATCGGGCTTTCACCGCCGGCGGCCGCTTGGCGATCACGATCTTGGCGAGCAGTGCCAGCTGCTCGGTTCTCGTGTCCAGGGTGATGTGCGGATCCAGGTCCAGTGCCGTCGACCAGGCGCCCAGCCCGGCCTTTAAGTCCTGGTCGAGCATGTAGCAGTAAGCCTCGTACGCCCAGGCCTTCGGTGAGCTGGGTGCGTCCGCTACCGCCTGCACCATTTCGCCTGCGCACCCCGAGTAATCCATCGCCTGAAGCCGGTGTTTGCCTTCCTGGTAATGGGCCAGGCCGAACCAGGCTCCCGGCAAGCCGGCCCCGGCAAGCAGGGTGAGGGCGAGCGTGATCCCGATGACCACCATCACCCAACCCGGAAGGAACGGCAGACCCGAGCGCGCGCGCTTCAGCGGTTGAAGTGCGGCCTCGTATCGCATCAGCCGGTCGGCAATCTCCAGTTCGGAGACCTCGGGCAATGAAGGCGCCTTCAGTCGCCGCGCCTCGCGCATCAGGTCGACCGCCGCAGTGATCTGGCCATCCGCAAATCGCAGGTCGGCCTTGAACACCAGCGCATCGCGCGCGGCGGGGTCTGCCCGCAAGGCCCTGTCCAGCAGGTCGTCGGCGAGCGCCGTCTCTCGGCGCCAGTAATGGATCATGCCGAGCCCCAGTAGCGCGGGCGGGTTGTTGGGCTGCCGGTTGAGCACCGCCTGGTACTCGGCCGTGGCACCCGCGAAGTCTGAGGTACGGATCCGGGCCAGGCCCAGCAGGTTGTGGGCATCGATGAACTCGGGGTGGGCCTCGACCACCTTGCTGAGCAGGGTGACGGCCGGTGCCGGGTCCTTCGCCCCGACGAAGGCAAACGCCAGATAGTAGGCGGCATAGGGGTCGTCCGGCTTGCGCCGGACCTCGGCCGCCAGCAAGGGAAGCGCCTCCTGGAACAGGTGACGCCGGATCAGTGCCAGACCGTCATTCAGCGACACTGCGCGAGTAACGCTGCGTTCTCAGCCTGCTTGCACAGAAACAAGCGGGCGGTTGTGCTCCGCATTGGCGCTCGCCGCGGCCCTCGCCCTAAATTCCAGCGGGCTCGGGTGCCTGGCTCGTCGCCTGCTCCGCACCCGCCCGAAGCTAAAGGCGCCGGCGGAGCCGGCGCTCCGCCCGCTGAGTATCTGTGCTTAAGGGAGGGTTAGGCTGCCTTCTTCTTAGGCTCTTCGAGCCAGCGCTCGGCGATGAAGGCAAGCAGGGCCCGGTCGAAGTCCAGGCCGCGCAGCTTTTCGGTGGCCGGCCAGGCGGCGCGCACCTCGTCCTGGAGGCGGCGGTATTCGTCCAGGTCCAGGCCCTGGGCAAATTCCCAGGCGCGGGCGGCGAGTTCGGCATTTAGCTTCAAGGGCTTTCTCCACCTAGTACAACGTGTCGCCGGCCCAAATGGATTCACCGGCCGTCGCATCACGCTACGTCCAATCAGCAAGGTCGACTGCCGGGCGGCCGTCCTTCCCCCATGAAACTCCTGTCCCTGCGACTGGCGCTGCTGGTTGGCGCCACCGGCGTGCTGATCGCGGTGCCGACCGTGCTGCTTCTCGGCAGCCGGAGCGCCGCCAATCCGAGCTCCCCAAGGCACGGGGTTGCAGCCAGCGACCAATCTGATGTCAACCCGTTCCGGTCGCATGGGCTTCCGCTGGCGCAGGTGCCAACCCCCTCAGCGACCTCCACCGCCGCTTCAGCCCCGGCAGCCGCGACGCCAAAGCCTGCGGCCACGACCGTAACTCATCCGACGGCCGCGCCCACCCCCCGGCCCACCCCCCGGCCCGCACCCCCACCGCCCGCCGCTGGGCTGCCAAACTTCTCGCACGTGTTCGTGATCGTGATGGAGAACCGCGAGTACAACGCAGTCATCGGCGACCCGGGAGCACCGTATATCAACTCCCTGGCCCGGAGCTACGGGCTGGCGACCAACTACTACGGCGTCTCCCACCCGAGCCTTCCCAACTACCTGGCCCTGACCGCCGGCAGCACCTTTGGTATCACCAGCGACTGCACCGGCTGTTTCGTGAGCGCAACCAACATTGCCGACCAGGTGGAACGCAGCGGCCGGTCCTGGAAGGCTTACATGCAGGACATGCCCTCGGCGTGTTACCTGGGCTCGTCCTACGCGGGCTACGCGCAAAAGCACGACCCCTTCGTGTACTTCACCGATATCCGTAACAACGCTGCCCGCTGCGCTGCGCACGTGGTTCCCTTCACCCAATTCGGGGCGGACCTCAACAGCGGCGCCGTCCCCAACTTCGTCTGGATCACGCCCAGCATGTGCAACGACATGCACGACTGCTCGACCAGCCAGGGCGATGCCTGGCTGAGCAGCGTGGTCCCGGGAATACTGGGCTCGTCTGCCTACCGCAACAACGGCGTGCTCTTCATCACCTGGGACGAGGGCGACAGCAGCGCCGGTTGCTGTGGCGACTCCTACGGTGGGCACGTCGCCACGGTCGTCATCTCGCCGCTGGCGCGCAACGGGTTCCGGTCCGGCGTGGCGGAAAACCATTACAGCCTGCTCCGCACCATCGAGGACGCCTGGCGGCTGGGTCACCTGGGCAGCTCGGGTTGCGCATGCAGCGCCCAGATGCGCGAGTACTTCAGGGCTTCGTAGACAGCCCTCGGATCGGTTCCAGCGAGTCGAGGTCGTCCATTGACGACAGGTCGCCGGGCGGGTCGCCGAGAAAGACATTCTTGATGACCCGCCGGAGGATCTTCCCGTTACGCGTCTTGGGCAGGCGGGGGATGACGTGGACGGCAGCGGGCTTGAACGGCTTCCCCAGCGACCGCTCGACGCTTCGCGACACGGCGGCCGGGATCGCCCCGGCATCCCCACCCGGTTTGGCCACAGCGAAGATGACGACCGACTGGCCCTTGACCGGGTCGGGCACACCCACCGCGGCCGCTTCGGCTACCTGCGTCCCATCGAGGGCCGCGGCCTCGACCTCTGCCGGTCCCACCCGCTTGCCGGCGACCTTGATGGTGTCGTCAGACCGGCCGAGGATGAACCAGAACCCATCCTCGTCGACCAGGGCCCAGTCGCCGTGGACCCAGATGCCCGGCCAGCGCGACCAGTAGGCCTCCAGGTAACGCGCCGGGTCCTGCCAGAACCCCATGGTCATCCCAAGGTAGGGTTGCCGAATGACCAGCTCGCCGACCCTCCCCTGGACGGGCTGGCCCTGCTCGTCGAAAACCGCAGCGTCCACGCCCGGGATCGGCCCGGCAAAGCTGCCAGGCTTGCAGGGTGTCAGGAAATTGCCGGCGAGAATTCCGCCGCCGCATTCCGTGCCACCGGAGTAGTTCATGATCGGGATCCGTTTGCGGCCGACGTTTTCGAAGAGCCAGTGCCAGGCCTCCGGTGTCCAGGGCTCGCCGGTGGAGGCGAGCACGCGCAGCCGTGCCAGCGGGGAGCGCGCCGGCCACTGCTCGCCGGCGGGCATCAACACCCGGACCACGGTGGGGGACAGGCCGAGGTGCGTGACCTGGTGGCGCTCGGCCACTGACCAGATCCGGCCCGGGTCCGGGTAATCGACCGCCCCGTCGTAGAGGACGGCGGTCGCCCCCAGTGTCAGGCTGCCGAAGACCAGCAGCGGTCCCATCACCCAGCCCATGTCGGTCACCCACATGACGCGCTCACCTGCATGGACGTCCATTCCGTACGCCCAGTCCTGGCCGCTCTTGATCGGCAGTCCGGCGTGGCCGTGGATCGTCCCCTTGGGGCGGCCGGTGGTTCCGGAGGTGTAGAGGAGCATCAGCGGCTCGTCCGGTCGCATGGCTTCGGTCGGGGCGACCGGGTGGCTGCCGTCGACCAGATCCTCCCAGCGCAGGTCGCGGGTTGGGTCAAAAGGAACGTCGATCCCAGCGCACCGAACCAGCACAACTCGCAGACCAGGGAGGCCGGCAGCGGCCTCATCAGCCACCGGTTTCATCGCCACCGGCCGATTGCGACGGATCGCCCCGTCGGCGCTGATCAGGACCCGGGCCTGCGCATCCGATAGACGCTGGCGGATGGCCTCCGAGCCGAAACCTGAAAAGAGCGGCACCACGATCGCACCCAGCTTGGTGCAGGCGAGGAGCGCGATCGCGTTCTCGGGTACCAGGGGGAGGTAGATGCCGACCGCGACCCCCCGGCTGACGCCGATCGAGCGAAGTCCGGCGGCGGCCCGTTCCACGTCGGACTCGAGCTGGGCAAAGGTCAGCTGGCGGCGGTCGCCGCGCTCGTTCTCGGCGGAGATGGCGAGCCGCTCGGGTGCCTCCTTGGCGAAACGGTTCACGGCGTGGTCGAAGGCGTTCAAGGTCCCGCCCACGAACCATCGGGTGAAGGGCGCGCCCGCCGAGATATCCATGACTCTCTCGTAGGGACGGCTCCAGGGGACCCCCAGCTCTTTGACCAGGGCATCCCAGAACCACTCCGGCTGAGCCGCCGCCTTTTGACAGAGCTCGGGGTAGCTCGAAAAGCCGTGCCGGGTCAGGAATTCCCAGAGCCGGCTGGACTTCGATTCCTGCTCGCTCGGCGTCCAGGCCGCCGCCGTCATCACGACCTCATCGTATCCCCGGTCCAGAACCCTTCCGGATCGGCGTGTCGGATGAAATCGAGCTCATCATCGCCGGGCGGCTGAGTGGTGGCCAGGTTCGTCGGCGCCTCAAGCGCGAAGCCCGTTGCTGCCTTGACCTCCTGAAGGGAGACGCCCGGATGGAGGGTCTTAACCCGGAACATCCCGCCTTGCAGGTCGAACACGCCCAGGGTCGTGATCAGGGTGGCCGGCCCGCCGCGACGCCGGCCAGGAAAGTGCCCCGGCGACGTGACGTAGGCGACCTTCGGTTGGAAGCGGCGGGGCTCGTGCTCCATGATCAGCACGGTGCGGCCGGCGAGCGACGCGATGTCGCCCGCGCCGCCGCTCCCCGGCAGTCGCACGACGCCATCCCCTGATCGGGTACGGGTGGTGTTGAGATTGCCGAGGGGATCGATCTCGGCGCCGCCGATGAAGCCCACGTCGACCCGGCCCTGCTGCAAGAGGCTCATCACGTCGATCAGGCCAAGGCACGCGATCGCGCCCGCGATGTTCGGTGGGTCGCCCATGGTGTAGATGAATTGTTCGGCGGGCCGGTCCCGGATGACCCCGTTCTCAAAAAGCCCGATGGCGTGGGGAGCGTGCGTTGCCTTGGCCAGTCCAAAGCCGAGCAAGGGCAGGCGCATCCCGACGAAGACGACCTCGCCATCGCGAATCTCGCGCGCCGCCGCCACCACCATCAGCTCGCGTCGGGTGTAGGTGGCTATGCTCACGGCGCGAAGTTCGCGGCGGCCGCCAGCCGCTGGTCCCGGACGGCAAGCCGCTCGCGTGCCTGCGGGCCCAGGCGCTCGAGGTAAGTGCGACGGTCCGGAATCTCGAGCACCCATTGCCGCAGCCAGGCTGTAAGGCCGTCGACGGTCCGGGACGTGCGATGGTAGTCGAGAAAAGGTTGGAAGTCCCGCCGCCAGTACCCCTGCACCGACGAGGGCAGGGCGCCCCCCGGCTCTTCCACTACGGCGGTCACCAGGAACCCCGGGATAACCGTGCGGTTCGGATCGCTGCGGATCACCTCCTCGGGCACGATCTCCTCGCAGGTGACTATGGTGCGCCGGGCCGCGTAGGCGGCCTCGACTGTCAATCCCAGGTTGCCCCACAGGTGAGCGTTCCCCTGCCGGTCGGCTCGCTGCACGTGGATGATGGCGACGTCGGGCCGGAGCGCGCCCACCGCCAGGACGTCCGGGCCGCCAAATGGGTCGGCGAGCTGGCGTATCCGGGGATGGTCCCGCACGATATCGCCGCCAAAGCCGGTGAAGGTGGGCAGATAGGGCACGCCCATGGCAGCAGCCTTCAGTGCGAGGCCGACGCTGAAGTTGCTGTGGTCTTCCATCGCCAGCGGTCGCGGGATGCCATGCTCGAATGCGCGACGGAATGCGTACCCCGAGCCACCTGCGACGTTGCCTACCCAGGCCGCGATCACCCGAGCCACGGCGCCGGCGCCAATCAGCTGGTCAAAGGCCATGTCGGAGATAGGGCCGATCAGGGTCAGGTCTTTGCGCTCCTGGCGGATGATCTCGTGGACCGCCGCGAACGGGATGCCTGATTCGAGGGCGAGCCCGAGGGCGACCGCGTCACCATCGTGGACCTGTTCGGCGACGGCCTCGCTCAGCGAGCGGCGTTTATCCGTTGGCGGAGAACTCAGCGGTGGCTCCAGGTGGGGGCGCGCTTTTCCAGGAAGGCCGCGATCCCCTCGCTCGCGTCCCGGCTGAAGGCGACCCGTTCGTGATAGATCCGGATGCATTCGTCGAGCCGGGCCAGCACCCGCTCGTCCCGTCCGCTGCGCATCACGCTTTTGATCGCATGAAGCGCGACCGCGCTCCGGCCGGCCAGCTCCTCGGCCAGCTGGGTGGTCTCGCCATCTAGCGCTTCGCCGTGTACCACCCGGGTCACCAACCCGGCCTGCCGGGCGGAGTCCGCGTCCATCTGAAGGCCCATCAACAGTTCCATGGTCCTCCGCCATCCGCAGAGCTCGGGAAACCAGGCAGCGGCGATGGGAGCGAAGGCCGCCAGCCCGATTTCGGGCGTGGCGATAACAGCATCCTCGGCGCAGAGGACCAGGTCACATAGCATGGCCAGTTCCAGGCCTCCACCCAGGGTCAGACCGTGGATGGCCGCGATGGTGACCGGCCCGTATCTGAGCAGGCGGCGGGCATTGATCCGGACCTCGTCGAGCATCTCCGCCACTCGCTCGGTACGGTGATCGCGAACATCGACGCCGGCGGAGAATCCTTTCTCAATACCGGAACGCAGCACAAGCACCCGAACCGATTCGACGTCGCATTCCTCGAGCACCCGGTTGAGGCTCCTCAGGGTAGGGAGATCGAGGATGTTGAGCGGAGGTCGTTCCAGGGTGATCCGTACGATCCCGCCCCCACGGTCGATGCTGAACGTGGCCTCCGCCATCCCGTCGGTCATCGTACTCAGGGCGGCCGGGTTTCGGCCGGCGCGCAACCCGGGTACGGATAGCCTGTCAGATGGTCGCCTGTCCACGATGTCACGAGCCGCTCCGGGAGCAGACCGCGTTTTGCCCGCACTGCGGAGCCCAGCTGAAGGTTCAGCCCGTGCAGGGCGAGGTGATCGATCTCAGCAAAAGGTCCAGCCGGAACGCGTCGATCAAGCCGGCCACGGCGGCCCGCCTCTCCATCGTCCCCGGGCTGGGGCACTGGTATGCGCGATCGCCGATGCGAGGTCTGGCGTTCTTCGCCGCGATCGTTGGGCCGCTCGTGGTGGGAACCGAGCTCGACCTTAGCGTGATCGGCGCGGTGGTGGGTGTGCCTCTCGATGTGGGGGGCTTTGCCCTCTGGGGCTACTGCGCGTTCGATGCTTATCGGACCGCGAAGAAGCGCATCAATCTCGTGACCTGAACCGCAACTCTTCCCTCAACCCTGCGCATTTAATGTGCACGTGATGGCTCGGGAGCGTCGGGTGCTCCTCGTGGAAGACGACCCGGAAATGGTTGCGATCTACTCGGGGCAATTCAGGCGCGATGGGATCCCACTCGAGTTCGCCAGGAGCGGAAAGGACGCCGACAGCTTCGTCCGGAGTCGGGTTCCGGCCCTGGTCCTGATCGACCTGACTCTGCCCGACCTGCCAGGCAAGGATCTGATCGAGAGCTGGGCAGGCGACGAGATGCTCAGCGAGATCCCGATCTGGATTATCAGCAACGCGATGTCGGCAGATAATCCCTGGTGGCACGAGACACCAAACGTACAACGGTACTTCCTGAAGTCGCGGATCGTGCTGGCCAGGCTGAGCCTGGAGATCCGGGCCACGCTCGGCCTACCCTACGGCGAGCGGCTCAACTCCCAGACGGCGAGCTAGTAGCCGTACCGGCTGGTGGCGCTCGCGGACGCGGCCACGGCGGCCGTGATCGACGGGGTGGCAACGTGCCACTTACCGAAGAGGCCTTCCCCCTTGGTGTCGCCCGCTGCCTTGTCCTGCGCGAACGTGTAGAGCGGGTGCCCATTGGCGAGCACCTGCTTGCCGTTGGCACCGTTGAGCACGCTGAAGGTCAGCGTCAACCCGGGCCCGCCTGTCACGTTGTCGGCCGTCGTGGTCAGCGGCGGCCAGGTGCTGGCGCAGGCGCCGGTGCATGCGATCTTGGTCGGCGAATCCGGATCGAAGAAGTAGAGGGTCATGCCGTGGGTGTCGGTGAGGATCGTCTCCGACTTGCCGCCGACCGTCGCGGTCGCGGTCTGCACCACCTGAGTGCCCGAGCCGTTTGGGCTCGAGCCTGTCCCCGCCGTAGAGGCGGTGGAACCGCAGGCGGCCAGAAAAAGCCCGAGCAAGGCCGCCGATGCCTGTGCCGGAACCCGCCAGGAATTCATCCTCACCATATACGGCGGTCGGTTACGCCGCGCCTCACAAAGATAATGGCATCTGATGGCCACGGCGGCGCCTCCGAACCAGGCTCGCCCCGCGGGCGGGGCACTTCGCCTGCTGGACGTGGTGCCGGTGATCGCCGTGACCGTGGCGGGCGTGTTCCTGGTGGTCCTCGCGGTACGCGCCCTGGCGCGACTCAATCCGGCCTTCACCGCCGCCAACCGCGAGACCCTCGCCCTGACCGCCACCCTCATCATCTATCTCGCATTTGCCGCCGGTCTGGCCCTCGCCCTCCGCCGGTTTCCCCACCCTCTCGAAATGCTCGGGGTGCGGAGACCTACGTTGCCCGAGCTGGTCCTGGTCGTGGTCGGGATGGTGCCCTGGTTTGTCTCGATAGGCCTCGTCTCCCTGGGGGTCGCCGCTATTTTCAACCGCGGTCAACCGGTGCCCTCGAACACACGGGAAATCTTCATCCAGGTGCCGCATGGGCCTGGGCTGCTGCTTTATGCGCTGCTCGTCTCTGCGGTCGCGGCGCCGATATGCGAGGAGATCTTCTTCAGGGGCATGATCTTCCGTTACCTGAGAAGGCGATGGCCACTATGGCCGGCCGCGCTGGTGAGCGCGCTCATCTTCGGAGCCGCACACCTGAGCCCCTCGACCAGCCCCTTGATCGTTCCCGTGCTTGCCTTCATCGGGCTGCTTCTTGCCCTTGTCTACGAGCGCACCGGGTCGCTCACCAACAGCATGATGTTGCACGCCCTGAACAACGGCGTCCTGACCACGCTCACCTTTATCGTGATCACGCGTTAGGAGATCGCGGGGCTAGGCCTCCGGGATGATGGTGACCTTCTGCCTGGGCACGCGGTCGACCAGTACCTCGCAGGGTGCGTTTCGGATCACGTAGTCGGCTATCCTGCCGAGCGGCCCCTCGTTGGGACGATTCTGCAGCGTGATGCCCATCACGATCAGGTCGGTCGCTTCCTCGCGGGCAATCTCCACGATCCGGTGGCCGGCCTGGCGGGCGACGTTGACCTTGGTCCGCGGCTCGATCGCGTGCTGGGTGGCCAAAAAGGCCGCGGCATTCATTGCCTTCTCGATTCGCGGATCGTGGTCGGGCATGACGAGGGGAGACTGCAGTGGAATCTCGTGGACGTAGACGATCAGCATCTCCGCCTCCCGGCCCTGGTTCAGTCGAGCGGCCAGCTCCACCGCCCGGACCGAGGCGCCCAGGTCGATGATCGGAACCAGGATCCTTCGGATCGACCTGACCGAGCGCACGGTGCTGGTGGCGCCGCGCGGCGCCGGCGGAGGCACGCGCAGCATCCAGCCCAGGGTTCCGGCCAGCCCCGAGGTAAAGGCCACTGCGAGCGCGATGCCGAGCGGTGTGAAAGCGAGGTTCACTAGCGGATTCGGGCGGCGGCCTGGAGCCGCCAGGCGCCAAAGGCCAGCATCCCGATGCCGGCCACTGCATAGGGTATGGAGTGCGTCTGCACCAGGTCACGGACCAGAATGATGGCGCCGGCCGCGACCGCCAGCCAACCGATCGTCTGCGTGTAGCGGCGCGCTTTCACGGAGTGCCCCCGGCCGGCTCCGTCTCAACCATCAGGACCGCTCGAAGAACCGCTTGACCTTTTCCGCGCCGATGGTGGTTGGGCAGATGGTCTGCAGGCCCAGTTCCGCATAGACGTCTTCGCGCGAGGGATCGTAGATCCGGCAAATCACCTGCTTTACGCCGAACAGATACTTGGCAAGCTGGGCCGCCATGATGTTGGTGGTGTCGGCATTGGTGACGGCTACGAAGGCATCAGCCTGGGCGGTTCCCGCCCGGCGCAGGACGTCCTCATCCACGCCCGTGCCGAATACCATTTCCCCGACGAAGTCTTCCCCCAAGCGGTTGAAGGCCGCCTCGCTGAAGTCCACCACCGCGACCTCGTCGCCCTCCCGGCTCAGCTGCCTGGCAAGGTTCGAACCGACCCGGCCACAGCCGACGATCACGGTTCGCATGCCGCCAGCTATTTTACGCGTGGTCCTTGAATCATCCCGCTGGTTTGACAGGAGATGTGTGAGCCGTTTAGGGTCAAATTCGGGCGGGTATATAGCTCCCAGTTCGTCCGGCCTGCGCGGGAAGGCGCGCCGGAGTCGCAATCGCAAGGAGTAATTAGAAATGCCAAAGACCGTCGGAATTGACCTCGGCACCACCAACTCCGTCGTCGCCGTCATGGAAGGCGGCGAGCCGGTCGTCATCCCCAACGCCGAGGGCGGCCGGACCACGCCATCGGTGGTGGCGTTCACCAAGTCCGGAGAACGACTGGTCGGGCAGCTGGCCCGCCGCCAGGCCGCGGTCAACCCGGAAAACACCGTGTACTCCATCAAGCGCTTCATGGGTCGTAAGTACGAAGAGGTCGACCGGGAGCGGAAGATGGTGCCCTACAAGACCATCTCCGGCCAGGACGGCCGGGTGGAGGTCGAGATCCAGGGCAAGCGCTACACCCCCGAACAGATCTCGGCCATGATCCTGCAGAAGCTGAAGACCGACGCCGAGGCCTACCTCGGCGAGAAGGTCACCGACGCCGTGATTACCGTCCCCGCCTACTTCAACGACTCACAGAGGCAGGCGACCAAGAACGCCGGTCAGATCGCGGGTCTCAACGTCATCCGGATCATCAACGAGCCGACGGCGGCCTCGCTCGCTTACGGCCTGGACAAGAAGGAGAACGAGAAGATCCTCGTCTTCGACCTGGGAGGTGGCACCTACGACGTGTCAGTCCTCGAGGTCGGCGAGGGTGTCTTCGAGGTCAAGGCCACCAATGGCGACACCCATCTTGGCGGTGATGACTACGACCGCCGTCTGGTCGACTACATCGCCGATGAGTTCAAGAAAGAGCAGGGGATCGACCTTCGCAACGACCGGCAGGCCCTCCAGCGACTGACGGAGGCGGCCGAGAAGGCCAAGATCGAGCTGTCAAGCCGGGTTGAGACCGAAGTCAACCTGCCGTTTATCACGGCGGACCAGACCGGGCCCAAGCATCTTGCGATGAACATCGCCCGAGCCAAGTTCGAGCAGCTGACTGCCGACCTCACGCAGAAGTGTGTCGAGCCGTTCCGCAGCGCGCTCAAGGACGCCGGGCTCGATGCAGGTGACCTCAACGAGGTGATCCTGGTGGGGGGCGCCACCCGGATGCCCGCCATCCAGGAGCTGGTCAAGAAGCTGGCCAACGGCAAGGAGCCGCACAAGGGCGTCAACCCCGATGAGGTGGTTGCCGTCGGGGCGGCCATCCAGGCCGGCGTGTTGAAGGGCGAGGTCAAGGATGTCCTGCTCCTCGACGTCACGCCGCTGTCGCTCGGAATCGAGACCCTGGGTGGCGTTATGACCAAGCTGATCGAGCGGAACACCACCATCCCCACCTCGAAGAGCCAGGTGTTCTCGACGGCGTCGGATAGCCAGCCGTCAGTAGAGATCCATGTCCTCCAGGGTGAGCGCGAGATGGCCTCTGCCAACAAGACGCTAGGCAAGTTTCATCTTGACGGAATTCCACCGGCGCCCCGGGGCGTGCCGCAGGTCGAGGTCACATTCGACATCGACGCCAACGGCATCCTGAACGTGCGGGCCAAAGATCTGGGCACGGGCAAGGAGCAGAAGGTAACGATCACCGCCTCCACCACCCTGAACAAGGACGAGGTGCAGCGGATGGTGAAGGACGCCGAGGCCCACGCCGAGGAGGACCGCAAGCACCGTGAGGAGGTCGAAGCCCGCAACCAGGCGGACAGTCTTGTCTACCAGGCTGAGAAGCTGCTGGCCGACAACGCGGACAAGATCGACAGCGGTCTCAAGGACGAAATCCAGGGCAAGATCGAACCCGTCAAGCAGGCCCTCAAGGACAACGATGCCGCCCGCATGAAGTCGACCAGTGACGAGCTCGCCCAGTCCATGCAAAAGGTGGGCGAGCAGATCTACCGCCAGGCCCAGGGGGCCGCGGCCGGCGCGCAATCCGCGACCGGGACCGAGGGTCCTTCATCGGGAGGCGGCGGCAAGGGTCCAGAGGGCGACGTCGTCGACGCGGATTTCAAGGAGGTCTGAGGACCAGGCCGGGTAGATGCCATTCCGTGCTGACCGTCTGACCGAGAAATCCCAGGAGGCGATCCAGCAGGCGCAGAGCCTTGCCTCGGAGGCCCAGCACCAGGAGATCCTGCCCGAGCACCTCCTGCTCGCCCTCCTGAAGCAGAAGGAGGGGACGGTACCGGCGCTGCTCCAGAAGCTGTCGGTCGCTCCGCAGGCCCTGATCGTCGAGCTGACCAGCTACCTGGAAAAACAGCCCAAGGTGTATGGCGCCGAGACCTACATCGGTCAGCGCGTGCGCAAGATTCTGGACGCGGGCTGGTCCGAGATGGAGCGTCTCAAGGACGAGTACCTCTCCACCGAGCACATCCTGCTGGCCATCGCGGAGGAGACGAGCAGTGAGGCTGCCCGCATTCTTCGACGGGCCGGCGTCACCCGGGAGAAGGTCTTTGAGGCGTTGACCCAGGTTCGAGGCGCCACCCGGGTCACGGATGCCGAGCCCGAGTCGAAGTACGAGGCATTGGAGAAATACTCGCGTGACCTGACCGCGCTCGCCCGGCAGGGCAAGCTCGACCCGGTGATCGGGCGCGAGGAGGAGATCCGTCGCGTTATCCAGGTGCTCTCGCGACGGACCAAGAACAACCCGGTCCTGATCGGCGAGGCGGGCGTCGGGAAGACCGCCATCGCCGAGGGCCTGGCCCAGCGGATCGCGCAGGGCGATGTGCCCGAATCCCTCAAGAACAAGCGCGTCGTCGCGCTTGACCTGGGGTCGTTGATCGCCGGCACCAAGTACCGGGGCGAGTTCGAGGACCGCCTCAAGGCCGTGCTCAAGGAGATCGAAAACTCGAGCGGGCAGATCGTCCTCTTTATCGATGAGCTGCACACGCTGGTGGGAGCCGGGGCGGCCGAGGGCGCGATGGACGCATCCAACCTGTTGAAGCCCGCGCTCGCGCGCGGTGAGCTGAGGGCCATCGGCGCCACCACTCTTGACGAGTACCGCAAGCACATCGAGAAAGATGCCGCCCTGGAGCGCCGGTTCCAGCCGGTCATGGTGGACCAGCCGACTGTGGACGAAACGATCTCGATCCTGCGGGGTCTCAAGGAACGGTACGAGGTTCATCATGGGGTGAAAATCCTGGACGCTGCCATCGTGGCCGCGGCCGTCCTCTCTCAGCGATACATAACCGACCGTTTCCTCCCGGACAAAGCGATTGACCTGATCGACGAAGCCGCATCGAGCCTGCGGATGGAGATCGACAGCCTGCCTGCCGAGCTTGATGCCATCGAGCGCCAGATCCGGCAGCTCGAGATCGAGCGACAGGCACTGAAGAAGGAGGAGGACCGCGCCTCCAGGAGCCGGCTGGCCGCGATCGAGAAAGAGCTGGCCAACCTCCAGGAGCAGAGCGGCAGCATGCGGGCGCGCTGGCAGCAGGAGAAGGAGCTGATCCAGAAGATCCGAGAGGTAAAGGCGAAGCAGGAACAGGTCCGGCTCGATGCCGAGCGCGCAGAGCGGATGGCCGACTTCGAGAAGGCGGCTCGCCTGAAATACGGCGAGGCGATCGAGCTCGGCAAGCAGCTCGACCAGCTGAACACCCAGCTGGCCCAGCTACAGAAGGGTCAGCGGATGCTCAAGGAAGAGGTCGACGAGGAGGACATCGCGCGCATCGTCTCCCGCTGGACCGGCATCCCGGTGCAAAAGATGCTCGAGGGCGAGGTGCAGAAGCTGATCAAGATGGAGGAGCGGCTGCACGATCGGGTGGTCGGCCAGGACGAGGCGGTTACGGCCGTCGCCAACGCAGTCCGCCGTGGCCGGGCCGGGCTTTCCGATCCAAATCGACCAATCGGGTCATTCATCTTCCTCGGTCCCACGGGTGTCGGAAAGACCGAGCTGGCCCGGGCGCTCGCCACCTTTCTCTTCGACGACGAGCAGGCGATGATCCGGATCGACATGTCCGAGTACATGGAGAAGCACACGGTTGCGCGCCTGGTCGGCGCGCCTCCCGGCTACGTCGGCTATGAGGAGGGCGGCCAGCTGACCGAGGCGGTCCGTCGCCGTCCTTACAGCGTGATCCTGTTCGACGAGATCGAAAAGGCCCACCCGGACGTCTTCAACATCCTGTTGCAAATCCTGGAGGATGGCCGCCTGACCGATGGCCAGGGTCGCACCGTCGATTTCAAGAACACGGTGGTGATCATGACCTCCAACCTGGGCACGGCCGTCCTGCAAGACCCGAGCTTGCCCGAGGCCGAGAGGCGACGCCTGGTAATGGACGCGGTCCGGGCGCATTTCCGGCCGGAGTTCCTCAACCGCGTCGACGACATCATCATCTTCAAGCCGCTGAGCCGCGAGCAGATCTACAGGATCGTCCAGATCCAGCTCGAGGCATTGCGCAAGCGCCTTGCCGAGCGGCGGATCACCCTGGCCCTGACGCCGGCCGCTCTCGAGCTGATCGCCAACGAGGGCTACGACCCGACTTACGGGGCGCGTCCTCTCAAGCGTGTCATCCAGCGCCGCCTGCAGGATCCGCTGGCTCTCGAGATCCTCAATGCCGCGTTCATCGAGGGCGATACGGTCGAGGTGGATGCCCAGGATGGACAGCTGCTGATGCGCAAGGCGCGCAAGCCCGAGCCCGCGGCGGTCTCGGCGTCGTAAAAACCTCGATACAATAGCCGGGCGCTGCGAGCCGCCTTAGCTCAGCGGCAGAGCAATGGTTTCGTAAACCATGGGTCCGGGGTTCGAATCCCCGAGGCGGCTTCCCTTTGAGTCACGCCATGCGTGACCAGGCGCCGTTGCCCTCAGCGGTCCGCCGCTCCGGGAGGTGCGCCTCGTGATAGACCCTCCCCTGGTACGGTATGGCGGCCGCGTTTCGGCCAAAGTACCCACCGCACCTGGCGCATTTCGGCGCCTCGTCCAGGGGCTCCTCCTCTGGGTGTAACCGGCCCCACCAATCCCGGGCCCTCTCGAGCGAGTCGAAGGACGGGATGGAGCCACTCGCCGGGTCGCGGGCGGCGCGAAGATCCGGCTCCGTCTCGTAGATCCGCCATTTGCCGGTCTTCAACCGCCGGGCCTGGCTCCGGTTGGGGGTCACACCGGAGACTACGTTCGGGATTCCGCATATTTGACAGTGGTTGTATCGCTAAACTAATCTGGGCGCTGAGGCTTTTTCTAACCCGACCGGCGCCGGGGCATGAGGTGAACACGCAGAGCTCGAGCCTTCTCCCGCTACTGACGGATGACCAGCGCCAGGTGCTTGGGGACCTGTATCGGGAGAATTTCGCGCGCGTCCTTTCCCTCTGCCGCAGCCTGCTCCGCAGCCCGGAGGATGCCGCGGACGCGGCCCACGAGGTCTTTGTCAAGGCGATCGGCGGCCTGCAGCCGGGTGCCAGCGCCGAGAGCGCTCGATCGTGGTTGCTGACGGTCGCCCGCAATCACTGCCTTGATGTCCTGCGCCGCCGTCACCGGCTGGGCAAGGCCATGATTACCGTCCAGGCTGAATGGGAGGGCGCCGCCGATCCTGAGATGGCGATCCTCGATCGCCAGGTGGTTGGCTCGATCTTCCGGCAGCTGCGCTTACGTGAACGGCAGGCACTCTGGCAATCGGCAGTCGAGGGGCGGCCCCTGGCTGAGATCGCCACCGACCTTCGACTCAGCTACATGGCGGCGGCTCAGCTCCTCCACCGGGCCCGGCGTCGGGCCGCACTGGTAGCCGGCAAGGTGGCAGCGTTCGTTGGCCTGGTCCAGCTGGCGCGAGTGGCCAGGCGAGCGACACTGGCTGGATCCGGGAGTCATCACCTGCTGGCGGCTGCCGTGCTGCCACTGGTGCTGGCGACGGTCACGGTCTCGAGTTCCCCGGCACGGATACCCATGGCACCGCCCCTCTCGGCATCGCCAGGCAGCGCAACCGCCGGCGGGCAGCCCATTAACCCCAACGGGGACGGAGCGGCGGGTTCATCCCCAGGGGCCGGTGTCAGCGCCTCGGAGGGGCCTACTCCGGTCGGCCTTCCGCCGCAGGCCGCCACGACGCTCAGCTCTGCCACCTCCGTCCTGGGCAGATCGGCCGGCCAGCTCTCATCGATCATGGGAGCGTTGCCGGCGCCTCCAGCCACCCTCCCAACGGTCGTCCCGTCGGCGTCACCCCTGCCCATTCCACCGCCGGTTCCGACGCCTGGGGGGTGACCTCCGCCGGTAGAATGGGCCCGGCGGGCGCCCGGCCCGCGAGGAGGAAGCCATCGACGACAAGCCCTTATCGGTTTCTATGAGGTCGTACCTGAGGCCTGCCGACGTGGCTGGGAGCGTGGCCCTATTAGCCCTGGTGATCACCTTCGGAGCGGTGGTCGTATACGGATTCGGCCACCGAGCCGGGCCGGTCAAGGCGGCTCCAGCCAACAGCCAGCCGGCAGGCTCGCTTGCAGCACCCAGCCCCGCAGTCGGCCTCGAGCCAACCGCGGTTCCTCAGCCGGCGAGCAACGGGACCACCGCGCTCAGTCCGCATCCCAGGGTGGCGACCACGGCAAGCCACGGTCCGAGAGGGACCGGGTCCCCGCAACCCGCTGCCACGCCGTCGTCGGCGCCCACCGATTCCGGGCAGCCCACTCCAAGCCCAGCACCCAGCCCCAGTCCCACCGACAGCCCAACCCCAACGCCGACCCCGACCCCGACCCCAACCCCCACGCCGTCGGCGACCTGACCGAAACCGAGCCGGCTCGCACCTAGCCCAGTGGCAGCGAGGTCTGGATAGCCGGGCCCTGACCCGGGTCAGAACCGAGCTCCGAGCCGGGCGTACGCCGGACGCTGGCGGCGGCCACCGTCTGCTCGGAGTCGAGGACGTGGACTCCAGCAAAGCCCTCCTTGTCCAGGAGGGGAAGCGAGCGCACGAGCAGGTCGCGCTGAAAGCTCACCGCATCGGCCGGGACCGATCGGTCCGCCCGCCTGCCATTGCGGCTGCGGTAGACCGCCTCGGGCAGGTTCAGTACGACAGCCACCGCCGGGCGGCGCTGCCTGCGCGCGATTGTCAGCAACACCGCTCGGGACTGCGGCTTGACGTTGGTGGCGTCGACCACCGTCAGACGGCCGGCCCGCAGCCGCCTTCGGACGATGAAATGCAGCAGCGCGAAAGCATCCGCCGTGGCATCCTGGGCGTTCTCATCGTCCGCCACCAGGGCCCGGCAGGCGTCGGAGCTGACTACCTCTGTCGAGCGAAAATGCTCGCGGGCGAAGGTGGACTTGCCTGAGCCTGCGGGACCGATCAGGACCACCAGCGCGTCTTGCGGGATGTCGATGCTCAATGTGGCAGGTCCCCCGGGTCCGGTTGCTTGATCACCCGATCGAAATCGGGGAAATATCGCTGGATCACGGATAGCTCGAACTGTCGCAGGATCGATTCCCTGGGCTCACGCTCCAGCAAGAACTCGAAGCTGCGCCGGATCAGCCGGTCGACCGAGCGGCCCTGGGCCCATCGATCAACGTCGCTGCGGCTGACCTGAACCGTGTGGCGGGTGACCGAGCCCGCGTCGCCGACCTCTACCGCGCACGTGTACCCATCAGCCGTGGGTGAGCAGCGGACCTCGATCTTCATGCGCTGGCCACTCGGAGTGAAATGGTACCCACCGCCGCAGCGGAGGCCCTACAATTTGCGCCGATGCCCGGCTTCTGGTTCTGGCTGATCGTGGCCGGAGCCCTTGTGGTGGTGGAGATTCTCACCCTCGCATTCTTCGCCGCATTCATCGCCGCGGCTGCCGTCGGTGCCGCGCTCGCCGCCCTGCTGGGTTTCAACCCCCTGGTCCAGGCAATCGTGCTGCTCGTTCTAGGGGTGGGCGGAATCGGTGCCGCGCGTCCCCTCCTGATGCAGGCGCTCGCCCGCCGGCGCGAGCCGGTGCTGCGCTCGGGCGCCGAAAACATGATCGGGCAGCAGGCGATCCTCACCGACCCGATTGTCGACATGGGCCATCCCGGACACGTCAAGATCGCGGGCGAGCTCTGGCCCGCAATCACCGCAGATGGCAGCTCGGTGCCCGCGAACACCCCCGTCGTCGTCACTGCGCTCAAGAGCACGACCCTGATCGTCCAGGCTCGTCCGTCAGCCACGAGCCAAACCACCTGATCAAAGAAGAGAGGGCACACATATGTCAGCAACCTTGATTTTCATCGGTGTCGTCGTGCTCCTGGCGGTGGTCATCATCGCCAGGACGGTCAACATCATCCAGCAGGGATACGTCGGCATCGTCAAGCGGCTGGGCGAGTTCCAGTCGGTGCGCCAGCCGGGTATCACTTTCCTGATCCCGCTGGTCGACGACATGATGCTGGTCGACATACGGGAGACGCCGCGCACCGGCGACAAGCAGGACGTGATCACGCGCGACAACGTCACGGTCAGCGTCAACGCCACCATTTTCAGCCAGGTGGTCGATGCCAGGCTGGCCCTGTTCAGCGTCAGCAACTACTTCATTGCCATCGACCAACTTTCGAGAACCACCCTGCGCGCGATCTTCGGCGGCATGACGCTGGATGAAGCTCTCAGCCAGCGCGAGCGAATCAACGCCCAGCTGCAGGCGCAGATGGAATCGGTCACCGACAAATGGGGAATCCGGATCAACCGGATCGAAATCGTCGACATCACGCCACCCCAGACCATCCTCAACGCTCTCGCGTTGCAAAAGCAGGCCGACCAGGAGAAGCGGGCGCTGATCCTCAAGTCGGAAGGCCAGCAGCAGTCGGCCATCAACATCGCGGATGGTCAGAAGCAGGCGCAGATCAAGACCGCCGAGGGTGACAAGCAGTCGGCCGTTCTTCGCGCCGAGGGCCAGAAGCAGGCCGCCATCCTGGCGGCGGAAGGGCGGGCCCAGGCAATCGGCACGGTCTACACGGCCATCCAGCAGGCCAACCCCAACTCGACGCTGGTCTCCATCCTGCAGCTCGATACTCTCTCGAAATTCGCCGAGAGCGAGAACGCGAAGATCGTGGTGCCGGTGGAGACCGCCGGCCTGATGGGGGCAGCCCAGGTCCTGCGCGGGGTCCTGGACTCGGTTCCCTCGGGCGGCAAAACCTAGGTCGAGACGGCAGACCAGCTCAGCATCGGGATCCTCGACCCGGCGGACCACGCGTTGGTCCGGCGTTTGCTTGCCCAACTCATGCTCGAGGAGCAGAGGCACTACCGCCACCCGCAGTCGAGCCCGGAGCAGATCGATCGGGACCTGGCCCGTCCACCTGCCCCCACCTTCACGGGCGAGAACGTGATCCTGGCGGCACGAGCAGGCGACGGCCGGCTGGTGGGTATGTGCTGGTGTGTCTTCTTCAACCCGGGCACCGGGCTCGAGGCTGAGGTCGCGGAGGTATACGTTGAGCCGGGATTTCGGTCACAGGGACTGGG
>Ga0209689_1000554_pt1 | contig 26191 bp, 21 predicted proteins | sample GraSoiAngelo_149_FD_187119 | JGI IMG/M metagenome (GOLD analysis project Ga0209689, IMG submission 187119) | Grasslands soil microbial communities from the Angelo Coastal Reserve, California, USA - 14_1009_09_30cm (SPAdes) (version 2) | ecosystem: Environmental > Terrestrial > Soil > Grasslands ... | reverse complement strand
AGCGCAGTCTTGCGAAAGGCCATGTTGCAGCCCGGAATGTGCTCCGCCTCGCGGTCGGAGAGCAGCACGTGGATCGGGGAGCCTGGCGCATCCGCGATGCAACTCGCGACGATCGACGAGGCCGCCGGGGGGACGTTGGGCCCGCCCACGCCGGCGTAGGGTGAGCGCTCCAGGGCCGCGACCGTCAAGCGGTTCATCTCCCTGCGTTCCGCCGCCTTCGCGTGGTCCCACCCCAGCAAGTGGAGGAGGCCGTGGACCGCCAGCAGCGCAAGCTCGGCCTTCTCGTCGTGTCCATGTTCCGCGGCCTGCCTGGTCACCGCGGGCCACGAGATGGCGATGTCGCCGACGTGGCTGCCCGTGCCCGTGAAGGAGAGCACGTCGGTCGCGTGCGCACCCCCCGCGTAGGTGCGGTTCAACCGCTTCATCTCGTCGTCGCCGGTGATGCGGACGGCGACTGTGCACACGCCTTCCGGAAGGCGAGCGGCGATTTCGAGCACATTCGCGGCACGGACGAGAACGCGCCGGACGAAGGCAGGCGCCACGCCGGCGCGCACGGCCTTGACGACTTCCGCTTCCAGTACAGTCACCCTGGGTGAAGATTCTCGTCACCGGCGGCGCCGGTTTCATCGGCTCGAACGTCGTCGACGCATACGTCGCCGCGGGACACGAGGTGGCTGTGCTCGACAACCTCGCCACCGGACGTGAGGAGAACGTCAACCCCACCGCACGCCTGCACCGCGTCGACGTCAGGGAGCTGGCCCAGGTCCAGGCCGCCGTCGGGTCTTTCCGGCCTGACGTGGTCAACCATCACGCGGCGCAGGCTGAAGTGCCGAAATCCGTGGCCGACCCGGGTTACGACGCTCAGATCAACGTGGTTGGCGGCTTGAACGTGTTGCGTGCCTGCGTTGACAACTCGGTGCGCAAGGTCATCTTCAGCTCCACAGGCGGCGCTCTCTACGGCGAGCCCGACATCGTCCCCGCCGGCGAGGACCACCCGGTCCGGCCGCTTTCGCCGTACGGCACGGCCAAGTTTGCGTTCGAGCAGTACCTGGGAACTTTCGAGCGCACATTCGGCTTGCGATTCACGACGCTCCGGTACGCCAACATCTACGGTGCGCGCCAGGACTTCTTCGCCGAGGAAGGCCGCGTGGTCGCAGTCTTTGCCAGCCGGATGATCGAAGGCAAGCCGGTGACGATCGACGGCGATGGAAACCAGTCGCGCGACATGCTGCATGTCGAGGACGTCGCGACAGCGAACCTCGCGGCCCTGGACAAAGGCGACGGAGGCACGTATCACATCAGCACCGGCGTCCCGGTCACGGTCAACGACTTGTTTCGCAAGCTGGCGATCCTGACCGAGTACAAGCTCGAGCCGCGCTTCGGGCCATCGCGCAAGGGCGACGTGTATCGGATCGCGCTGGACAACCGGCGGGCGCATGACGACCTGGGGTGGGAGCCGCGCATCCAGCTCGAAGAGGGACTTCGCCTCACCGTCGACTACTTCCGCGAGCAGATCGCCCGCCTGCGTGCGTGATTGATCGAAACACTCAGCTTCCTGCACGGCTACGGCGCCCGCGTCCTGCTCGTGTTCGGGCTGCTGCTTGGACTCTGGGGCACGTACCACTACTTCCGCAACGAGCGGGTCAGCGGCGGATTTCGGTCGACCTACCTGATCATGACGGGCATCACGCCGGTGCAGGGGCTGCTCGGGCTTTCCACGCTGCTGCTGGGCGGCCACCCCACGCAAGGGCTGCTGCACATGGTCTACGGGATTTTCGCCACGCTGTTTCTGCCCGGCGCCTACCTGTACTCGCGCTCCGGAAACGCCCGGCGCGAAACGCTGGTGCTCGCGGGCGCGTCCTGGATCGTGAGCATCGCCTTCTTCAGAGGCATATCCACCGGCTAACGTAAGCGCGGCGATGGACCCGTCGGAGCGCCTCACCAAAACCAAGTCGCGGCCGCCGATCCCGGCCGAGCCCGAGCGCCGGATCCTGATCACGGGCGGGGCAGGCTTCCTCGGCGTCAACGCCGCGATCCACCTGATCAAGGAAGGCTGGTTCGCGACGCTGCTGGACAACCTGAGCCGGCCCGGCACCGAGCGCAACCTGAAGTGGCTGCTCACGCGGTACCCCCACCGGACCGCCTTCATCAAAGAGGACGTGAGGAACGCGGCCGCGCTACCCGAGCACGTTCGCAACCAGGACGCGGTCCTCCACCTTGCCGGGCAGGTGGCGGTCACGACCTCCCTGCTCGACCCCAACACCGACTTCGACGTCAATGCGCGCGGCACGCTCAACATGCTCGAGGCCGTCCGGCTGCACAATCACGACGCCCCGTTTCTCTTCGCATCGACGAATAAGGTGTACGGAAAGCTCGACCATAACAACGGCGCCTGTAAAGAAACGCAGCCCCTGGACTTCCACAGCCCGTACGGGTGCAGCAAGGGTGCGGCCGACCAGTACGTGAGGGACTACGCCCGCTGCTTCGATATGAACACCGTCGTCCTGAGGCAGAGCTGCATCTACGGCGCCCACCAGTACGGCACCGAGGACCAGGGTTGGGTCGCCCACTTCGTGCACTCGATCCTCAAAGACCGGGCGCTGACCGTCTATGGGGACGGGACCCAGGTGCGCGACCTGCTCGACGCCCGCGACCTCAGCGCCCTGTACGCACTCGTCATCGACAAGATTGGCATCACCCGTGGCGAGGTCTACAACGTCGGCGGCGGGCCGGAAAATCAGCGCAATCTGCTGGAGGTCATCGACCAGATCGGCGAGCTGACGGGCAGAAAGCCACAGTTCAGCCACGCAGACTGGCGCGAAGGCGACCAGAAGTTCTACGTGAGCGACATCTCGAAGGCGAAGAGCGACCTCGGCTGGGAACCGCAGATCGCCTTCGACCACGGCCTGCGCGATTTGATCTCCTGGGCAGAGTCGGTCAACTAGCGCAACGGCAGGTGAAGTGACCGCAGCCGCCCGGCAGCCCGCGTAGGAGCCGAGCCTCTCCCCACGCGGTCGTCGCCACCGCGCGGCTGACGCCGCGCATCACGCGGCCGGCGACTCCACCACGTGCGGCGGACATGTCCTCGACCGAGCCGCTCACGGGTCCGCGCAGGTCAAGCCACGAGAAGTAGAGAAGGTCAAGGACCTGCAGCGCGAAGTGATAGCTCCACCGCGTGCGGATCACGGGCAGACCGGCTGCGGCGGCCATGAAACGGAACCGGTCGGCGGAAAAGACCTGGATGTGGCCGCCATGGCGGACCTTGGCCGTCCATCGCGTGCCGCATCCGACGAGACGGTACAGCGTGAATGGCTGACCTTCGAGGGGCAGCACGATGTGAAATCCGCCGCCCGGCTTCAGGACTCGTGCCACCTCGCGCAGGACCTGCTCCGGATCGTCGACGTGCTCCAGGACGTCGAAGATCCAGACGAAATCGAGCTCGCCGTCGCCAAAGGGAAGACGCTCCGCGGTCGCGAGGCGGAAATCGACTCCGTCACGCGACGCACCGGCCGCCGCGATCGCGGAGCGGCTGGCATCGCAACCGAACACGTCGAGGTCCGCTCGCTCGCGCTTGACCGCCTTGGCGACGGAGCCGGCACCACACCCGACGTCCAGCACCTTGCCGTGGACCGGAGCGAGGTCGTCGAGCAGGTAACGAAGCTTGAGCCCATTCATGAACCAGGGCCTGGGACGCAGCGGCCCGGCTCCCCAGCGCTTGGCCTCGTAGTCGAACGACGCGGCCGGCGCTACCGGATCGCCGCCTGCGCCGCCTGACACTCGCCAGCCCCTAGTGGCGGAACCGTCACACCATCGACGTGCCACCCGACATGAGGAAGTTCACCGATATCGACAAACCAGCCCGGGTTCAGCTGCCGCAGCAGCATCCTGTTCGCATCACCGTTCGCGATCGCGATCATGCGCACGTCGTTCTTGTCCAGCCAGCATTGGAGAGCGTTGTTCAAAGCCGACTCATGACCCTGGTACGTATACCCAGCGGGCAGGTATCCGAACGGGTCATACATCTCGCTGACCAGGTGTTTTCCATCGACGCCACCCAGGCGCGCAAGGCCGTAAGTCATATCAGGACGGTCAGGTGGAACGGCGAGCGCATGCCCTCGATGGGGTTGCATCTCGTACCAGCTTGCGAGCAGTGTCGCGTCGGCGGCGGTCGCGTTCCACGCGCGCTCCGTCGGCGCGAAGGCGTGCGAGATCGGTATCCACAGGAGCTGTGCGGCGATCAGCACTGCTGCGACTGCACTCCAGCCAAGGAGGCTGGGCGGGAATCCAAAGCGCCGCGGGACGGCATAGAGGCAAACGACCGCAATCAGGATGCCTGCGAACTCATAGGGGAACTCGAACCGGCGGCTGATCGGCATCCACCACTGCCACGTCGAGAGGAATGACGTGAATCCGAGCATGCCGGCGGTGAAGACCCAATAGCCGAATCCAAACGTGAACAGCATGTATCCATTCGGGTGGTAGAGAAGCGCCCAGCCGAGACCGGCCAACCCAAGCGCGAGCACAATTGCAAGCGCCGGGCGCGCGCCGACCTGGGCCGAGGTGATGGGTGTCCCCCATTGACCGAGAGCGTTCGCAAAGAAGTTCCACCACAGCGGGTAGATCGGATTCCCCGTCTTTGCTTGGAGGATGAGCATGTAGAGACCGAGGGTGCCCGCAAATCCCAGCCACAGCCCGGGCCGCTGCCGGAGGTTGACGCGGCGAAGATTGGCGGCCACCACCAGGCCCAGGCTGAACAGCCACGCCTCGGCGCGAGCCATCGCCGCGAGACCGAAGGCCAACCCGGACCACCAGCCCTTGCCGTCGACCCACGCCCAGATCCCAAGCAGGCAGAGCGCGATGCCGATGGGCTCCAGCATTCCGGACGCGTCGTTCATCACGCTGGTCGGGAGCAGCGCCGCCAAAAACGAAGCCGCTATGGCAACCTGCGTGCTCCAGATCCTTCGACAGATATGGAAGATCAAGACCACCGCCAGCACTCCAAAGACAAGACTGACCAACCTCAGGAGCACGATATCGATCGAGCCGGTTATCGCAAAAACGACCACCATCAGAACGGGGTGAAGGATTCCCCAAAAGTAGTCGAGTCCCTTCAAATCCCAGAGCCGGGGGCCAGCCGGCGCGCCGAGGCCGATCTCCTTGGTCAGGTAGGCGACCTGCCAGTGGTGCCAGACGTCGTCGTAAACACCAAGGCCCGGGTTCTCCGGATTCGAGAAAACGAAGAGATATAGAAGACGCGGGAGGGCGGCGACGGCCGCCACCGCGATCGTCCATCGCCAAGCCGAAGCCGGGGCTTGTAGCCGCAAGTCGGTCTCGTCGACATGATCGTCCTCGACCTCGTCCTCGCGGGCGAGGAGTCTCACGCGGTGGCGGCTTCGAGCGCGACCTGCTCGTGAATCCGCGCGACGTCCAGCACCGCGCGCTCGAGGATGTCGATGTGCCTTTCCCAGTCGAAGCGTCGCGCCCACTCGAACGCGCGCTGACCGGTCGCCTGGTTCTCGGACCGGTCATCCAGCAGCTTCGCGATGCCGGCGGCGTAGTCGTCCACGTCGAGCGGCTCGGCGAGATGTCCGGTCCCAGGCCCGACGGTGACGGTCGGCCCCGCCTGGTTCCACGCCACCACCGGGACGCCCTTGGACATCGACTCGATGACGCCCATGCCGAAGTCCTCCTCGGGCGCCGGGTACACGTAGACCGATGCGCCCTCGTAAAGCGTCAGCAGCTCCTTCTCGCTGATCGCGCCCAGGAAAAGGACCGCATCATCAAGGCCGAGCTCGGTGACGAGCGCCTGGAGGGAAGCGGTGTGCGAGGTGGCCGGACCGGGGACCACGAGCTGCACGCGCGGATGGCGCTTGCGCACTTCGAGCATGGCCCGGATCGCCAGGTCGAATCGCTTCTGCGGATAGTGGCGGTTCGTCAACAGGACGTAAGGGCGCCGGATCGGGTACCCGTTGATGGTGAAGCCGCCGGCGAACCTCGATTCGAGCGGCAGCGGGAACCCTCTCGCGGCGACGTGGCACCCTGCGGGGCAGTCGATCGCATCGCGCCGATAGGTCGTGCGGATGATGTCGCCGATGTAGTTGCCGTTGACCAGCAGCTGATCAGCCTCCTGGATCGAGCGACGGTCCGCCCAGGCGACGAAGCGCGTCGCGCGAAGCACGATCGCGGCGAGGAGGCGGTAGTCGGCGTTGGAGACCCAGCCGGTCTGACGATCGACGTTGCGTGGATACACGAGCCGGTTCGGTTGGTTGAGGTAGACGACGTATGGGACGTCCATGAGCCGGGCCGCCCACCATGCGATCCACGCGCTCGGCTGGTTGCATCCGACGATCGCGTCGACCCCGCGGAAGCGCCACGCGTAGAGCGGCATGAGGAGGGAAGTCGCCGCCATCTGCGCGGCCTCACGAAACGGAAACCAGCGCGGCAGCTGAGGCAGAAACGTTTTGACCCGCACCTCGCCGATCAGGTCGGGATAGCAGCGCGATGCGTCGACGGTCGGCGCGTAGCACTCGACGTCGTAGCCGCGCCGGCGCAGGCCGAGCACCTCCTCGATCACCAGCCGCTCCCCGCCGCCCGAGTACGTGAACCCGCAGTGGAAGACGGCGATGCGCCTCGGCCCGCTCGAGCGGGCACGGCGGCGGCCGCCGACCAAAAAGAAGGACAGAAGGCCCAGCGCCAACGCGTTGGCGGCGGTGATCGCGTGGTAGAGGACGATCGCGCCGGCGGCGACGCTCGAGGCGAGGCCAAGTCCGCCGCCCAGAACGAGCGAGCCCGCAACCTCGAGGTTGCCGAGATACCCCGGTCCTGCCGGCACCGCGAAGCTGAGCAGGATCGCCGGATAGGCGGCCATCGCCTTCGGCAGCGGAACGGGAACCCCGACCGCGGTGAACAGGAGCGTGAAGTTGAACGCATCGATCGCGAGGGCAAGGACGGTGAGAGCGCCAAGGCGGATCGCGAGCTCCGGCGACCACAACCCTCGCGCGCCGGCGCGAAACGCGAAGGCCTGTCCCGCCAGTCCTGAGGCGAATCTGGCCGGCAGCACCCGGCGGGCCAATCGCGAGCGCGCGATACGCGGGCCGAGCAGCGCCGTCCCCAACACCGCGCCGAGAAGAGCGATCGCGAGCGCGGCCGCGCCCAAAAGGCCGCGAGGCGCCTGCATCGCGCCTGCCAGGGCGACGACTTCCAGCGCCGCGAGCACGACCGCCACCGCGGCCAGGTCGCACGCCTTGTCGATCACGATGGTGGCGAGCGCCGAGCCGGCCGGGATGCGGTGCCGGCGCCACAACCACCAGGCCCGGGCCGCGTCGCCGGAGCGGATCGGCAGCACGTAGTTGAGGAGGCCGCCGGCGGCGTTCATCGCGAAGGCGCGCACCATGCCGACCGGCGCCAGCGGACGCAGCAAAAGCAGCCACCGGCGTGCCCGTATCACGCTCGTGACGAGGAAGAGAGCGAGCATCAAAGCGACCGCCCACCAGCTGTGGACCCTGGCATGTGACACGACCTCAGGCAGCGAGACCGTTCGCAGCCAAAGCCAGAGCAGCGCGAGGCCGAACGCGGTCTGCAGGCCGAGGCGAAGCCAGCGGTTCATTCGGCTTGCGACGGCTGAGACGGAAGAATCCAGCGCTGGGCAAACGTCCAGAAGGCGAAGAGAAAGCCCACGAACAGGATCGTCCCCCCGTAATCGTGGAACAGGATCGCCGGGCCGACGCCGACGGTCGCCGCGATCACCGCGACGGCGGCGACCCGCAGCAGGTTCAGGAGCATCGTGCCGGCCAGTCCGATGCACAGAACCTGCGCGCGGCTTTCGAGCGTGTGACCGCCGCGCAGACCCGAGATGAGGCTGACGCCGAAGAGGATCAGGCTCTGCCAGCCGATGCAGTTCCAGGAGATGAAGAGCGTGTGCATCGATCCCGCGCTGTCCCACACGACGAGGTGGCTGCCCGAGGCGGCCGCGTGGATGCCGGCGAGGCCAAGCAAGCTCACGACCATGCGCGCCTCGACTGGGACGATGGCCTGCAGGGGATTGTCCGCGCCCAGCCGCATCGCCCACGTCGTGAGGAGCTCGTCAAACGTCGTCACGAGCGGCAGGACCATCAACAGCGCGCACGTCAGCGCGATGAGGGTCAGGTTGACGTCGTCGCGCTGTCGCGTTTTCATCGCCTTCTCCGAATGAGGCGTGACGCAAAGATCGGGACGATCAAAGCAAGGCCGGCGAAACCGAGCAGCGACTCAGGGACGACGATGCTCGGCGGCACGACTCGGGTGTCGGCCACGCCGGCGGTTCCGTCATAGAGCATCGACGGCTTGCCCCCGGTGCTGTGCGTCAGGGTCACCTGGATGCACAGCGATCCGCCCGGCACGATGACCATCGGCAGCTGGCTGGTGCTGGTGCTCACGGTGAACGGACTCGTGGTGTTCGTGCCATTCGACCCATACGTCGCGGTCCACGTGGATCCGACAGCCGGCACGGTCGCCACAAAAGCGGCGCAGCTGGACGTCGCCGAAACACCGGCCGCGATCGAGACCGTGTCGTTGGTGCTCCCGGTGCCACCGGTCCAGTACATGGTGAATGTCCACACCCCCGCGGCAACCGTTTGCGCGGGGAGGTTGCTGAACGACCACGTGTCGACAGCTCCCCCGGCGGCCGACTGGATCGCGCACGCGGTGGTCTGGGTGCCGACCGCCTGGTCGACCGTGCTCGCGGTGCAGCTGGGCGGCGTTCCGGTGCCGTGTAGATACAGCGGGTTGCCGGCGGCGCTGACGGTTGGCGCCCCGAGCGACGCCAGCGCCAGCGAGCCGAACATCAGCACCAGGATGCCGACGACGACCCAGCCAAGCCAGCGCCTCCCCTGAGTCGCACTGTGCTGAGGCGGCGTGACGAGCGGTGATGCCGGCGGCGCCCAACGCCGACCAGCCGGGCGCCGGCCCCTGATCCACCGGCGCAGGAGGTGCAGCCGGCGCAGGTGCTTGACCTCGTCCGTGACCCGTCCGGTCTTGGGGGTGCGGAACCACGGCCCCTCGTCCTTGCTGATCAGGCCCTTGAACGCTGCCCAACCCTGGAAAGGAACAAGCGCAAACGAGAGGACCAACGCACCGACGACGCCCTGCACGTCGCGCGCCGGCGCCTCTTCGAGGATGAGCCCGGCGAGGTTCATCAGCGGCAGGGCGAAGATGTTCGAGAAGAGCAGCGACCATCCGAGCAGCGCGGTCCACCCCGGCACGTGAGTCTCGAACACGACCTCGGAGACGAGCCAGGCGATCGAACCAACGACAAACAGCGCCGCCTGCAAGTAGTAGCTCGCGTCGTACAGGAACTCGAGCTTCTCGATCGGGGTGACGAAAGACGACCCCATGATCGGCAGGAACCACTTGCGCACGTTGTGGGTGTGGCCTTCCGCCCAGCGCATGCGCTGCCTGGCCAGACGCCCGAAGGTGCTCACGCATTCGGCAGGCGTCTCAGCCCATGGCGTGTAGACCACCTTGTATCCCCGCGTGTAGAGCTTGAGCGTCAGCTCCCAGTCCTCCGTGATGCTGGTCCCCCAACCGACCTCACGCAGGACGTCGGCGCGGATCATGTAAGCCGTGCCGGCGATCATCTTCAGCGCGCCGATCGCATCCTGGAACGGCCGCTCGATCATGTAGCTGCCCGCATACTCGGCGCGCACCGCCTCCGTCAGCCAGCTCTCCGATTTGTTGAGCACGTGCCACTGGTAGCTCTGGACTGCCGCCACTTCCGTGCGTCGCTTGATCTTGCCTGGCTCCGACGGGGGATCAGTACGTCCAAACGCAGCCTCTAGACGCCGGCTGGACGTGCCGTCGCTGACGCGATAGAAAAGCGGCAGCAAGCGCTCGATCGAGTCCGGGAACGGGACCGAGTCGGCATCGAAGACGACCACGTACTCGGTGCGCGCGTCCATGATCTTCAGCGCTTCGCGAAGCGCTCCGCCCTTGTAACCGGCACGGCTCGTGCGGTGAAGGATCTTGAAGCGAGGCCGGTTCCGCCAGCGCTCCAGGATCTCCACCGACTCGTCGGTGGAGTCGTCGACGACGACGACCTCGTACTCGGGGTATTCGAGATGCGAGAGGGCGATCAGCAGGCGCTCGATGACGCGCTTTTCGTTGTACGCGGCGACGTGGACCGACACGAATGGGTGATAGCCGAGGTCGATGTGGTAGCCGTTGCCATTGCCGTTGATACGGTTCAGCGCCTTGCCGTTTGTCTTGGTGGTGCCGTTGCCGTTGCGCGGCGGCGCTCCGACCAATGTCGTGAGCAGCACCATCGCCGTGCTCAGGTAGTACTTGATCGCATAGGCGAAGAAGATTCCGCCGAGAAACAGGCCGGTGAACGCAAACCCGTAGGCGACCCAATCGGCGCCGCTGCGGATCTTCGACTGCAGGACCAGGTCGATGAAGCCGTGCACGATCGCCACGATCGGGATGGCGCCAATGACGAAGGCGGCGACCAGGACGCCGTTGAGAGCCACACTCCAGGCGACGTCGCCGCGGCCTGGCCGCGACTCGGAGTAGTGGCCTGGATCTTCCCCTTGGCTCACGAGGCGTCCTCCACGTAGAGAGCGGCGCTCAGCTCGGCGCTGTCGAAACGTCGGTGTCCACCCGGAGTCGTCAGGGTGGGACGCAGCCGCCCGCGGCGGACGGCCCGGTTGAGGGTCGGCTGGCTGACGCCCAGGAGACGAGCGGCTTCCCCGGTGCTCACCAGGCGGGCTCCGTCAGGGTCGTCCTGCAGGCCGTCGGCGAATGCTTCGACCTCCTCGGGACTGAACCGCCGATGCCCGCCCGGGGTGATCAGGGCAGGCCGGAGGAGGCCTCGCGCGACAGCACGCAAAACCGTCGCCTGGCTGACGCCGAGGCGGAGTGCGACATCCTTCGAACTGATCAATCTGTGCAAGACGTGTGCTGGGACTAACGAATCCATATCAGAAAGCAGTCGTCGTTCCGCGGGCTAATGAATCCGGTGCTTGGGATTCCAAGAGTGGGGCAGTCGTTTCGTCGTTGAAAATGTGCAAAGATAGACCAGCCCGTTCTTGGATTTCGTGGCAAACTTTTCACTGCGCACCTGTGCGCGCGGGCCTTCAGAAAGGAAAACCAGTACTCATCCTCATTTAGAACCTCACCCCCCGCAGCCAAGCTCGGAGCCGGTGTCGAGAAATCGCCCGGCCCGAGCCTTTTTTATGCCCTGTTGGCCCAGTCGCGGACGGCCTGGCGCCACGGTCGAAGGGCGCGATAGCGGGTCGACGCCAGGCAGCCGTTGAGCGGCCGGCGCGCGGCGGACGGGTAGGCGCTGCTGGGCACCGACTCCACCTCTAGGCCGACGCCGCTCTCCGCCAGCACGGCCCGGGCGAAGTCGTCCCATCCGGTGCACCCTTCGGAGACCGCGTGCACGATGCCGGCCATCCCCTGCTCCATGAGCTCGACCGCCGCCGAGGCAAGATCGCGGGCGAAGGTCGGATTCACGTGCTGGTCCGATACGACCGGCAGCCGCTGGCCTGATCGCGCCCGGTCGAGGATCCGGTGCGGAAAGCTCAGCGGGCCGCCGAAGAGGGCGGCCGTCCTCACGATCAGCACGCGCGGGCCTGCCTCGAGGACGCGGCGCTCGCCCTCGAGCTTGGACTTTCCGTACACCGAAAGCGGCGACGGCTCGTCCGCCTCGACGTATGGCTGGTCGTGAGTCCCGTCGAAGACGAAGTTGGTCGAGAAATGGACCAGCGTCGCGCCCTGGCGCCGGCAAGCGACGGCGACGAGAAACGGACCTTGCGCGTTGACCGCGAACGCCTCGTCGGGCTCCGACTCGGCACGGTCGACGGCGTTGTAGGCGGCGCAGTTGAAGACCACCTCAGGCTGGCGGGACGCGATCAAAGCGTCGACCGCGTCCGCGTCCGTGATCGAAACCTGCTCGTAAGGCACAGCACTGGCGGCGCCCAGCATGCGGACGAGCTCCGATCCGAGCTGGCCCTCCGCCCCCAGCACAAGAGCGTTCAACCCGACTCGGTCAGTCTCTCTTTGGTGAGTCCTGCTTGCTGCATCAGCAGAGCGGTGATCTCTGTCTCCTCGGCAGGCCGGCCGACCAGGAAGCCCTGAGCCGCGTCACACCCGGCCTCCACGAGGACGGCTTCCGCCATCCGGTCCTGCAGCCCCTCGGCCACCACGCGCAGGCCGAGGTTGTGACCCAGCCCGACCGCTGACCGGACGATCGCGCCCGAATCGGGGTCCGACGCGAGCGCGGAGACGAAAGACCGGTCGATCTTGATCTCGTTGACCGGGAGCCGCATCAAGTACAGGAGCGATGAGTAGCCGGTGCCGAAGTCATCGAGCGCAAGACGCACGCCGATCTCGTGCAGCCGGTGGAGCGCTTTCGCCGCGGCCGCCGCCATCGCGACGCCTTCTGTGATCTCCAGCGTCAGGCGATTCGGCTCGACTTTGAAGTTGCCGAGCGCGCGGGCGACCATCTCCTCCAGTGAGTGGTCCTCGATGTTGCGCGGCGACACGTTCACCGAGATGGAGACGTCAATGCCGTCGGCGATCCACTTGCACAGCTGGGTCAGCGCCGCGTCGATGACCCACGCGGTGAGGGGATGGATGATGCCCGTCTCCTCGGCCATGGGGATGAAGCGGTCGGGCGGCATCAAGCCCTCGCGTGGGTGGTTCCACCGGACGAGCGCTTCCACCGAGTGGATCGTGCCCGTGGCAAGCGTGACCTGCGGCTGGTAGTGGAGGACGAGCTCGCCCTGCGGAATCGAGCGCCTCAGCTCTCCCGCCAGGCCCGAGCGGCGCAGCGTCTGCGCCTCCTGCTCCGGTTGATAGACGGCGTACCCGCCGCCCGAGCGCTTCGCGACGTACATCGCCACGTCCGCACGCCGGAGGAGCGTGCTTGGATCGTCGCCGTGGACGGGGTACATCGCAATCCCGATCGAGGCGCCGGTCTCGACCATCTGGTCGCCGATCGCAAACGGACCCTCGAGAGAAGCCAGGATTTTTCTCGCGGTCGCGACGACGTCTTCCGGATGCTTGGCATCTGGCGTCAGGACCGCGAACTCGTCGCCACCCAACCTGGCGATGGTGTCCGTCGCGCGCAGCACCCCGCGCAGCCTGGCCGTCACCTCCTGCAGCAGGCTGTCACCACGGTCGTGGCCGAGCGCGTCGTTGATGTCCTTGAACCGGTCGAGGTCGAGCAGGAGGACGCCGAACATCTTCTGGTTGCGTCGCGCCGCGAGCAGGGCCTGCCGCAGCCGGTCGCCGAACAGGCTGCGGTTGGGTAGCCCGGTCAGCGCGTCATGCAGCGCCTGGTATTCGAGGGCGTCGGTGTGTGCCTTGCGCTCGGAGATGTCGCGCAGCGTGGCGATGAACAGGTGGCGGGCGCCGACCTGCATCGAGCTGACCACGAACTCCAGCGGGAAAAGGCTGCCGTTCTTGCGCTTGCCCATCGTCTCGTGCGCACCGCTGACCGGGATGTCGAGCTTCAGACGGCGCTGCAGGTAGTTGTCGAAAGCGGCGCGGTGCGTGGTGGCGATCAAGATGTCCGACTGCTGCCCGACCAGCTCCTGCTCGGAGTACCCGAACAGCTTCACCACCGCGGGATTGGCAGAGTCGATGACACCTGCCGGGTCGATGGTCGCGAGACCGTCGGACACGTTGTCGAGCACAGAGCGCATGCGCTTTTCGCTCTCCTGCAGCGCGACCTCGGCGCGCTTGCGCTCGACGAATTCGCCGATCTGGGAGCCGACGTCGTTCATGACCGCGATCAAGCCGTCGTCCAGGTCGCGCGCCGCCCACGTGTGAAGCGAGATCATGCCGACCACGCGCCGGCCGCTGCGCACCGGGAAGCCGACGATTCCGTGCAGCCCGACGGCGACAGCAGCCGCGGCGCGTGGTGAGGTGTCGGCGCCGAGGTCCGGCATGGCGATGGGCGCGCCAGCCTCCCACACGCGACCCGCGAGACCCTCACCTCGGCGGTACGTCTGGTTGGCGGCCGTAGCTTCGAAGGCGCTGGTGTCGCGACCGGGACGCTTCCACGACGTGACGAAATGCATTGCCTCGCGCGGAATGTCGACCTCCCAGTATTCCGCCAGCTCCCAGTCAAGGGTCCTGCACAGGCCTTCCAGCACGCCGGCCGCGGCCTTGTCCCAACCGGGCGACGTCACGAGCGCTTGCGTGACCGCGAACCTTGCCGCCTGCAGGACCTCGGCGCGCTTGCGGTCGCGGATGTCGACCGCCACCGTCTGGAAGTACATCGGCTTGTCGTCGGTGCCGCGCACCAGACGCATCGTCAGGTCGACCCAGACGTGCTCGCCGTCTTGGCGCGTGTACCGCTTTTCGATCCGGCGGCCCTCTTCCTCGCCGGCGAGCATGGTGTGCATCGCGTCCTGGAGCGCGGCGACGTCGTCCGGATGGGTGATGTCGAGCAGCGAAAGCGTGCGCAGCTCCGTATCGCTGTAACCGACGAGCTCGCAGAAGGCGGGGTTCACCGTCGTGATGTGCGCGTCAAGTCCCGCAAACGCCATGCCTGCCTGCGCCTGCTGAAACAGCGTGCGAAAGCGAGTCTCGCTCTCGCGTTCGCCCGCTTCGGCGCGGAGCCGCTCGGTGATGTCGCTGACGAGCGTCAACAGCTGGTCGCGCCGCGTCGTGACGCGGTGGATCGCAACCTCGACCTCGACGCGCCGTCCCGACTTGGTGATGATCGCCGATGTGTAGCGCGCCGGCACATTGCCGCCGGCCAGCCTTTGCGATAGGTTCGCCGCGAGCTGCTCCCGCTGCTCCTCAGGCGCCATACCGATCAGCGAGGGCATCGCGGCCAGCTCCTCGCGTGAGTATCCCGTCAGGTTGACGTACGCGTCGTTGCCTGCGACGAAGCGGCCTCTCTCGGTGATGACCAGGCCTTCGCCCAGGTCACTCAGCGTCGCCAGCAGCGAGCTCTGGCGTTCAACCTGAACGCCCAGGTCCCGTTCGACCGCCCGACTCGTCAACAAGGCCAGGAGACCGAGACCCATCACCAGGAGCGTCCAGATCACGATGGCGCTCACCGAGACCATCAGCTGGGTCACCGCATATGCCCAGAGCGCGCCGAGCCCCAGGATCGCGATCGCGAACACGTATATGAAATGGCGCGAACGGAGCCCGACGTCGAACTGCAGGAACACGGCGGCGAAGCTGACCGCGGCCAGCGGGGGCAGGTCGTCGCCCAACCATCGCCCCGCGATGCCCAGCACCAGGACCGCCAGGATGGCGGCGCACACCATGATCGGCAGCTGGACGGCGAGCCGGGGGGCGAGCTTGGAGACCCGGACGGCGACCGCCACGCCGGCGAGCAGCGTGCCCGCGGCGAACAGGACAGCCTCCTCGCGAAGCACGTCGGCGGGCAGGTGCGCCGCCCACAGCCGGTAACCGACGCCGGCGATGATCGCCGCCACGGCGAGGCCGTTGACAAGCGGCAGGTTCCAGGAGCGGGACGAGCGCGGGACCCCGGCGGCAGCCCATGCCGCCCCGAACAACGGATCGGCCGAGGGATGACCGCTCAGGTCTTGGACCAAGTTCGATGAACGATAACGTTCGGGACCCGAGTTCGCTTTCCCTTCCCCACTAGCTGGGGAAGGTGACCCGGCCGCGAAGCGGCCCGGTCGGATGGGGGCTTACGCGCTGGCAGGTCTCGCGGACGGACCGGCTGCTTACTTCCCGCCTTTGGTCTGAGGTCTCTGCGGGACGGTCCGCTTGAGTGGCGGCCTGCGGCCGGCGTGGAGCGGGTTCACCTTCTCCTCGCCATCCTTACCTGCCTTGCCCCGCCCGGCGGTGGCATGCAGGGTCCGCAGCTTGGCCAGACGATCCTTCTTGGCCGCGAGGGCGGTTTTCAGCGCATCCGACAGCTGGGTGTCGTTCATGGGGACGACCCGGAGCCGGGCCTCCAGCTCGAGGACTTCGACTTCAGCTCTGGTGAGTTCTAGATCGATGGTTTTGGACACGGTATTCCCCTTCTTTACACCTCAAAGCTACTGAACCTGATAACTACCCCGCAAGTGGCGAGGTTATGCCTCCACCCCTCAGTTCACTGCGATGGTCGCCGTGGACGAGCAGTAGACGCCCTGCGCGCAGAGGCTGTTGTCGGTGATCTGGACGGTCAGCGTTCCCCTGGTGGTCGGGTAATTGGCGCTGTAGGTCAACGTGATAGTGGCGGTGCCCGACTGAAGGCCGGCGCTGAACGCGGGCGTCGGATAGCAGGGGCTGGCCGGACCCGCGGCGTTCGGGCACAGCGCGGAAGCCCAGGACGTGACTTGGACCGTGGGTGTTGGTCCGGGGGTGCCCGCCGAGTACGGCAGTTTCACTGCGCAGCTGACCCGGCCCTGACAGGCTCCCCCGGCCAGCGAGACGTGGTCGTACATCCAGAAGGTCGGCGCGATCGTGGTGCTCGCGCCCATCGCGTCGGTGATCTGGATCGTGAACTTCAGGTAACCGGACAGGCCTCTGAACGTCCCCTTCAAGGACAGCTCCGACAGGGTCGTTCCCGCGGGGAGTGGTCCCTGCGCCACCGAGTACTCGTATGGACCTACGCCCCCGGACAGCTGGCCGAAGGGGCCACAGATGTCGACGCATCCGAGCTCCACGGTGCAGTACCGCGCGCAGGCGGGGATCAGTGCCGCCGAGAGCGCCGATACGATGCCGATCTTGCCTGAGATCGTGGCGCTGCCGGCGCCGGAGTCGGCGGCCCGGATCGTGAACACGAAGTTGCCGGCGCTGGTCGGCGTGCCGGAAACGCGGCCGTCGGCGCCGAGCGTCAGGCCACCCGGCAATGCGCCTGCGGTGACGGTCCACGTGTACGGGGCGACTCCACCTGAGACCGACAGCGCGACCGGCGCGTAGGCCACGCCCACCTCGCCCCCATGGAACGGCGCGCTGGATGCCGCCAGCGGTGCGGTCGGTGTGGGCGATGGCGACGGTGTCGGCGAAACGACCGCGGCGATGTTTTGCGGCGGCGCGCAGGCGAACGCAAGCACCAGCACCGCGGCCAGGGCGGCGGCCCACCTTCCTCCCACGACTTCACAAAACACCGAGCGCGAGGGAAAGTTTAAATAGAACTTGACGAAATTCAGTCAGTCCAGACTGATGGCGTCACGCAGTCGGTCGAAAAAGCCCTTCGACACTTTCTCCGGCTTGCCCGTCAGCCCGCCAACCTTCCTGAGCAAAGCCTTCTGCTCCAGATCCAGGTCCTTGGGAATCACGATCTGGACGACCACGTACTGGTCGCCGCGGCGGCCGCCGCGGACGTCGGGCATCCCGCGTCCCTGCAGGCGGAAGGACTGGCCGTGCTGGGTGCCGGCGGGGATGGCGATCTCGACCGGGCCTTCCATGGTGGGGATCTCGATCCGGTCGCCAAGCGCCGCCTGGACCATGTTGACGCGGAGCTCGAAGAGCACGTCCTGTTCGTGGCGCGCGAGCTGCGGATGGGCTTTGACGCGCAGGACGACGTAAAGGTCGCCTGGAGGGCCGCCGCGCAGCCCGGCCTCGCCTTCGCCGCTGATCCGGATCTGCGACCCGGTGTCGACCCCGGCGGGGATCTTCACCGCGAGGCGCTTCGATTTCTGGACCCTGCCCTGCCCGCGGCACTGGGTGCACGGGCTTTTCAGGATGCGTCCCCCGCCGCCGCATGTCGGGCAGGTCGCGGTGGTCACGACCTGGCCGAAGAAGGATTGGGCGGAGCGCCGGATCTGGCCTGAGCCCCCACATCCGGGGCACGTCTCCTGTCCGGTCCCGGGCTCGGCCCCGCTGCCCGAGCAGCGGTCGCAGGCCGCCAGGCGTGGCACGTCGATCTGCTTCTCGACGCCCGTGAACGATTCGTCGAACGTGATCGTCATGTCGTAGCGGAGGTCGTCGCCGCGGTTGGATCGCTCGCGGCGCGCCCGCGCCCCGAAGCCGCCGCCGAAGAACGTGTCGAAGATGTCCGCGAACGGCATGTCGGAAAAATCGACGGCCGGTCCGCCGGCGCCCACGGCCGAGTGCCCGAACATGTCATAGCTGCGCCGCCGGTCCGGGTCCGACAGGACCGCATAGGCTTCGCTCGCTTCCTTGAAGCGCTCGTGGGCCACCGCGTCGTCCGGATTGCGATCCGGGTGGGAGTCCATCGCGATCTTGCGAAAGGCCCGCTTCAACTCCTCAGGCGATGCCTGCCGTGCGACGCCGAGCACCTCGTAGTAGTCGCGCTTGACGGCCATTCAGGCGATTACCGGGATTCGGTGTCTTCTGAATGCGCGGGCGGCCGCGCAACCTTGACCAGCGCCGGCCGGACGACCCGGTCCCGCACCCGGTAGCCGCGCCGCAGCTCGGAGACCACCGTGTCCTCCGGGTGCTCACGCGACTCCTCATGCCCGACCGCCTCGTGCAGCTTCGGGTCGAACCGTGCGCCGACCGCGTCGATCGGCTCCAGGCCGTGAGTGCCGAGAGCCTCTTCGAGCTTGCGCACGCTGAGCTCGAGGCCTTTCACCCACGACTCGTCGATGCCCTCGGGCTTGTGCTCGAGGACGTTGTGCAGGTCGTCCAGCACTGGCAGCACGCGGGCGATCAGGTCGGCCGAAGCGTGCTGGATCGTCTCCATCTGCTCCTGTCGGACGCGCTTTTTGTAGTTGTCGAAGTCCGCGGCCAGGCGAAGGTGGCGGTCTTTGGCCTCGGCCAGGGCGGATTCCAGCTCCGCGATCTTGGCCTCGAGCGACGCCGTGGCCGGCTCGTGCGGCTCGTCCTCCAGAGGATCGTGGGGATGCTTGCGAGTGGTCATCGAACTCTAGATACCGCGCGGACCGATGGCATCAAACTCCAAGCAGGGCGCTGAGGCGTGGACGGCGCAAGATTCGGTGCCCAGGCGGTGCAGATGCTAGGCGCGGCCGAGCACCGGAGCGGAGCGCATTCGTCAATGCGTGAGCGAGGAGCGGAGGCCGCAACGACGCAGATGCGCTGCATGGGCGCCGAAGATGCGTCGGCCATCGCCTCAGTGGCCTGCAAGCTCGGCCATGCGGTCGCTCGCGCCGCGGGCCACTGCTTGCAACCGCGCCACGGTCTGGCTGTACGCCATGCGGGTCGGACCGATCACCCCGAGCACTCCTTTGAGCCGGTCGCTGGGACCGTAGGTGGTCAGCACCACGGCACAGCCCTGCAGCTGGCTCGAGGCGTTCTCCGACCCGATCACGATCTGAAGGTCGGACTCGCCGATGAGCTGGCGCAGCAGCACTGTCAGGTAGCGGGTCTCCTCGAGCACCTCGAGCACCTGGTGCAGCCGCGAAGACTCGGCGAACTCAGGTTGACGCAGCAGGTTCCGGACACCGTCATGCACGACGAGGCTCTCCGACCCCTTCTCATAGAGGTCGAGGACAGCGATCACGCGACCGAGCAGCTCCTTCTCGACGCCGAGCGGGGCTGCGTCGTAGTGGCGGCGGGCCTCATCGCTCGCCTGGCCGGCCAGCGACGCGTTGAGGCGAGCGGTCAGCTTCGTGAGCTGCGCCTGCGTGGCCGTGTCGGTCGTGTTCACCACCTGCTGCCGCAGCAGGTTGCCCTCCAGGAGCAGGATCATCAATACCTCTTTGGGCTCGAGCGAGACGAGGTCGACGTGCTTGATCCGAGCCAGGGCGCCTTGCGGGGCGCTCGCCACCGAGGCGTTCTGCGTGACCGAGGCAACGGTCATCGCCACGCGCTCGACCATCCCCTGCACGTCCGCCGGCGCCGCCCGCATCTCGTCCTTGATGTAGGCGCGCACGCGGTCTGGGACCGGCTCGAGGTCCATCAAGAAATCGACGAAGTAGCGGTAGCCCGAGTCGGTGGGAACCCTGCCTGCGGAGGTGTGCGGTTGGGTCAGGTAGCCCTGGTCCGCGAGCTCGGCCAGCTCGCTGCGGATCGTCGCCGACGACAGGTTGACGAAGTAGCGGCTCTGCAACGCCTGCGAGCCGACCGGCACGGCGCTGGTCGTGAACTCATGCACAACCGCCCGCAGGATCGCTTGCTTTCTATCTTCCATCGGTTTCAGCACTCCCAGGCCGAGAGTGCTAACTACAGTACAGCCAGGGCGATCTGGTTGTGCAGGTCGAGGCCGCGACGCGTCGGGACCACGCGGCCGTCGATTCGCCGGACGAGCCCATCGCGCTGCAGGCGCCCCAGCTCGCCGTCAAACCCCGATGGAACCGCCGTCCCGTCGACCATGCGCAGCCCCAGCATCAGCGACTCGGCTGCCGCCTTGCGCGCGTCCAACTCTTCCCCATCCGCCCGGGGGGAAGGCGCAGCCGCGATGTACTCGCGCGGTCGGGCCACGTTCCACCAGCGCCACGCGGTGGCTCCGTCGGTCGCGTATGAGTGCGCACCGGCGCCCGCGCCATACACCGGCCGGCAGCGCCAGTAGGCCTGGTTGTGCCGAGACTCGAAACCTGCGTGCGCCCAGTTCGACACCTCATAGCGGCGAAAGCCCGCGGCCTCGAGCTCGGTGCACGCCGCGTCGAGCTGGTCCCACTGCAGGTCGGTTTCCACCTCCGGCACGCGGCCTTCCGCGCGCCTGCGATACAGCAGCGTGCCTTCCTCAAACGAAAGGCAGTAGGTGGAGACATGGTCAGGCTCCAGCGCGATGGCGCGGCGCAGAGTGTCGAGCCAGGTCTCCAGGCTCTGGTACGGCACGGCGTAGATCAGGTCGATGCTGATGTTCGCAACGCCCATCGCACGGGCGAGGCCGAAGGCTCGGGTCGCCTGCGCGGCGTCGGTCTTCCGCTCCAGGACCGCCAGGGCGCGAGGGTCGAATCCCTGGACGCCGAGGCTCAGGCGATTGACCCCGCCCTCGAGCCAGGCCGCGACTTTCGCCTCATCGGTGCTGGCCGGGTTCGCCTCGAGCGTCACCTCGGCGTCGGGGGCGACATTGAAAGTGGCCCGGATGAACGCCAGCAGACGCGACATCAGGTCCGCCGGCAGCAGGCTCGGCGTGCCGCCTCCTAGATAGACGGTGTCGAGCTGCTGGAACGGGTGGCGCTCACGCGCGAAGGCCAGCTCTCTTTCCAGCGCGTCGAGGTAGTCCGGCATGAGCCGGTCCATCCCCGCATAGGCATTGAAGTCGCAGTACCCGCACTTGTGCTTGCAGAAGGGGATGTGGACGTAGAGGTGCCGAAAGGCCTGTGTCCCCCTCCCCCCTTCAGGGGAGCAATCAGAAGGCGCGGGTAGCGCGTCCATATCGGGCTCTGCCCGCAGGGCTGGGGTGAGGGGCGCGGAAGAAGGCTTGCTCATACGCCTTTGATCGTGTATCTCTGTCCCCGAGCTGACTCGAGCTCGCGCCGCAGGTGGTCGGCTGCTTCGCGCTCGTTCGAGACGAGCTCCTTGATCCGCTGCCCCATGCGGTCCTCGACGCGCGCGATCTGCCGCCCGATCTGCTCGACATTGGCGTTCTGCGAACGGTATCGCTCACGCTTCCGCCACAGCCGCGCGTGCTCGTCGCGCAGCTCGGCGACCGAATGGCGCACCTGACAATCGAGACACAGACCGTTCCTGGTCTGCGAGCTCGGCACCTGCTTGCCACAGTCGCGGCAGAAGATCAACAAGCTGCTCATTTGAGGTCCAACACCACCGCATCACTCAGTTCCCGCAAACGCCCGGGCTCAATCTCGAACACCGAGTCCGGCCGGCCCGCGGCCGCCCAGACGACCGGATAGCCGAGCAGGTCACGGTCCATGAAGACAGGCAGGTCGGTGGCATGCCCGAAGGGCGGGACGCCGCCGATCGCGTAGCCCGTGGCGATGCGCGCCGTCTCGGCGTCCGCCTTGGCCACAGGTTCCCCCGCCACGGCGGCCAGGCGCTTCTCATCGAGCCGGTTGGCACCGCTGACCAGGGCCACGACCGGCCTGCCCCCCGCGACGAAAACGAGCGACTTCACGATCTGCCCGACCTCGCAGCCGACGGCGCGGGCGGCGTCGCCGGCAGTCCGGGTGCCTTGCGGAAACTCCTTGACCGCGACTCCGAAGTCAGTCGTGGCCAGCCAAGACTCGAAGCGATTCACGGAATTTGAGGATAGGGGCGAGTTGCAAACCGCGGGCCGCGGACTGCACTCTTGACCGACATGCTCAGGTCTCCAACCAGGGTTGTCGTGACCGGCGCGGCGGGGTTCATCGGGTCGCACCTGTGCGAGCGGCTGCTCGCAGACGGTCACGAGGTCGTGGGCATCGATTCTTTCAGTGACTACTACGAGCGGGAGCGCAAAGAGCAAAACCTGAGCGCGGCGCGGGCGCAGCCGAACTTCACGCTCGAAGTTGTAGACCTCGTCGACGCCGACCTGGCGCGGATCCTGGCCGGCGCCACCGTCGTCTTCCACCTCGCGGGCCAACCGGGCGTGCGTCCGAGCTGGGGCGGCCATTTCGACCGCTACGTCCACGACAACATCGTGGCCACCCAGAGGCTCCTCGAATCGCTGCGCGAATCTCAGATGCAAAAGCTCGTCTTTGCCTCGAGCTCTTCCGTGTATGGGGACGCGGAGATGTTTCCGACCAAGGAAAGCGCATTGCCGCGACCGGTCTCCCCGTACGGGATGACCAAGCTCGCGGCCGAACACCTGACTTTTGTGTACATGCGCAACTTCGGCATCCCGGCGACGTCGCTGCGCTACTTCACTGTGTACGGGCCGCGGCAGCGCCCCGACATGGCGTTCTGCCGTTTCATGGAGGCGCTCGTCGACAACGAGGAGATCGAGATCTTCGGGGACGGTGAGCAAACACGCGAGTTCACCTACGTCTCGGATGCCGTCGACGGCACGGTGAAGGCGGCCTCCGCCGACGTGGTCGGCCAGATCATCAACCTCGGCGGCGGCAGCCGAGTCACGGTGAACCGCGTGCTCGACACCCTGGAAGACATCAGCCGGATCAAGGTCCGGCGGCTTCACCTTCCCGCCGCGCCAGGGGACCCTCGCCACACCGGAGCGTCAATCAACCTCGCGCGCGAGCGCCTTGGCTGGGAGCCTCGCGTATCGCTTCGCGACGGACTGACCCGGCAGTGGGAGTGGTTCCAGGAAGCTCGGGGCAGCGTCGCGCGCGCGACGAGCGTCTAACCCGCGAGCGAAGCCCTCCAGCCGTCGATCACGCGGACCAGGCTGCTCTCGCAGGAGCGTCCCGCCTGCTCATCCGGCGCGGAGGATCTGCACACGACCAGGACTCCGCGGGTCCCGTTGCCGAAGGCGCCGACGTACTGGCCTGTGTCGCTTTCGAAGTTGAGATAGACGCCCTGCGACAGGCCGCTGCTGCCGCCGTAAAAAGCGGTGATCCAGTCCTTGGACCCGGTCGGACTCGAGAAAGTGAACCCCGCCGTCAGGATCTCCATGCGCGTGTCGGCGTTGACGGCGTAATCGCCATACACGAAGTCCGTGACCCCGGCGTGATGGAAGAAGCCCGTCATCTCCGTCGGCGCGGGGTACACAAGCATCTGGGCCACGACCTCCACCGGAAGCCGGGCGGTGCCCAGCAGCGTGAGGTCAGGACCCTGCGGGGCGACAAGTGCCGGCTCCGGGGACGGAGCCGGCGAGACGTGCAGCTTGCCAGACGTCGAGGACTTGAGCCGGGTGGCAGCAGTTGCCGCCACCTTGCCGAGAGACGACGTCGTGGCGTACGCGTCGACGCGAGCCCACACCACGACGATCACCGTCTCGCCGACCCGTACCAACGCCTCGCTGATGTACGGCGCGGCTCCGCCGCCGGCGTTCTGGTTGTAGTAGAGGACCTGGTCGCCGGCCTTCGGGCCCGCGAGCGACGTGCCAAGCGCGGTCTGTTCGGCACTCATCAGGGCAGTTGCATACGACGTGGTACCGAACACCTGGTATCGAAGTCGAATCTGTTCGCCGGTGCCGGCGTGCGCGAAGCGGACGACCACGGCGAAGCGCTCGAAGTCCGGGCGGGTGGCGCTGTTGAGCGGCTTCACGTCAAATGTCGGCGGGCCGTCCCACCAGCTCGGCAGGTCGGGCACAACAGGTTTCAGATCGTTGAGCACGACCCGTCCCGAGTAGACGCTTGCCACGCTTGGGCCGGAGCTGGTGCTTGCTCGCCCGCAAGCGACAAGCGAAAGCGCAAGAATCGCCCCGGCGGCGATCAGCCTCGTCGCTCTAGTCAAGCTTCAGCACCGCCATGAACGCCTCCTGTGGGATCTCGATCGAGCCGACGCGCTTCATTCGCCTCTTGCCTTCCTTCTGCTTCTCCAACAGTTTGCGTTTCCGGGTCACGTCGCCGCCGTAGCATTTCGCAATCACGTCCTTGCGCATCGCCGGGATCGTTTCACGCGCGACGATCTTGCCGCCGATCGCGGCCTGGATGGGGACCTCGTACATCTGGCGAGGGATGATGGCCTTCAGCTTCTCCACCAGCCGCCGCCCCTGCACCTGCGCCTTGCTGCGGTGCGTGATCAGCGAAAGGGCGTCGACGGGCTCGCCGGCGACCAGGACGTCGAGCTTCACCAGCTCGCCCTCGCGGAACCCGATCATCTCGTAGTCCATCGAGGCGTACCCCTTGGAGCGCGATTTCAGCTGGTCGTAGAAGTCGTGGATGATCTCGCCCAGCGGGATCTCGTACTCGAGCACGACGCGGTCTCCGGGACGGTGCTCGAGATGCTTGAACGAGCCGCGGCGCTCCTGGCAGAGCTCCATCATCGGCCCGACATACACCGAGGGCACGATGATCGACAGCTTGACGAACGGTTCGGCGATCGACTCGACCAGCGTGGGGTCCGGCAAGAGGGCAGGGTTGTCGACGGCGATCACCTCGCCGCGCCTCAGGGTGACCTGGTACTCGACGGTGGGCGCCGTCGTGATCAGGTCGAGCTCGAACTCCCGCTCCAGGCGCTCCTGCACGATCTCGAGGTGGAGCAGGCCGAGGAAGCCGCAGCGAAAACCGAACCCCAGCGCGGCGGAGTTCTCGGGCTCGTAGGACAGCGCGGCGTCGTTGAGCTGCAGCTTCTCCAGAGCTTCCTTGAGGTCGGTGAACTGGTCGGAGTCGGTCGGAAAAAGACCCGCGAAGACCATCGGCTTGACCTGCCGGTAACCGGGCAAAGGCGTCGTCGCGCCGTGTTCGGCGGTGCTGATGGTGTCTCCGACGCGCGCGTCGACGACGTTTTTGATCGCCGCCGTCACGTAGCCGACCTCGCCGGCGGTCAGCTTTTCCGCCGGCCGCGGTCGCGGGGCGAACCAGCCCACCTCGTCGACCTCGTGGACCTTGCCGGTGTTCATCATCCGGATCCGCGCCCGGGGGACGATCTCGCCGTCGACCACGCGCACGTAGGTGATCACGCCGCGGTAAGGGTCGTAGTGCGAGTCGAAGATGAGAGCGCGCAGCGGCTTCGACGGATCGCCGCGCGGCGGCGGCACGCGATTCACAACTGATTCCAGGATCGCCTCGGTGCCGATGCCAAGCTTGGCTGACGCGAAGATGACCTGGTCGCGGGAGATGCCGGTCACGTCCGCGATCTCCTCCGCGACCATCTCGGGCTGCGCCGCGTCGAGGTCGATCTTGTTGACCACCGGCACGATCGTCAGGCCGGCCTCGACCGCCTGGTAGAGGTTGGCCAGCGTCTGCGCCTCGATGCCCTGCGCCGCGTCGACGACCAGGATCGCGCCCTCGCACGCCGCCAGCGAGCGGGAGACCTCGTACGCGAAGTCGACGTGGCCGGGCGTGTCGATCAGGTTCAGCTCGTAGGTATTGCCGTCATGCGCGGGGTAGGTCATGCGCACGGCCTGCAGCTTGATCGTGATCCCGCGTTCGCGCTCCAGGTCCATGGTGTCGAGGACCTGGTCCTGCATCTCGCGCTGGCTGATCGAGCCGGTGTGCTCGAGCAGGCGGTCGGCCAGCGTCGATTTGCCGTGGTCGATGTGGGCGATGATGCAGAAGTTCCGCACCAGGGCCTGCTTGGTCGTCACCGCCATGTCCGCGAGAATACCCACGTGGCGGTGGTGCTTGCGATCGGTCTGGCGATCTCTGGCGCCGGTTTGGTCCTGCTGCTGAACCTTTTCGGCGCCGGCGACTATGTCATGAGGCGAGTCACGTCGCGTTACCTGGGTACCCTGCCGCCGGGCTTCGCCGCGTCGAAGCGCGGCTTCAGGATCTACGCCGTCCTGGTGCTGGCGGTCGGGCTGCTGTGCCTCGGCCTCGCAGCGACAGAATGGCTGCTTCCGCTGGGCGCGGGCCTCTTGGTC
>Ga0209689_1000552_pt1 | contig 26248 bp, 29 predicted proteins | sample GraSoiAngelo_149_FD_187119 | JGI IMG/M metagenome (GOLD analysis project Ga0209689, IMG submission 187119) | Grasslands soil microbial communities from the Angelo Coastal Reserve, California, USA - 14_1009_09_30cm (SPAdes) (version 2) | ecosystem: Environmental > Terrestrial > Soil > Grasslands ... | reverse complement strand
ACCGCTGCGCTCTGTATCACCGCGTATCAATGTACGTTTTCCCAACTCCTCCCGCGGGCTTGTCGCTTCGCCCCGAGCTGCTCTGAGTACGCACGGCAAGCGATCATCGGGCACGGGCTCCTCCGAGGCGGCGGCATGGCGCTGAGGCGCCTGCTCCGCTGCCACCCGTTTCACCCGGGGGGAATCGATCCGCCCCCGCCGGCGCCGAGCCGCGGGAGGGCCTGAGAGGAATGGAGAATCGAGCGGTCCTGGCCGCCGTCCTGATGGCGGCGCTCCTGATCCTGTACCAGGTCTTCTTCATTCCTGCGACCGCCCCCCCTCCCCCGGCTCGCGCTCCGGAGGGGGTCTCGAAGCCGGTACCTCCCCAGGAGAAGACCGCGCCGCCGCCGCCCGCCGTCCTGCCGGCGGCGAAGGTCCTGCCGCGCCTCCCCGAGCGGACGGTCTCCGTCGACACCCCCCTCTACCACGCCATCGTGGGGAGCGAGGGCGGACGCCTGCTCGGCTGGACGCTCCACTATCGAGGCGAGAAGGTTCTCGCCGAGCGCGGCCAGATGGGGCTCAGCGGGTTGATTCTCGAGCGGTCGGGCGTCGGCGGCCAGCCAGTAGAGTTCAGCATCACGGGGGGTCCGGTCGTGCTCGACGGCAAGGCCGGCGAGGGGACCCTCGTGATGACGGGCGAGGACGCCTACGGCGTGCGCGTCCGCGAGACCGCGACCTTCAGGGCGGACCAGTATGCGGTCGACCTGTCGGTGAGGCTCGAGAACGGGCGGAGGGTCCGCCAGACGCTGACGGTCGCCCTGCCGTGGATCGCGCCCGTCAAGCCAGGGACCGACGGGGCCCAGTGGCCCTCCGAACTCGTCTGGCAGGTCGACGGGACCGTCCATCGGGAGCCGTTCGACAAGGCGACCGTGGCGGAGGAGACTCCCGGCGACTGGGCCGGGCTCGACAGTCTCTACTATCTGACAGCGCTCATCCCCAAGAGACCCCCCACGAGCCCGGGGCTCTCCCTGGCCGTCGGCAAGGTCGGGGAGGACCGGGTCGAGGTCGGGCTCCGGGGCGCCGTGACCTTGGCGGCCGGCGAGGTCTGGGAAGCGCGGGCTCAGCTCTACGCCGGTCCGAAGGAGTACCGGCAACTCCGCGCCCACGGGCTCGAAGGCGCGATCAACTTCGGCGGGTTTCCGCTGCCGCGCAAGTACGGCGGCCTCCCGATGGAGTGGCTCGGTGTCCCGGTGCTGCTCGTGATGAACTTCTTCTACCGGTTCATCGGCAACTACGGGGTCGCGATCATCCTGCTCACGGTGGTGACCAAGGTGCTCTTCTACCCGCTCACGGTGAAGAGCATGACGTCGATGAAGAAGATGCAGACGATCCAGCCCCAGGCAAACGCGCTCCGGGCCAAGCACAAGAGCGATCCGCAGCGCGCCCAGCGCGAGACGCTCGAGCTCTACCGGCGGGAGGGCGTCAACCCGCTCGGCGGCTGCCTGCCGATGGTGATCCAGGTCCCGATTTTCTACGCGCTCTATATCGCCCTGTCGGTGTCGGTCGAGCTGCAGAACGCCGGGTTCATCTGCTTTGGCCGGGCCCCGGGGTGGTTTCCGTTTGTCGGCGGCACTGACCTCTGGATCTGCGACCTTGCCGCCCCCGACCCCCTCTACGTCCTGCCTATTCTCATGGGCGTGACGATGTTCGTCCAGCAGAAGATGCAGCCGACCATGGGCGATCCTAACCAGGCGAAGATGATGCTGATTATGCCGTTCGTCTTCACCTTCATGTTCCTGAAGCTGCCCTCCGGCCTGGTCCTCTACTGGACCGTGTCCAACGCCCTTCAGATCCTCCAACAGCGCCTGATGAACCGGAAGCCGGCTCGCGTCGCCGGGCGTGGAGCCAAGGACGTTGCCCGCGTATAGCCCGCCGACCCTCCTACCCTTCCCGATCCACTCGTGGCCGTTAACGCGCCGGACCGAACCTCGGTGTGTATACGGAACTAGTCATGTATCTGCCTGTAAATATTGTGAGAATCTAGTTACCGGCCTAGGGCCCAATCGCCTGATGCTGGGTCGGGGCCCGCATCGGTCCGAGCCTGACCGGTGAGGCGACGCGGGGACAGACCAACTCCCCGAAACCGGGGCCAGAGCGCGGCTGTCGGTGACCTCGACACCCGGCTGGCGGCTGGGGCGCGTCCGATCCTCGAGCGCGAACTTTCACCGACGGAGCGAGCCGCCTTCGTCACCTACATGGAATTGCTCCTGACCTGGCAGCGGATCTACCGGCTCGTCAGCTCGTCCGATCGTCGGTGGATCATCGACGAACTGATCCTAGACTCACTCTTGTTTGTCCGCTTTCTCCCGGCTCGAGCCAGGTCGGTCCTCGACCTCGGTTCTGGCGCCGGGATTCCCGGAATCCCGCTGGGGATAGTCCGGCCGATGGTCAGGTTCACGCTCCTCGAGGCCCGTCGCCGGCGAGCGTCGTTTCTCAGCGCCGCCATCCGCGCTCTCGAGCTTGAGAACACCGAGGTCATCCCACTCCGAGCCGAAGACGCCCTCGACCGGCGGTCAGAGCTAAAGGCGGGGTTCGACCTCGTCGTGAGCCGTTGCGCCGGCGAGCTTCAGAAGGTCGCTCGGCTCGCTACCCCCTTTCTCGCCGCGGGAGGCCGACTGGTCGTCTCTGGGCCTCCCGAGCCCCAAGAGGCCCATGTGCACGGCCGGTGGATGACAGTCTGTCACCCGAGCAAGGTCCAGCCGCGGACCTTTTTTGTCCTTGATTCTCCAGAAGCTTGACCTCACCGGGAGGGGCAGAGGAATATGTCTCACGTGGAACGCGCAGAGGATGACGTTTCACGTGGAACACGCCGGCCCGGCCGGGTGATCACGGTCGTCAACCAGAAGGGCGGCGTCGGCAAGACGACGACAGCAGTCAACCTGGCTGCGGGTTTGGCGTGCGCCGAACGGTCAACCCTCCTCGTCGACCTGGATCCCCAGGGGAATGCGACGACGGGGCTCGGGGTACGGAAGGAGGGCCTCTACCCGACGATCTACTCCGTTCTCCTGCAGCGCGATCCGATCGATCGAGCCCTCCAGCCCACCGCGCTCCCGACCCTTTCCATCGTCCCGGCCGATATCGACCTGGTCGGGGCCGAGATCGAACTCGTCGGGATGGCCTCGCGGGAAAGGCGGCTCCGCGAGGCGATCGACCCCTGCCGGAAGAGCTTCGAATACCTGATCATCGACTGCCCGCCCTCGCTCGGGCTACTCACGATCAACGCCCTGACCGCCTCGGACTCGGTACTGATACCGCTCCAGTGCGAGTTCTATGCGCTCGAGGGGCTGGCGCACCTCGTCAAGACGATCAGACTCGTCCGCGAGCGACTCAACCCGGGCCTCGAGATCGAGGGGATCCTCTTGACGATGTTCGACGGCCGGACGAGCCTGGCCGGTCAGGTGAAGGACGAGGTCCACCGCTTCTTCGAGGGCCAGATCTTCGAGACGATCATTCCAAGGAACGTCCGGCTGACCGAGGCGCCGAGCCACGGCAAGCCGATCGTCCTCTACGACCTCCGGTCGAGCGGCTCCCTAGCCTACCTGGAGTTGACACGGGAGGTGCTGAGCCATGAATAGGCGCGGACTCGGTCGTGGCCTCGGCGCTCTGTTGTCGTCGACGCCGGCCGAGGGCGAGGCGCTCCTCGAGGTGCCGATCAACCTGATCGTTCCCAATCCGCTTCAGCCAAGAAAATCATTTGATTCCAATGGTTTATCTGAGCTCACCGCCTCGATCCGGACCTCCGGCGTGATCCAGCCGGTGGTCGTCCGTCGCCAGGGCCAGGGCTACCAGCTCATCGCCGGCGAGCGACGATGGCGCGCCGCGAAGATGGCTGGGCTCGAGCGGATCCCCGCCCTCCTGCGGGAGGCGACCGACGGCGAGAGCCTGGAGCTCGCCCTGATCGAGAACCTGCTCCGCGAGGACCTGAACCCGATGGACGAGGCCGAGGCCTACCAGAAGCTCTTGGCCGAGTTCGAGTGGACGCAGGAGGAGCTGGCGCAGCGAGTCGGCCGCGACCGCAGCTCGATCGCCAACTGTCTCCGGCTCCTGAAGCTTCCCGAACCGGTTCAGAGGGACCTGCGGGCGGGCCGGCTGACGATGGGTCACGCGCGGGCACTGCTCTCCTTGACGTCCCCCGCCGATCAGCTGAAGCTCAGGGAGGAGATCCTCGCCCACTCGTGGTCGGTGCGGGCGACGGAAGAGGGTGTGCAGAAGCGCGCGGCCAGCCGCGCGCCCCGCCGCCGTTCGGCGGAGCTGGCCGCCCTGGAGGACGCGCTCCGGCAGAGCCTGATGACAAAGGTGCGCCTGGTCGGCAGCGACCGGCGGGGACGGATCGAGATCCTGTACGCGTCGACCGACGAACTGGATCGGCTGGTCGGGATGATCACGAAGAGACGGTGAGCGATGGCTCGAGCACGAATCGTCGTCGGGATGAGCGGCGGCGTGGATTCGTCGGTCGCGGCCGCGCTGCTCGTCGAGCAGGGCCACGACGTGGTGGGCGTCACGCTCCGCGTGTGGCCCTGGAGGGCCGACGAGGATCCGACCCGACGCTTCGGGAGCTGCTGCTCGTCCGAGAGCGTCGACGACGCCCGTCAGGTGGCCCGCCGCCTCGGGATCCCCTACTATCTCCTGAACACCGAGCGTGAGTTCGACCGCGCGGTCATCGCGGGCTTCGTCGACGAGTATCGCGCGGGCCGGACGCCGGTGCCCTGCGTCCTCTGCAACCGCGACGTCAAGTTTGGCTCGCTGCTCCATCGCGCGCGTGCCTGGGACGCGGTCGCCGTCGCGACGGGACATTACGCGCGGATCACGCACGACGGGCGGTCGGGCCGGCACCTGTTGTGGCGGAGCGCCGATCCCGCCAAGGATCAGTCGGACTTCCTCTGGCCTCTCACGCAGGACCAGCTCGCCGCCGCGCGGTTCCCGGTCGGTCACCTGACAAAGGCCGAGGTTCGCGGCGCGGCGCGGCAGCTCGGGCTCGTCACGGCCGACAAGCCGGAGAGCCAGGAGATCTGCTTCGTGCCGGACGACGATTATCGGGGCTTCCTGCGCCGGCGGGATCCGACGATGTTCCTCCCCGGCGCCATCGTCGATGCCGAGACCGGAAGGACGATCGGGGAGCACCGGGGTCTGCCGAGCTACACGATCGGCCAGCGGAAGGGGCTCGGTCTCGCGACGAGCCGCCCACTCTACGTCGTCGACCTTGACCCGGAGCGGAACGCCGTCGTCGTCGGGACGGCGGAAGCACTCGAGCAGGCGCGGCTCACCGCCGACCAAGCGAACTTCATCGCCTGCGATCCGCCGCAGGCGCCCCTGCGCGTCGCGGCCAAGATCCGCCACAACCACGCGCCCGCGCCCGCCACGATCCGGGCTCTCGAGCCCGGCCGGGTCGAGGTCGTCTTCGACCGGCCTCAGCGCGCGGTGACGCCCGGGCAGTCCGTGGTCTTCTACGACGGAGACTGCGTCGTCGGCGGCGGCGTCATCCAGCGCGGGCGGCCGGGGTGAAGGGCCGCGGCGCCTTGACAGTCCGCGGGGTTGCGTGATAGTTTTCACAAACCTACAGGTCTGACCCCCTGCGCAGGAGACCTCGGCATGCGTGAACGCGTTCGCGGGCGGTGGGGGCGCATCGCGCCCGCGGCGGTCCTGCTGCTCTGGCCGCCCGCCGGCGCTCTCGCCGCGGAGGCCGCGCAGGAGGGCGGCGGGATCATCAGCCTCGATCTGTCGCTGGTCGTCCAGGTGGTCAACTTCCTCGTTCTCCTGCTCATCCTCTGGAAGCTCCTCTACCGACCGCTCGTCGCGAAGATGGAGGAGCGGACGGCCGCCATCAAGAAGTCTCTCGATGAGGCCGAGCGGGCGCGCGCCGAGGCCCGGCGGGAGCTGGAGGAGAACATGGCGAAGCTGCGCCAGGCCTACGCGGAGGCGCAAGCCATCCGAGAGGCGGCGCGGAAGGAGGCCGCCGACGAGCAACGCAAGCTCATCGAGGCCGCGCGCGCGGAAGCCCAGCGCCTCGTCGAGGGCGCGCGGGCCCAGCTCGAGGCCGACGTCCGGCGGGCGCGCGACGAGCTGCGGCGCGAGGTGGGCGATCTGGCGACCGCCGTCGCCGAGAAGCTGATCCGGAAGAGCCTGCGGGACGAGGACCACCGGCGGATCGTCGCGGAGGCCGTGCGCGCGCTCGAAGGGCGCCCCGCGTGAGGGGCCGCGAGGCGACCGCCAAGCGCTACGCGAAGGCGCTCTTCTCGCTGGCCGAGGAGCAGGGTCGCACGGAGCCGGTTGGCCAGGAGCTCGGGGTCGTGGTCGAGGCGTTCGAGGCGAACCCGGGCCTCGGCGAGTCCCTGTCGCGGCCGTGGCGCGCCGCCCCGGCACGGCGGCAGCTCGTCGCCGCCGTCGCGGCCGAGCTCGCGGTCTCGGCGCTCGTGCGGGACTTCGTCGCGCTGCTCGCCATGCGCGGGCGAACGGATCACCTGCGGGAGGTCCTGGCGGCCTACGCGGCGCTGGTCGACGCGGCCCTCGGCCGGGCGCGAGCGCGCGTCCGCACCGCGGTGCCGCTGACCCCGGCGGACCGCGCCGCGCTCGCGGCAGGTCTCGGGCGGGCGCTCGGGGACGGGCCGGTCGTGCTCGACGAGCGCGTGGACCAGAGCCTCCTGGGGGGGTTCGTCGCCCAGGTCGGCAGCATGGTCCTCGACGGCAGTCTGGATGGTCAGCTCGCGCGGATTCGCGAGCGTCTGGCAACGGGGTAGGGTCCACTCTCGAGGGCGACGATGATCAAGGCGGCGGAGATCAGCGAAGTCATCAAGCGCCAGCTCGCGGGCTACGAGGCCGAGGTCGATCTGCAGGAGGTCGGCCGGGTAGTCGAGGTCGGCGACGGCATCGCGCGGGTCTACGGCCTCGAGAAGGCCATGGCCGGCGAGCTGCTGGACTTCCCCGGTGGCGTCGTCGGCATGGTCCTGAACCTCGAGGAGGACAACGTCGGCGTGGTGCTCCTGGGCGACGACACGCTCATCAAGGAGGGCGACGCCGTCAAGCGGACGAACCGGATCGCCCAGGTTCCCGTGGGCGACGCGCTGGTGGGGCGGGTCGTCAACGCGCTCGGGGTGCCGATCGACGGCAAGGGCCCGATCCAGGCCCAGGAGTCCCGTCCCATCGAGCGCTACGCGCCGGGCGTCGTCGACCGCCGGTCGGTCAAGGAGCCGCTCCAGACCGGGCTGAAGGCGATCGACGCGATGATCCCGATCGGCCGCGGCCAGCGCGAGCTGATCATCGGTGACCGGGGGACCGGGAAGACCGCGATCGGTGTCGACACAATCATCAACCAGAAAGGGCAGGGGGTCTTCTGCTTCTACGTCGCGATCGGCCAGAAGCGGTCGACGGTGGCCCAGGTCGTCAAGGTCCTCGAGGACGCGGGGGCCATGGCGTACTCGACCGTGGTCGTCGCCTCCGCGTCGGAAGCCGCACCGCTCCAGTACATCGCGCCCTACGCCGGCTGCACGATGGGGGAGTTCTTCCGGGACAGCGGCCGCCACGCCCTCTGCATCTATGACGACCTGTCCAAGCACGCGACGGCGTACCGGCAGCTCTCGCTCCTCCTGCGCCGCCCGCCGGGGCGGGAGGCGTATCCCGGCGACGTCTTCTACCTGCACTCGCGGCTGCTCGAGCGGGCGGCGAAGCTCAACGACCGGCTGGGCGGCGGCTCGCTCACCGCGCTGCCGATCATCGAGACCCAGTTGGGCGACGTCTCGGCCTACATCCCGACCAACGTCATCTCGATCACCGACGGCCAGATCTACCTCGAGGCGGACCTCTTCTACGGCGGCATCCGGCCCGCGGTCAACGTCGGGCTATCGGTGTCGCGCGTCGGCGGCGCGGCCCAGGTCCGCGCGATGCGGCAGGTCGCGGGCAAGCTGCGTCTCGACCTCGCCCAGTATCGCGAGCTCGCGGCGTTCGCCCAGTTCGGCTCCGACCTGGACCGGGCGACCCAGCAGCAGCTCGCGCGTGGCCAGCGGATGGTCGAGGTGCTGAAGCAGGGCCAGTACGCCCCGCTCGCCATCGAGAGACAGGTGGTGATCCTCTTCGCCGGCACCCAGGGGCTCCTCGACGACCTCCCCGCGGACAGCGTCCGGGCGTTCGAGGAATTCCTCTACCCGTGGCTCGAGCGGCGGCAGCCTCAGGTTCTCGCCGAGATCCGCGAGAAGAAGGAGCTCGCGGACGCGTTCCGGGAGACGCTGACCAAGGCGATCACCGACGCGAAGGCGGAGTTCGCCGCGGCCAAGGGCATCAAGGCGGCCTAGTAGGGATCGATGGCCACCCTCCGGGACATCCAGCGACGCATCCGCTCCGTCCAGTCGACCCAGAAGATCACGCGCGCGATGAAGCTGGTGGCGGCGGCAAAGCTGCGCCGGGCGCAAGAGCGGGTCCTGGCGGCGCGGCCGTACGCGAGCAAGATGACCGAGCTCCTCGGCCACCTCGCGGCGAGCGCGGGTCCGGAGGCGCACCCGCTGCTCGCGCGGCGGTCGGGGCCGCGCCGGCTGATCGTCGTGATCGCCGCCGACAAGGGGCTCGCGGGGGCCTTCAACTCGAATATCATCCGACGCTCGCTCGAGTTCATCCGTGAGTCGCGCGCGCCCGACGTCGCGCTGGTCCTGGTCGGTCGTAAGGCGCGCGATTTCTACCACCGCCGGCAGTGGACGATCACGAGGGAGATGGTCGGCTTCTGGGAGCGGCTCGCGTATTCGAACGCCTGCGAGCTGGCCGACCTGCTGATGGCGCGGTATCTCGCCGGCGAGGTCGACGAGGTGTACCTGATCTATAACGAGTTCCGCTCGGTCGCCGTGCAACGTCCGGTCCGGCAGCAGCTCCTCCCGATCGCCCCGGGCGGCCCGGGCGCGGTCATCGACTACCTGTACGAGCCGGGCCCGGAGGCGATTCTGGGCGAGCTCCTCCCGCGTCACGTCCGGACCCAGGTCTTCCGGGCGCTCATGGAGTCGCTGGCGGGCGAGTACGGGGCGCGGATGACCGCGATGGAAGCGGCGACCAAGAACGCGAAGGAGATGATCGAGATCCTGACCGTTCAGTTCAACAAGGCACGGCAGGAGAAGATCACCAAGGAGCTCCTGGACATCGTCGGGGGCGCTGAAGCTCTCAAGCAGGGAGCGGAGGCCTGAGAGGGGGAGCATGAACCGGGGCAAGATTGTTCAGGTCATCGGTCCGGTCGTCGACGTCGAATTCGAGCCCGGCCACCTGCCGGCGATCTTCAACGCGCTCGACGTGACGGGGGTCGAGAACAAGGACATCTTCTCCTATTCCAAGCGCCTGGTCCTCGAGGTCTCCCAGCACCTCGGCGAGAGCCGTGTGCGGACGGTGGCGATGGCGGCGACGGACGGCCTGGTGCGCGGCATGCCCGTGACCGACACGGGCGGCCCGATCTCGATCCCGGTCGGCAAGGAGACTCTCGGGCGGATTCTCAACATCATCGGCGAGCCCGTCGACAAGGGGCCCGCGATTGAGGCGCGGAAGTACTACCCGATCCACCGCCCCGCGCCGCCGTTTCTCGAGCAGTCCACCAAGGTCGAGATGTTCGAGACGGGAGTCAAGGTGGTCGACCTCCTCGAGCCCTACACGAAGGGCGGCAAGACCGGCCTCTTCGGCGGCGCGGGCGTCGGCAAGACCGTCATCATCCTGGAGCTGATCAACAATATCGCCAAGCAGCACGGCGGCATCTCGGTCTTTGCCGGGGTCGGCGAGCGCACCCGGGAGGGCAACGACCTCTACCACGAGATGAAGGAGTCCGGGGTCATCGACAAGACCGCGCTGATCTTCGGCCAGATGACCGAGCCTCCCGGCTCGCGCCTGCGCGTGGGGCTGACCGGGCTGACCGCGGCCGAATACTTCCGCGACGAGGAAGGCCAGGACGTGCTGCTCTTCATCGACAACATCTTCCGGTTCACGCAGGCGGGCTCCGAGGTCTCGGCGCTGCTCGGGCGGATGCCGTCGGCCGTGGGCTACCAGCCCACGCTCGGCACCGAGATGGGCCAGCTCCAGGAGCGCATCACCTCGACCGTCAAGGGGTCGATCACCTCCGTGCAGGCGATCTACGTGCCGGCCGACGACCTCACCGATCCCGCGCCGGCCACGGCGTTCGCGCACCTCGACGCGACGACCGTCCTCTCGCGCCAGATCGCCGAGCTCGGTATCTATCCGGCCGTCGATCCGCTGGCCTCGACGTCACGCATCCTCGACCCGAATATCCTGGGTGCCGAGCACTACGGGACGGCCCGCGCCGTGCAGTCGATCCTGCAGCGCTACAAGGACCTGCAGGACATCATCGCGATCCTCGGCATGGAGGAGCTCAGCGACGAAGACAAGCTGACCGTCGCGCGCGCGCGGAAGATCCAGCGCTTCCTGTCGCAGCCGTTCTTCGTCGCCGAGGCGTTCACGGGTCAGCCGGGCCGCTATGTGAAGCTCGCCGACACGATCCGGAGCTTCCGCGAGGTCGTCGAAGGCAAGCACGACGAGCTGCCCGAGCAGGCGTTCTACATGGTCGGCGGGATCGACGAGGTGATCGAGAAGGCCAAGAAGCTGCGCGAGCTCGGCTAGCCCGGTGGCGCTCGCGCTGGAGCTGGCCACGCCGACGCGCCTCGTCGTGTCGGCCGAAGCCGACGAGGTCGTGGTGCCTGGGGTCGAAGGCTACTTCGGCGTCCTGCCGGGCCACGCCGCTTTCCTGACCACGCTGGGAACCGGCGAGCTCACCTACACCGAGCGTGGGCACCAGCGGCCCTTGGCCGTGAGCGGCGGGTTCGCCGAGGTGCGCGACGACAAGGTGATCATCCTCGCCGACACGGCCGAGCGCCCGGAGGAAATCGATCGGGCCCGCGCCGAGCGCGCCCGCCAGCGCGCCGAGCAGCGCCTCGCCGGTCGCGCCCAGGGGGACATCGACTTCGCTCGTGCCGCCGCCGCGCTCGCGCGAGCGCTGGTGCGGCTCCAGGTCGCCTCGCGGGCCGGCGGCTAGCGACCGCGGTCTCCCGAACCGATTGCCCAGTTTTTTGGGCAGGACCGCACAGGAATCGTTGCAGTCACGCCACGGGCCGCGCGGTATCTTCCCGTGAAATCGATGCGGGCGACTGGCACGGAGATTGCCATACGCAGTGGCGATGCTCCGGCGTCTCGCCATCGCCACGCTCCTGCTGGATGTCCGCCCCCCGCGGTGCGACGGCGTCGCCGGCCGGACCGATGGGGCGCGCGGCCGGGAGCGCGTGAGCCACCGCCTCACCACCTCTCGGCCGATCCAGCTCCTCACCCTGTTCGAGCCTGCCTTCCCCGGACGGGACGATTGGCCTCCCCGGTAGAGCGCCTCGCAGATCTCGCCGCCAAGTACCGGCGTCTCCAGGCGTCGTACCAGCGGTCGCTCTTCTACGCGCGCGAGGTCCGCCACCTCTACACGCGCCTAGAGCGCGCGAGCCTCTTGGGGCTCGAAGGGCTGGCCGACGCCCTCGACTCACGGGATCGGTACACGCGTGGGCATTCCGGACGCGTCGGCGCCTGGGCGCGCCAGACGGCGCTGGCGCTCGGGTGGAGCGTCGACCATGCTGACCTCGTCGGTCAGGCGGGCCGACTCCACGACATCGGCAAGATCGGCGTGCCGGAGGTCCTGCTCCGGAAGACGGAGGCGCTGTCGGCCGACGAGTGGCAGGCCAGGCGCGGCCATCCGGAGATTGGCGCCCGAATCGTCGCGCCCTTCGACTTCTTCGCGGAGGGGGCCGAGATCATTCGGCATCATCACGAGCGCTGGGACGGGAGCGGGTACCCCGACGGGCTCACCGGGAGTCGGATTCCCGTCGGCGCGCGCATCGTCGCGGTCGCCGACGTCTTCGACGCGCTGACCTCCGACCGTTCCTATCGAGTCGCCCTGCCGGTCGAGGCGGCGGTGAAAGAGCTTCAACGCGAGGCCGGCCGCACACTTGATCCGCGGCTTGTCGACGTGTTCGTTGCCGATCGGCCGTCTGTGTGACGTGCCGGCGGCGCTCGCCGTCGGTCTGGGCGCTCGAAGACGGGTCGGTTCGAGGGAGACCGGATACGTCGCGCGCAGCGCCGGCGTCGCCCGCGGCCGACCCGGACCGCTCGTCGCCGCGGCGTTCGGGACCGTCGCCATCGGATGCCCAGTGCGCGGCCGTTTCCGGCGCCGTTCCTTGACACGTTGCGTCGGCGGCGTATAGTCTGAACGGCGTATGCCTCGACGTGACGAGATCGCGGATCGCGTCGCCGGCGCCGTGCTCAAGCGGCTCGTCCAGAAGAAGCAGGTCGACGTCAAGGACGAACCGGCTGCGCGGGCGGCCGTGCGCCGGGTCATCCTGGAGAACCTGCAGGCCGAGGAGCGGCTGGACGCCGACGCCCGCAAGCTCCTCCTGGACCACGCCAAGGAAATCCGAGGATCGTCCGCGGACTACCGCCAGCTCCTCGGCAAGGTCCGCGAGAAGCTCGCGCGGGACCGAGGGTTCATCCTCTGATGCGGATGAGCCGCGAACGGATCTTCTACCTAGCGGACATGATCGTCAAGGAGCTCGGCGGGTCGGACGCCGTGACGGTCAAGGCTCCCGACGAGCTTCGGACCGAGGTCATGCGGGCGCTCTCCGACGAGGCCAGGCTCGAGGAAACGATCGACACCGAGGTGCGCCGCACGCTCTCCTCATACGCGCGCCCCGCACCGGAGGGCAGTCGCGAGTGGGAAGTGATGTACCAGAAAACGCGCGAGGAAGTTCTCCGCCGCCGGTTCCGCCTGTGAAGCGGCTGGTCGTCGCGATCACGGGCGCGACCGGCGTGATCTACGGCATCCGGTTGCTCGAGCGTCTGCGTGGGCTGCCGGCGGTCGAAACCCACCTGGTCGTGTCGGCTCCCGGCAAGCGGACGATCCTCGAGGAGACGGACTACGCGCTCCGGGACGTGGAAGCGCTCGCGCATCATGTCCACGACAACCGAGACATCGGCGCCTCGCTCGCCTCGGGGACCTTTCGGACGGCCGGGATGGTGATCGCGCCGTGCAGCATCAAGACCGCCTCGGCCGTGGCCTACTGTCGCTCCGACAGCCTGATCGCGCGCGCGGCCGACGTCACGCTGAAGGAGGGCCGGCCCCTCGTCATGCTGGTCCGGGAGACGCCGCTCCACGCGGGACACCTTCGCTGCCTGCTCGCGCTCGTCGAGATGGGCGCCGTCCTGCTGCCGCCGATGCCGGCCTTCTACCACCGCCCCAAGGACCTCGAGGACGTCATCGCGCACACGCTCACGCGTGCGCTCGACCGGCTCGGCGTGCCCCTTCCGGGCGCGCCCGAGTGGCAGGGGACCCAGCCGCGGACGGGGAGCGGAACGGTCGATGCTTGATCTGTCGGTCGTCATCCCGGTCTACAACGAGGAGGAGAACCTGCCGCTCCTGTGGCCCGAGCTCCGGAGCGTGCTCGAGCCGCTCGGGCTCCAGTTCGAGGTGCTCTTCATCGACGACGGCAGCCGCGATCGGAGCGCCGAGATCGTCCGCGGCTTTCGGGACGCCGACCCGCGGGTCCGGCTGATCCGCCTCAAGGCCAACTCCGGCGAGACCGCCGCTACCGACGCGGGCTTCAAGAGCGCGCGCGGGCGGTGGCTCGTCACGATGGACGCGGACCTGCAGAACGACCCCCACGACCTGCCGATGCTGCTCGCCCATCTCGACCAGTGGGACGGCGTGACCGGGTGGCGGGTCAAGCGGGACGACCCGTTCCTCCGGCGCGCCTCGTCGCGGGTCGCCAACGCCATCCGGAACTGGGTGAGCGACGAGAGTGTCCAGGACAGCGGCTGCACGTACCGGGCGTTTCGGCGCGAATGCCTGCGGAGCCTCGTGCTCTACCGGGGCTTTCACCGCTTCCTCCCGACGCTCCTCCGGATGCGCGGGTACCGAGTCCTCGAAGTCCCGGTCAACCACCGCCCCCGACGGTTCGGCCAGTCGAAGTACGGCATCGGCAACCGCGCGGTCGCGGCGTTCAAGGATCTCCTCGTGATCCGGTGGATGAAGGACCGGGTCCTCCGCTACGACATCGCCGAAGACCTCGGTGGCGATCCGACGCGGGAATAGGCGGCCGTGCGCGTCCTGCTGATCGGCCTCGGCCGCTGGGGGGAGAAGCACCTTCGCGTCCTTCGCGATCTGGGGGCCGACGTCTGGGTGGCAGACGTCTCGCGCGAGCGGCTGGGCTGGGCGGTGCGGCAGGGGGTGGCGCCGGCGCGCGCCGTCTCGGACTACCGCGCGGCCCTCGCTCAGGTGGACGCCGTCGACATCGTCACCCCCGCCGACAGCCACCTGACGCTGGCGACCGACTGTCTGGAGGCGGGCCGGGACTGCTTCATCGAGAAGCCCGTGACCCGCACCGTGGGCGAGGGGCGGGCGCTCGTGGAGCGGGCGGCTGCCGCGCAGCGCCTGGTTCAGGTCGGGCACATCTTCCGGTTCCATCCCGTGACCGAGTGCCTGCGCTCGGCCCTCGCGAGCGATCGGATCGGCGCCGTGCGGTATGCGACCGGCCGGTTCGCGGGGTTCAAGCGGCCGCGCACGGATGTGGGCGTCACCCAGACCGACGCGATCCACTACTTCGACCTGTTCGCGTTCCTGCTGGGCCGGGAGGCGACGTCGGTCACCGCGCTCGTCCGCGACTACCTCGGCCGCGAGATGGACGACCTGTCGTTCACGACGGTGGAGTACGGCCAGACCCCCGTCGTCGTCGAGGCCGGATACTTCGTCCCGGGGACGCACCGCGAGTGCGTCATCGTCGGGGAGCGGGGTAGTCTCGTGGCGGACTTCGGCCAGTCCACCGTGACCGCGCACGCGGGAGCGCATCGCCGGCACGGCGACGCGTGGGAGGCGGTCGAGACCGGCGTCGACGAGCTGAAGGTCTCGGGGGACGAGCCACTGCGCCGCGAGCTCGCGGCGTTCCTTCACTGCGTGACCGCGAGGGTCCAGCCGCCCGTCGACGCCCAGGCCGGCGTGCGCGCGCTCGGGGTCGTCGAGGCCGCGGCCCGCTCGTCCCACCTCGGACGGCGAGTGAGCCTGGACGAGATCTGAACCGCCCGAGCGCATTGACTTTTTGGCGGCCCTGCCGTCGGCCGCCGTTGTCGCTCCCCGCTCCAGGCCGTGTAAACGATCGGCTCGCCCCCTCCGTCAGACCGATCAAGAAGCCCGTCTCGCCAAAGGAGGAAACGATGAGACGACTGATCACGGTGCTGGCAGGGGGCGCGCTGGCGGTGGCCCTGGGGGCGTCCGCCGCGGGCGCACAGGATGTCAAGCAGGACACGCGGGACATTCGGCAGGATCGGCGCGATATCCGGAGCGATACCCGGGATATCCGGGCTGACCGACGCGACGTCGCCAGAGATCGGCGGGAGCTCCAGCAAGACGTCAAGAACGGCGACAAGCGGGCCGCCAAGGGGGAGCGGGCGGACCTCAGGCGCGACCGGAAGGATCTCCGCCAAGACCTGCGGGAGCGGCGGACTGATCGCCGTGACCTCCGGCAGGATCGCCGCGATCGTCGTCGGGACGTCCGGGAGGCGGTAGGATTTTGAGGGAGCTCGGCTGGCGCACGGGGCCGGCCCGACCCCGTGCGGTGATCGGAAATGGATGGACGACATCCTGAGCGCGACCTCGTTCCGTACCTTCGGGGCGAGCTGGCCGCCGCTGACCGGGAGCGGGTCGACCGCCACCTCGTGGCGTGTGCCCGATGCCGCGCCGCGACCGAGGGCTACCGAGGGCTCCTGGATGACCTGGCGAGGTCGGCCCCTCCGGCCCCCGCGGTGCACTGGGGCCGCTACCGCGCAGAGGTTCGGGAGCGGATCGAGCGGCGCACACGGCGCCCGGCGGAGGCCTGGCGTTGGTGGCTCCGCCCGGTGCCGACGGCCCTCGCCGCGGCGGTGATCGGTGTGCTCGTGATGGTCGCGGTGCGAGGCGGGAGCCACCGGGTTATGGTCAAGCCCGAGGCGGTCGCGTTCGAGGAGATCATGCTGGGCCGGCGGCTCGGGCTGCTCGAGCGGTACGAGGTCCTGGAACGCCTGGACCTCTTCGAGGATCTCGACGTGATCCAGCATCTCGACGGGCTGTCGACGGCGAGCCAAAGCTGACCGGTGCAGAATCGGTTGTGGCTCGCGCTGGCGGCGTTGGGCCTCGCCGCGATCACTCCCTCCCGGGCCGCGGCCGGCTCGCCGCCGGCGAATACGCCGCCGGACGCTGAGATGCTGCTGGATCTGGACCTCCTGAAGGACGCCAATCTGGCCACGGAGGGCGATCTGCTCAAACAGATGCCGCTGATCGAGCGGCTTCGCTTGCTGGAGAATCTGAATGTGCTCGAGTCCCCGGTCCCGACGGTCCCGGCGCGCGAGGAGGCGAAGCCGCAATGAGCGCGCGGTGGCTCGCCGGGTTTCTCGTCGCTGTTCTCCTCGCCTTCCTGGTCACTGTCGCGCTCCTCATGACGGGAGCCCTCGAGGCCGCCTGGAGCCAGGAGCCGCAGGCCGGCGGGAGCGAGCGCTTGAGTCCCGACGAGCGCGCGGTGGTCGAGCGCAATCTCGAGCGCTGGAAGCAGCTCTCGCCCGAGGAGCGACAACGTGCGCTCGAAAACTTCCGGCAGTGGAAGGCGATGTCCCCCGCAGAACGCCAGACTGTGCGCGAGAACTTCCAGCGCTTCCGGCAGATGCCACCCCAGGAAAAGGCGCGGGTTCTCGACGAGCTGAAGCGGTGGAATGAGCTACCGGATGCGCGAAAGCGGGAGCTCCAAAGGGGATACGAGCGGTTCCAGCGCATGCCGCCCGAGCGGCGCCAGCGGATCTTCCAGCGATTCGAGCGCTTCCAGTCCTTGCCGCCGGTGGAGCGGCAGCGCGTCATGCAGAACTACGAGCGCTGGCGGCAGCTGAGCCCGGACGAGCGGTCCCACCTCCGCCAGCGCTGGCAGCAACTGACCCCGGAACAGCGCCAGCAACTGAGGGAGCGCTGGCGCAACAGGTCGCCGGAACAGCGCCGACGCCCGAGCGAGCGGCCCAGCGGATCGGGCGAGCGGGAGCGCCGCTGAATCCGACGCCGCCAGCCCCGGGCTACTTGTCCCGGATGGCGGCCTGAGCCTTCTTCGCGACGTCCGGCGGGATCGCCGTCATCCCATGGTCCTTCTTGGCGTGTGCGGCGGCCTTTGCCATGACCTCGCTCACGTCCTTGCCCTCTGCGACGAAGTTGCACCCGGGCATCAGATCGCCACACTTGAGCTGCTTGGCCATGAACGCCTCCCTGCGCGGCCCCGTCGGCGAAGCCACGTCTGGCCTCCCATAGTACGCCCCGGAGGCGAATTTTCGCCCCCATCTATCGGCGGGCGGATGCCGGGCAGTCCGAGACCCAAGCTGCCGCAGGGTCCGAGGGCGCCCGCGCCACGTCCGGCTCCCCCGGTCGGCCGTCGGCCACCCCTCGAGTCCGGGCCCTGCGTCGTCGTCGATCAGCTGGGGGATGATCCCGCCGTGCGCCGCGTAGGGAACCGTTCCGCGCGAACTCCGAAATCGCGGCAGTCGCGGTCAGTTCGGCCGGCGGCGAGCGTCACCGCGTGAGTCCCTTCTGGCGGGCGAGGAACGATGTCGGCGTCGGAACTGATCTGGCACGCTTGCACCTCAACGGCGGCGAGTGCGACTCTGCGCGGAGATCTCTCTGCGACCCTGGTGCTGGGCGTCGACCCAGGCTCTCTGAGAGGGAACGGTGGCGATCTACTTCAGGAGCTTTGGCGAAATCTGAGGAATCGGCGATGGGGGCAGCGGGGGGCGGACTGTCGTCACCGGCAGCCCTGACGGGACAGGTCCCGGCGCGGGCGTTGGGACGATGGGCGGCGGCGGTGATGGCGGCAGCAGTCCCAGCGGAGGCGGTCCGACGATGGGCGGCGGCGTTCCGCCGATGGTCGACGGTGATGGCGGCAGAAGTCCCTGCGGAGGCGGTCCGCCGATGGGACGCGACAGTACTGACGGGGCAGCTTCCAGCGTGGGCGGTTCGATCGGGCCGGGGGTGGTCGGCAGTGCGAGCGGGGTGATCAGGGACGTGGCCGTAGTCGAAACCGAACCGAGCGGCGTTGCTGCCGGCGGCGCTGAGGTCAGCGCGGCACCGTCCGAGCCCGCACTCGGCGCGAGCGCGGCCGCTTGTCGCAAAGCTTCATCGATGTGAGCCTGGACCATGGTCGGAGACGCGATGGTGGGCCAGTTCTTCTTCTCGACGCTGAAGTCTCCGGCGAGCTCCCGCGCGGCTTGCGGTGTGATCGTTAGAGAGCGGAGGGGGGCTGTTCCGCTCAGCTCGACGCGTCCAAGAGGCCCGACGGTGACCGGAGCGCCGAGTGGCCGACCAGTTTGGGGGTCGAGTTGCGTTACGCCGACAGTGCCCCGCAGGACCGTGATGGTCGTCGTAAATAGGCCCGCGATGGTTCCTCTCGCCGCCGTCTTCGCGACCTCCGCGACGACGACCGTGCCCCGAATCCCTACCACGCAGTTCGGCGTCTTGATCTCGACCGATTCGCCCGGCCGCATCTTGTCCTTCGCGACGGCGATCGCGAGCCGTCCGAGTCCAAGTTCGACGGTTGCGGTAGACGGAACCTCGTTGACGGTGAGGGTGGACCATTCGCGGACGGTGACAAGTGCCTTGCCGCCGAGCAGAAGTTGGGCGAACGATCGCTCGCGCGTGGCGATACGGTCGCGAAGAAACACGGCGTCTCGGCGTGCAAGCGGGACCGGCAGAGGGAGGCTTGCCCGCGTCGCCGTTACACTGCCCTCGAGCGCGGCCACAACGCCGGCGGGAACCTGTGCTGATCCGGGTGTCGCCGCGCCGAGTGCAGCAAGCGTGACCAGCGTCAACGGTGCCCAGAATGTCGAGAGGCGGTCACTCAGCATGGGCAGTCCTCACTCTGTCGTCGCGGATCACTGACGGGGCGCAGGCCGATGGCACCCGCAACGGGGGGCCGATCCCTTTAGGCTTCGATTCGAAGCGCGGCCGGCGTCCAGGCGCGGAGCTGCCGGTCTCTCGCAATCCGAGCGGGGAAGCGGCCCCGTACGAAGCGGGCGGCAGGTCTGAGTCATCCGGTCGTCGACGACGCGTGTCCTGATAGCCGTTCAACCGGGAGCTCCTGTAGCGTCTCGACACCGATGGTGTCGCCGCCCCGATGACGGACTACCGCGACGCAGCGTACGTTAGCGTGAGGGTCAGGCTTTACGTCCACACGGTACGTCTCGCCGAGATCGACCGTATCTGCCGGCGCAAGACTCGACCACACGAGGCACATGCCGTGGAGGCTGACATCCACGGCGCGCCCGAACAGGAAGCGTTGCTCGGTCAGCCACAAGCGAACCGGCCACGCCGCCGGGTACCGAGGACTGCGCCGGCGTTCCGCTATCCGTCTGGCCCCTTCCGACCCTGGCGCGGGCGCCGGCTCGTTGGCCGACGATTGATCAAAGTGGGACATCTTGTGCTCGTTGTGATCGCTTCCCTGCAACTGCGAGCATCCGACACGTCCCCGAGAGGCCGGTGCAATCGGCGACGTCGACGCCGGTAGTGTGAAGCGCGTGGCGGTTCTCGGCTGGGATGTCGGCGGCCGGCGAGGACAAGCCCAGAACCTTCACGCCGTCCGGCGTCCCTGGAGCCCCTTCAGGGCCTGCCGGGAGCACCAAGGGCACATGCCATCCGAAAGGCGAGGGGGCCAGAGTGGCCGCCATTTCGCGACGCCCGTGAAGGCCAGTCGATGGAGCCAGTGCCACGCACAGCGTTTCAGGATCAATTCACGCACCCCTGCCGGGCGGAGCGACGCCCCCAGCTCGCCGTTTCGCGAAGGACGGCATCGAGTTTTGCCCCATGAAGGCGGCCTTCACCGTAAAGCAATTGGAACATGCGGGGGTGAGCCAAGCGATCGGGTGAATCCCCGGATCGGGAGGCGGGGAATTCCCTAGAAGGGTGCCGCCCCGAGGAGCGGGTCGTGTCAGGCTGCGCTGACAGCCCTGCTGACTCGACGCATACTTACGGTGTGCACTGTCAGGGGTTGGCGCCGGTCCGGCCGGCCAGAATTAGAACGGGCGTCCGGCGCCGGTCAAGGCCCCGCCATCCGTCGGAGCCCGCCGGCGCCCGGGCGCACTCCGGTCCGCTACGGCGCTTGGACTTCCTGCATCCGCGGGGCCTGGACTTCCTGCATTCGCGGCGCCTGGACATCTTGCATCCGCGGGGCCTGGACTTCCTGCATTCGCGGCGCCTGGACATCTTGCATCCGCGGGGCTTGGACTTCCTGCATTCGCGGCGCCTGGACATCTTGCATCCGCGGGGCCTGGACTTCCTGCATCCGCGGCGCCTGGACATCTTGCATTCGCGGGGCCTGGACTTCCTGCATTCGCGGCGCCTGCACCTCCTGCATGCGCGGCGCCTGGACGTCCGTCACGTGCGCTTCCGTCAACCCGGAGAGCAGCACCGAAGAAGCAACCACGCTGAGTACTGCGGCGAAACCCTTCCTCATATTCTTCCCTCCCTGAGCATTAGATGACAACGCGCGGGTGGAGGATTCCGACCCTGTCGCCGTTCCCCCCGGGGTGTCCAGGACACCGGGAGGCTGGCTCATCATCCCGAGTTCGGGAAGTAAAGTCGGACAAGAGCTCTCTGTCGGGTCGCCCTGCCTTGACGCTCGGGCTCTGGTGCTGCGGGGCCCCGAGTCTTGCCCCCCCCGGTGTGGGGGGTGTGTCGTTCTTATCGCATTCAACCTTACGCTGCCGTGGGACAGGCGGAGGCCTGAATGAGATCATCGCGAGTCTTTGAGCCCCAGGCAAATCCGAGAAGGGCGGCGATTTGCAATCTGACGTCGTGGGCGGCTTTCCGAGGCGATTAGAATCTGTCCGACGTTTGAGATGTGACCGGCGCCTGCCCCTGCTCGTGATGCCTCAAACGTGGTGTTACCGAGCGGCGCCAGCGACGCCCCGAAACTCCTGTTCGCCACGTGCCGCCTCGGGTCGGGCGCGGCGGTTGTCTGCGAATTTCCAGAGGAGCGTTTCCAGAGGATGTCCGGCGCCTGGGCGATGTCGGGGGCGAGGGCGGCAGGATCGAGCTCTCGCATCTGCTGCTCGAGGGTCTGGCATGTCGGCGGGCCGGCACGCCTAGCGGCAGCGGCGATTGATGGCGCGCACGCACTCTCTGTCTTGGCGCGCGCACTCACGATGACTTTCTCCACAGGTTTCGGGAAAGTAACATCGCCAATGGCGCGACGATTCTCGCTCGGTCCCATTCTAGATGGCGCGGTACGCTGCCTTGACTCCAGCGCGGTCGGGCTTGTATGCTCCCGTGGTCTGATCACCTGTTGACATGACCAGTATTGGTCTCGCGCGCATACGAAAGCCGCCGTCAGTGCCCGAGGCGGTGATTGCCCAGATCCAAACCCTCGTCTCATCCGGCGCTCTTCGGACCGGCGACCGTCTCCCGCCGGAGCGAGAACTCGCTGAGCGCCTCGGCGTCGGCCGCTCGTCCATTCGTGAGGCAATCCAGGCCCTTCAGATGATGGGCATGGCCGAGGTGCGCCACGGGACGGGAGTGTTTCTGACTGGTGGGCCCGGCCGCTGGCTGCTGGAGCCCCTCAAGTGGACCAGCGACTCGCGGATGCGACTCTTCAAGGACCTGATCGAGGCCCGCCTGTCGGTGGAAGTCACCCTCGCTCAGCTCGCCGCCCAGCGGGCGACCGAGGCCGAGGTCGCCGCCCTGCGCGCGGCTGCTGACCGGCGTGCCGTCGCCACCTCCGGGCAGTACCTGGAGAGCGGCTTCGCCTTCCACCAGTCCATCGCCGAGGCGGCCCACAATCAAGTGCTCGCGTTCATGCTGGGAGCAGCCAAGCACCTCTACCTCGACGTTCTGGCCGGCCTCGAGCAGGCGCGTGAGCCGCTCGAGGCGTTCCGGCGGAGCCAGCACGCCGGCCACCGCCGCATTCTGAGGGCGATCGAGCGCCACGACCCACGGACGGCCGGACGGGCGATGCGGGAGCATCTCGCTGAGATCCAGGCGTACTATCCGGCGCTCGTCGCGGGTCACGAGGCCGGAGGAGGGGCCGCCCGGACGTCGTGATCGTCGTATCGGACTAGCAAGGCCGTGGCGCCTCCGAGAGGCGATGGGCGCCGCGCAAACTCGATGACCAGGGGGGCCACAGTATGGAACAGTCTAGTCAGAGCTTCGGGCGTCGGGATCTTCTCCGCGGGTTGACGATCGGCGGTGCGGCGCTCGCCCTTACCGTCCGCAACGAGTCGCCGATTACGAGCGCCCAGGCCGCGCCCAGGAGCGACTTCGCAAAGACCCAGGGGTTGAAGGTCGGGGCGGTTTTGGAAACGCTCTCGCATCCGCTCATCAAGGTCTGGGGCGACTACCTGGCCATCGAGGGCAAGGGCTTCGGGATGCAGGTCTCCGTTCAGGACGGCGAGCGCAATGTCCAGAAGCAGACCAGCCAGATGGAAGCGTTCATCACCCAGAAGGTGAACTTCATCGTGCTCCAGGCGACCGACGCCGCTGGTCTCTCCCCGGCCGTTCGGAAGGCCGAGGAGGCGGGCATCCCCGTCATTACGCTCAACCAGAACGTCGCCCAGGTTCACACCGGCTTCGTCGGGATGGGCCATCGCGCCATGGGAGTGCAGGTGGCCGACGGCATCGCTGCCCAGCTCGGCGGCAAGGGCAACATCGTGCTACTCCAGGGCGTGGAAGCCACCGGGGCCAATATCGAGCGCGTCGCCGGCTTCAGGGACGAGCTCAAGAAATACCCGGGTCTGAAGATCGTCGCCGACCAGAGCGCCGCTTTCGACCGCAAGAAGGGGCACGACGTCTTCGAGACGATCCTCAAGGGCCAGCCCAAGGTCGACGCGGTGTTCGGCGTCAACGACGAGATGGCGATCGGCGCCGCCCAGGCCTCGGTGGAGGCCGGCCGCCGGGCGGGAATCAAGTTCTGGGGCGCCGATGGCGAGTTGGACATGCTGAAGGGGATCATGGCCGGCACCGTGGACGGCGTTTCGGCCATCGACGTGCTGCTTATCCCGCGCACAGTCATGTTCCTGGGGGCCTGGCTCATGACGGCCCGAGTCTCAGGCAACAGCCTGGCCGGCCAAATCGAAATTCCGCCCTACGCGGTGACGAAGGCGAACGTGGACAAGGTCGCGATGCCGCCCGCCTGAGCGATGCTGCACCCGCGGGTGACTGGCGCGTTCCGCGCCCTGCGCAGCTACGGACTCCTGGCGGCCTTGATCGCGATGGGGCTGGGGCTCGCCGTCACCGCGCCCGGCTTCGCGAGCGTCGGCAACGGTGCCGACATGCTCCGCGACCTCGCGATCCTCGGGATCATGGCCGTCGGTGAGACGCTGGTCATCATCGGGGGCGGGATTGATCTCTCCGTCGGCTCGATCCTCATGCTCGCCGGTATCCTCAGCGACAATCTCGTACGTGGGCTGCACTTCGGCCCGTTCGTCGCGGTACCGCTGGTGCTGGCCGCCTCCACCCTCGTCGGGCTGATCAACGGGCTCCTCGTCGCCCGCGCGCGTATCCCGGCCTTCATCGTGACCCTGGCGGGTCTGTACGCGATCCGCGGCGTCGCGCTCTCGCTGTACCGGCACGACGTGACCAGCGTCGCTGACGCGCTGATCAGCGACCCGACCTTCCTCCTGCTCGGCCAGGGCGACGTCCTTCGCGTCCCCATCAACGTGCTCATCTTCCTGCTCGTCCTCGGGGCCGGACACGGGCTGCTCCGCCGTACGCGGTTCGGCCTGCACCTCTACGCCGTGGGCGGAAACGAGCTGGCGACACGCCTGTCGGGCATCGACGTCGAGCGCGTACGCCTCGCGACCTTCACCATGTCGGGTTTCTGCGCCGGGCTGAGCGGCGTGGTGCTCGCCTCCCGCCTCCAGACGGGCGCGCCCGAGGCGGGTCTCGGGGCCGAGTTCGACGTGATCGGTGCGGTGGTGATCGGCGGCGCAAGCCTGCTTGGCGGCCGCGGGACGCTCGTCGGCACCCTGGTCGGCGCCGCCTTCATCATCGTCCTCGGCAAGGGGCAGTCGCTCCTCGGTGTGCCGGCCAACTACCAGTCGTTCGCCCGAGGGGTAGTAATCCTGCTGGCCGTCGTGCTGGACGGGCTCGCCCAGCGCCGCCGGCTCATCAGTCGCGTGATCACCCGCGGGCCCCGCACGGGCTCGGTGTCCCCAGCCGCCTCCTACCCTGGCGAGGCGAGGATCCGGCCGTGACGGGCTCCCCGCTGCTGGACCGCCCCGGCCCGCCGCCGGCTACCGCCCCCGCGCTCGAGGTCGTCGGCCTGACCAAGGCCTTTCCTGGCGTCCAGGCGCTGGAGGACGTCTCGCTCAGCGTGGGAGCGGGCGAGGTCCACGCCCTCGTCGGGGAGAACGGCGCGGGCAAGAGCACTCTGATCAAGATCCTGGCCGGGGTATACCAGGCCGACGCGGGCTCGGTCCGGCTCGGCGGCCAGCCCGTCACTATTCGCTCCGTCCACGAGGCGCACCGGCTCGGCATCGCCGTCATTTATCAGGAGCCAGCGCTCGTCTCCGCGCTCACGGTGGCGGAGAATATTTTGCTCGGGCGCGAACCGCTCGCCCGGCTGCGCGGGCTGGTGGACCGGCAGGCCCTTCTCGCCGAGGCACAGCGAATCCTGGACCGCCTCCAGAGCCCACTCGACCCGCGAGCGCCGGTGGCCGAGCTCGGCATCTCGTGGCGGCAGGTGGTTGAGATCGCCAAGGCGTTGTCTCTGGACGCCCGGCTGATCGTCATGGACGAGCCGACGGCCGCCCTCACGCTGCAGGAGACCCAGCGGCTCTTCCACATCGTCCGGGAACTGAAGGCCCAGGGCCGGGCGGTGCTGTTCATCTCCCATACTCTCGAGGAAGTATTCGAGATCGCCGATCGGGTGACCGTTCTGCGCGACGGGAGGCTTGTGACTACCCGCGAGGTTAGCGGTCTCACGCGCGCCGACCTGGTCCGCTTCATGATCGGCCGAGCCGTGGACGAGTCGAGGAATCGCGCCCGCCCAGTGGTGGGGCTCGAGGTGCTGCGGGTGAGTAGACTCCGCCGCCAAGGGGTGCTCGACGACGTCACCTTCACCCTGCACGCGGGCGAGGTGCTCGGGATCGCGGGGCTGGTGGGCTCCGGGCGGACCGAGCTCGCCCGGGCGCTCTTCGGGGCCGATTCTGTCGACAGCGGTGAGATCTGGATCGGGGGGCGGCGTTTCGACCCTCGCTCGCCGCGGGACGCGCTGCGCGCGGGAATCGGGCTCGTGCCCGAGGACCGCAAGCGCGAAGGGCTGGTCGAGCTGTTCAGCACGGCCGCCAACATCTCGCTCGCCAACCTCGGCGCGATCAGCCGATTCGGCGGCTGGATCGACCGACCTCGCGAGCGCGCCCTGGCGATGCGGCTCATCGCCCGACTCAGCCTCCAGCCGCCGAGCCCGGATTGGCCGGTGCGCACGTTGTCGGGCGGCAACCAGCAGAAGGCGGTGCTGGCCAGGTGGCTGGCCCGCGACGTCAAGGCCCTGCTGGTGGACGAGCCGACTCGCGGCGTCGACGTCGGGGCCAAGGACGAGATCTACCAGCTGATGGACGAGCTGGCGCGGGCGGGGATGGCGATCCTCATGATCTCCTCCTATCTCCCGGAAATCCTGCAGATGAGCGACCGCATCCTGGTGATGCAGGAGGGGCGAATCGTCCTGGAGCTGCCCCGCAGCGAGGCGACAGAGGAGCGCTTGATGGAAGCGGCGACCGGAGGCCTGACGTGACGCCCGACCGCGCCCCGGCCGCCGGCCGTCCTGCCGCCCAGGGGCGGCTCCGCGAGCGCCCGTGGACGGTAGAGGACGTGCTCGCCCGGTACGGGCTCGGCCTGGCCCTCCTCCTCCTGATCGCACTCTTCGGGGCGATGTCGCGGGCCTTCCTCACGGCTGACAACGCCCTCAGCGTGCTGCGTCAGGTGTCCACCGTGGGGATCATGGCCGTCGGGCAGGCGCTGGTGATCCTGGGCGGCGGCATCGACGTATCGGTCGGCTCCGTGGTCGGCCTGGGGGGCATGGCCGCCGGCCTCGCCTTGCGCGATTACGGGTCGGGGGCGCTCCTCGCGGCTCTGCTGGGCGTCCTGGCCGGCCTGCTGGTCGGGCTCGTGAACGGACTCGTGATCAGCTCGCTGCGCGTCGATCCGTTCATCACCACCCTCGCGACCCTCAGC
>Ga0209689_1000549_pt1 | contig 26288 bp, 28 predicted proteins | sample GraSoiAngelo_149_FD_187119 | JGI IMG/M metagenome (GOLD analysis project Ga0209689, IMG submission 187119) | Grasslands soil microbial communities from the Angelo Coastal Reserve, California, USA - 14_1009_09_30cm (SPAdes) (version 2) | ecosystem: Environmental > Terrestrial > Soil > Grasslands ... | reverse complement strand
CCCCGGCGATCCGTTCTGGCGAGAGCATCTCTTCGATCCGTCCTCGGACCGCGCGACCGTCCTGCACCCAGACCACCGCACTGGCGAGCCCGCGGAGCATCCCGACCTGATGGGTCACGAGCAGGACCGTCAGCCCGTCGGTACGGTTGAGCCGACCCACGACGTCCATGATCGCCGCCGTCGCTTCGGCATCCACGCCGGCGGTCGGCTCATCGAGGAGGAGGAGCCGCGGCTCTGCGGCCAAGGCCCGGGCGATCAGCACTCTCTGCATTTGACCGCCCGAGAGCGACGCGAAGCGCTGTTCGCCGAGGCCGCCGAGGCCCACGAGGTCCAGGGAGCGGGCGGCCAGAAGCCGCTGAGCCCGCGCGACGCGCCGGAGCGGACGGAGCCGGGCGTAGGTTCCCATCAGCACGACTTCCCGAACGGTCAAGGGGAACGTCGGGTCCAGGGTATCGCGCTGCGGCACGTAGCCGAGCGGGCTCGCGGCGCGATCGAAGCCGTAGCGGATCGTCCCCGCGAGCGGCGAGATGAGCCCCCCGATCCCGCGGAGCAGCGTCGTCTTCCCTGCGCCGTTCGGTCCGAGCAGCGCCACGAACTCGCCGCGACCGAGCTCGAGGTCCACGTGCTCGAGGATCGCGCGGTTCTCGTAGCCGAAGCTGACGTCCCGGAGTATCAGAAGAGGCTCCGCCATTTGCCCTTTGCGGGTCGCGCCGCGGCGCCCCGTCTCCGAGCGATCCTAGCTATTTCCCGAGGACTCGACCAGCCAGGAGCCGCCGGCCTCAGCCGGCCGTGACCGCCTTGACCATCGTCCGAACGCAGTAGTCGACGAAGCTTATGTAGTCCGTCCCTCCCGGAACCCCGCCGGCCATCGACGGCAGCTCGACGAGCTTGGCTCCTGTCTCCTGGGCAACCGTCGCGGCGAGGTTCGCAGGGTAACTCAGCTCGCGGGCGACGACGTCTACGTGCGCCCGACGCATGCGCTCGATGAGGTCTGCGACGTGCGAAGGAGTCGGGTCCACGCCGGGTCGGATCTCGATCGTCCCGAAGGGTACCATGCCGAATCGCTCAGCGAAGTAGACCATGTCGGGATGGTAGCTGACGAGGGTCTTCCCCTTCAGGGGTGCCGCCTCCCGCTGCCAGCGAGCAATCCACGCATCGAGCGTCTCGGTGTAGGCGGCGGCGTTCCTGCGGAAGATTGCCGCGTCCTCCGGGTAATTGCGCGACAACCCGTCGGCGATCGCCCGCACCATCGCCTTGCCCAGCACAGGGTCGAAGTTGAAGTGAGGATTCCCCATCGGGTGGATGTCCCCGAGCGCGCGGTCGATGCGGGTGGGCACCTCGAGCGGGGTCACGTAGACGGAACAGTCGATATAGCCAGGAGCGTCTCGGCCGATCCGGGGATTCACCGCCGCCTCGAGGAGACCGGGTAGGAAGGCGTGCTCGGCCTCCAAACCCATCAACACCACGACGTCCGCCCGGTTGAGCAGGACCGCAAAGCTCGGCTTCATCGGCACCGCATGAATATTTTCGACGCCGGTGGCGAGGCTCGTGACCTCGACGAGGTCGCCCCCCACGCGCCGGGCCATGTCGGCAAGATCCGGGATGGTCGCGACGACCCGGATCTTCCTCGCCCCGGCGGCGTTCGCGGGGAGCAGAGCCACGACGGCCAGGATAATGACGAAGAGACGCTTCATAGAACGTCCTCCACGGCTGAGCAGACAAGCCGCACGATGCTTGAGTCGCATAGAGCCTCCCCGCACGCGCTCCTTGTCGCCGGATGAGACGAGGGGCGCGGCAAGCTGGAATGATCGCGGTCAGACGGATTTAGGCGGCGGAGGGTGTCGCGGGAGGAGCTCGTCCCTCGTCGGGATGCGAGAAGCGGGCGGGAAGAATTTGGTCACGGCGGAGCGCGACCGGCGCCGCGGGGACGGGTGTCGGGGCGCAGAGCTGCGAGGGGTTCGCGATGGCCCCGGCGACGTGCTGCGACGCAGAGTGCACCTGGCACGATGGCGCGCCCTCGGGATCGCCCATGTGGTGGACCGAATGGACGGCGACTTCAACGGACGCAAATCCCAGCGTAAAGGCAAGAACCAGGACGCCGGTCCTCCTCCCGCGCCGCGTGCCGAGGAGGATGGCGCCGAGCACGGCCAGAAGGAAGAGTCCGTCACGGCGTGCGGATGGGGGCCCCGTATTGCAGACAGAGTGAATCGACCGCAAGACCGTGAGGGCGCGCCGGAGGTTCAGCGGCAAAATCTCCCCGAGACGACCGCCGGACGGGGCGTGGCGCGCGCGGACGCGCGGGGGCTGGCTCAAGCGAGAGTGGCGGCGCGTGCGGAGAACCTGCGCCGTGGCCTTCCTGGCACTCTCGGACGCATCTACGGTCACTGCGTCCGAACCTCCAGCCCTGCCCTGCGCCCCGGTGCGCAGACGAAGGGGTCGGGTCGCGCTTCCGGCGCGACGCCGGGCAGGAGTTCGGCTCGCTCGGATCCTGGCGAGAAGATCGCGCGACTCCACGCTCGCCCTCGAAGGGCCTGACTCTTTTCCGAGGGGCCCGGTGTCCCTCATCATCCCCCGACGGCTTCTCCGAGCGACCGCGCCCACCCTCCGAACGGATGCCGTGGCAAGGTCGTCACCGAGGCACGGACCTCAGCCTCCCGTCACCGCCCTGACCATGGTCCGCACGTTGTAGTCGATAAAACTGATGTAATCCTTCGCCTCAGGAACGCCCCCGGTCATCGCCGGGAGCTCGACGAGCTTCGCTCCCGTCTCCCGGGCGATCGTCTCGGCCAAACCCGCCGGGTAATGCCGCTCCCGCACGACGACCTCTACGTGCTCTTTGAGCATGCGCTGCTTGAGCTCGGCAATATGCCCGGGAGTCGGATCCACGCCGGGACGGATCTCGATCGTCCCGAAGGGTTCCATGCCGAACCGCTCGGCGAAGTAGACCATGTCGGGGTGGTAGCTGACGAGCTTCTTGCCTTTCAGCGGGGCCGCCTCGCGTCGCCAGCGGGCAATGGCTTCGTCGAGTGTCGCATTGTAGGCGGCGGCGTTCTTGTGGAAGGTTGCCGCATCGTCGGGGAAGTTGCGCGACAGTCCGTCGGCGATCGCCCGCACCATCGCTTTTCCGAGGACCGGATCGAGGTTGATGTGAGGATTCCCCATCGGATGCTGATCGCCGAGGGACCGGTCTATCCGCGTGGGCGCCTCGATCGGGGTCACATAGACCGAACAGTCGATGTACCCAGGGGCATCCCGGAGGATCTTCGGATTCCGCGCCGCCTCGAGGAGGGCGGGCAGGAACGCGTGCTCCGCCTCCAAACCGAGCAACAGCACGACGTCCGCTCGGTTGAGCAGCACCGCGAAGCTCGGTTTCATCTGCACCGCATGAATGTCCTCGACGCCGGTGGCGAGGCTCGTGACTTGAACGAGATCGCCGCCCACATGCCGGGCCATGTCGGCGAGGTCCGGGATGGTCGCCACGACGCGGATCTTCCTCGCCCCGGTAGCGTTCGCCGGGAGCAGCGCGACAAGAGCCACGAGAACGTAGAAGAGACGCTTCATGAAGCCCTCCTTACCGGTCACGGAAGCTGTGGACGTGACTGCCCATGATGATCGTCCACTGCAGGAAGAACTGGTCCTCGGGCCGCTGGCGGGGCGCGTCGAGGTGCGTGTACTGCAAGCGTAGACGTTGGAACTCGGACGCCCAGACCGTGAAGTACGGGGAATAGGCGTTGGTCACTCGCCCCGGATGGGCGAGGTCCTCCACCCACTCGAAGAGAACGCCGGGGTAGTACCGGCGAGTCAGCCGCGCTTCGAGGTAGCTATACATACCGAAGGCGTCCCGGTACCTGAACAACGCCGGTCCGGTGTCACTCGCCGGGACGGTCTGCTGGCGCTCGGAATTCAGCAGAAACTCGTTGCCCCAGACGAGGCCGCGGTAGGCGGCCGCGGCGAGTGGCGTGTAGCGATAGGTCAGGTCGATCCCGGCCAGGTTCCGGCTCCCTCCGTCGTTGACCCTCACCCTCGGCGTGTAGGCGTTGCTCACCCCGAGGTCGATGCTCTGGGCGTCGGTCAGACTGAAGAACGTCGTCGCCCGGGCCAGGTAGGTGAACTCTTCGAGGCCCCGGGGAACCGTGTTGTCGACCCGAGTGTTGCTGGCGCCGACCTTGTTGTAGACGCCGGCCGTGAGCGTCAGGTACTGGTCGAGCGGCGCCAGCCAGTTCACCTCGATCCCGTCGGACTGCGACTCCCCCCCGATGTAGGTGTCGAGCACGCCCGGCCGGTTCACGAACGGGAGATCGTGATCGTGGAACTTGGACAGACGCCCGAAGTCCGCGAAGAATCGCCCGCCCTTGACGGTCAGGTTGTACGGGAGAGACGTCGTGACGATGGCCGCCTCCTCGACGTCGAAGCCGCCCGCATTCGTGCCGTTGATGATGGCGTAGGCCCGCACGAAGGGGTCGACGTTCGCCGAGATGCCGAGCTCGCCCGAGCGGAACTCGAAATTGCCTTGGTCCTTTCGACTGGTGAAGGACAAGACCGTGTCGACGATGAAGCCGATCGCGGGGTTGAACTGGGCGGGAAAGGTCTTGTTCGCGGCCGCGAGCTGCGGCTGGAGCTCCTCGAGGATCTTCAGCTTGAGCGCCTCTTCGTCCACCACGGCCGGCGCCGGCGGGGGCGCGGCCGCCGAGGGAGGGGGCGCCGACGGGGCGGGAGCCGGCCCGCCCGGTTTCTCGCCGGAAAGTCGTCGGATTAACTCCTCTTGCTGCTTCATCTGCTGCTCGACGCGTCGGAGCTGTTCCTTCAGGAGGTCGAGTTCCTTGCGGACCTGCTCCTCGCCGGCCCCTTGCGCCTCGGTGCGCGTGGCGCCTGGTGCAGCCGCGAGGAGCAGGGCGAGGAGCAGGGCCGTGCCGTGTCGGGTGCTCAACCGGGGTCTCATCGGCTCCTCCACGGCACGGAGGGCGGCCGCGTATCGGACGACGCAGGCATGCCGGCTCGAACGACCCGAGCACGCACAGAAGGGCTCACGAACGACCAAAGCCGACAAGGCGGAACACGGTTGAGCATAATGCCTCCGTCAGTGCCACGAATGGGGGCGCGCGCCGAGAGACGCGCTACGACGGACAGCTCGAACTACGCGGAAGCGGGTTACCCGAGCGGAGGGGCGCGGGGCGACGCGGTCGCCGGGAAGTCTTCGGTCGGTTGTGCATCGACCGCGACCGGCAACATGACGGGCGCGCGCTCCAGAGATGCGACGTCGGGCGATGAGAGGGGCACACCACTCGTCTGGCGAGCGAGCTCATAGGACGGGCACTCTGCGTCATAGAGGCCAACGGCGCTGCTATCGTGAACATGCGTCAGTACAGCGCCGCTGAGCAGCGCGGCACTGACAAGCAGCATCACGAGGAGGGAGCGACCTGGACCACGCACGGCGCTTAACTATGTCCTAGTGACGAGACCACTGTCAAGCGTCCTGCGTCTCTGTCTGGGTGCTACGTGAAAATGTCATGGCCTCTTCTCCACCCGGGGCGGAATGGCGGCGAGAGCTAGCTGGTCGGAGGACCGCTCACCTCGCGGGCGTGGACGCCCACGCGGCCGGTGCAGAGATCATCGCAAGGCCCGGAGCGCCAACAGGACATTGACGAGCCCCGGTCGTGCCCACACGTATACAAGGGGAAACGCTATGGCAGTCGGTAATCAGGTCTGGAGCTCCGCGAACAGTTACGCCACGTACACAGCACCGCAAACGAGCGGTTGAGAGACACGCCCAGGTCGCTCACCGTGTTGGTGGCGGGGGCGGTATCGACGGGGAATACGCGGGGCACCGGTACACCTTGGCGTTGATGATCGACAGGTCGTCGCTAGGGAAGGAGAGCAGCCCCGTGTCGCCACCAGCTCGAACGATCTTCTTCCGCAGGTCCTCCATCGAGTCATCTTTCACCGTTCCCACCAACGTGCAGTTGGGCGGGAGTGTCTGGGTTTCCGTGGTCAGGCGAAGGCGGGCCATGGCCAACTTCTCGCGGTCGTTAGCTTGTACGCTCACCCCATAGCTGGCCAGCGTGACCGCAAGAGCGGCACCGAGACCTACCCGCTTGAACGCTCTCATGACTCGAGTCTATCGTCCTGACTGGCTGGGCCGGCCATCATCGTTTCCCCCTTGTGGCGGGGGCCCCACCCGTCACTACTTGTCCCTCTTGATCATGCAGAACCCCTGCGCCTCGATCCCGAGCGCCGTGTTGAACTTGCTCCGGAAAATCGCGATCGTGAAGACCCACTGATTTTTACGCCTTTCAGGCTTGCAGATAGGGGCAGAGCCACGCAATTCTGTCACCCAGCCACCAGAATCTACGCGAGAATCCCTTGGGCGTGCCCAGACCATGTCCAGCACGGGCACGTGCCTCCCCCGTTTCGACTCAATGACCCTTGAACGTCGACGTCCCGGACGAGTCCGGTTCTTGTCGTTATCCTCGACGAGGAGGATCAGTTCATTCGCCCCGGCGCATTGGGACCGTGAAGGTGAAGGTCGAGCCAGTGCCCACCTGACTCTTCACCCAAATCCGTCCACCATGCAGCTCAACGAATTTCCGACAGAGAGCGAGCCCGAGCCCGGTGCCCTCGGCCTTCTTCTCGGCGCCCCCCACCTGCCGGAACTCCTCGAACACGGCCTCCTGATCCTCAGGAGCGATTCCGATGCCGCTGTCGGCGACCGACATCTCGGCCATGCCGTCCACGAGGCCCGCGCGAACGACGATCCGCCCGCCCTCGGGCGTGAACTTCAAGGCATTCGACAAGAGGTTTAGTAGAACCTGCTTCATCTTCCGTTCATCGCCTCTGATCTGACCCAGCCCCTCTTCGATCACGTGGTGGAGACGGATACCGCGGCGCGCGGCTCGTTCCCGCACGAGGATCACGGCATTCTCGATCGCCTGTGGCAGATCGAAGTCCGTCAGCTCCAGTTCCATCCGGCCGGCCTCGATCTTCGAGAGATCGAGGATGTCGTTGATGAGGGACAGCAGATGCGTGCCCGAAGCGTGTATGTCCCTCAGGTACTCATCCTGCTTTTCGTTCAGCTCCCCGAACATGCGCTCGGTCAGCACCTCCGAGAACCCAATGATGGCGTTGAGCGGTGTGCGCAGCTCGTGCGACATGCTCGCTAGGAACTCGGACTTGTGCTGGCTGGCGGCCTCGAGCTGTCGGCTCTTGTCCTCGATCTCGCGGAACAGCCGGGCGTTCTGGATGGCGAGGGTCGACTGCGCCGCGAACGTCTGGAGGAGATCGATGAGCCTCGGGGGAAATGTTCCGGGAGAGCGCCGGCGGACGACGAGGGCCCCGAGGACACGGTCTTCTCGGAGGAGAGGAACCGCGAGCAGCGCCCGAAATCCCGCCTTCATCGTGATCTCGAACGTCCGACCCGCATAGGCCCCCGGCTCGAGGATGTCCGGAATTTGGATCGGCGCGCGCGCAGCAACCGCGCGGCCCGCTGCGCCTTCTCCGACCTGCAGAGCTATCGATTTCAGCGTCTCAATGTGCTCCTCGCTCATGCCGTGCGTTACTCGCACGACGAAGTGCCGCATCGTCTCTTCGAACTCGTAGAGCGTCCCGGCATCGCTCCCGGTCAGCTGCACGGCATGCGAGACGACCCGGGTCAGAACCGCGCCGAGGTCAAGGGTTGAGCTGACGGTCTGGCTCACCTCACTAAGCCCTTTCAGTTCATCCACGGCAGCCGCGAGCTCTCGCGTACGTGCGTCCACCCTCTCCTCGAGACCGCCGTACGACTCCTGGAGCTGCGTTCCCATCCGGGTGAGCTCATCGCCGAGCACCTCGAGCTCGTCGCCGGTCCGAACCTCAATGCGATAGCCGAGGTCGCCAGCGCCGATCCGCGCCGCTCCCTCCTGAAGAACGCGGATCGGCGCGACCATTCGCCGCGCGAGGAAAACGCTCGCCAGAATTGAAAGCCCGAGTCCCAGCACGAAGATGACGCCGCTCCGGACGAGCGGGGCCCGGAGGGGAGCGTAGGCGTCCGCGGCGGCTCGCTCGACGAACACGAGCCAGTCGAGCGGGGCGATCGTGGCGTACGCCGCGAGGACCCGCCCGCCCCTGAGGCCGTCGGCGACCACGGCGACCGGGGCGTCGGCCGTGGGTCCCGAGCGGTCGGCCCGCGCAGACTTCACCTGGATGAGGGTGGAGAGATCGCGTTTCGCTCGCGGCACCCGACTGTCCGGATGGGCGACCAGATGGTTGCGGGAATCCACGACATAGGCATATCCGCCCGGGCCGACCTCGATCTGGGAGACAATCTTCATGACAGCCGCAAGGCCAACCTCCGCAGTGGTCACCTCGAGGGCGTACTTGCCACCCGGCACGGCAAGCGTGACGTACGGCTCGGACTCGTTCTTGAGGTAGACCGGGCTCCAGTACACCCTGCCGGCCCTCGCCTCGACGAACTTGGGCGCCCGGGAGAAATCCTCCTGGCTTCTGACGACATCCGGGTCCACGCGAGAGACACGAAGCTGCTCTTTGCCGGCGAGGTCGAGATGGCTCAGCTCGATGATGGCGGGGACGTTGCGAAGGACCCGGAGAAAGTCCAGCTCGCGCTGCTCCGCCAGCGCCGCTCCCAAGCCTTCTCGAAATTCGAGCCTTGCTGCTCCCACCTGGCTAGCGTCAGGATCGTCGGACGCGGTCCGGGTCGTCTCGCGTACCTGCTGTTCGATCTCCTTCAGGAACTGCGCGATCCGGGCAGCCGCGGCCACCGCCTTCGCGCGTTCGACCCGGACGATCGCGGTCTGAGTCTCTCGGTAGGAAAAGTAGAGCTCGACCAGGCTCGACGCCATCAGCACGCCACCAACCAAAACGAGAAGGACGATGACGTACTTGCGGAAGAGCCGGCCGCGCGCGGCCGGATTCGTCATCGCCGAAAGGTGTCGGCGCGGAGCAGGATCTTTCGAGGGACGGTGAGGCCAAGAAGTTCCGCAGTCTTGAGGTTCACCGCGAGCTCGATTCTCTCGGCGCCCTGGACGGGCAAGTTCCCAGGCCGGGCACCCCGGAGAATCTCGGCGACGAGTGCAGCGGCCTGGACTCCCTGCGCGTAGTAGTCGGGCCCATATGACATGAGGCCGCCATAGCCGACCCAGAGCGCCGTCCCGAAGACGGCCGGGACGCGCAATGCGAGCGACCGCTCTATGATCGCGATGGCGAGATCCGGGTTCGAGCCTTCCGGCGCGAGCAGCGCGTCGTCACGCCGGACTTCGCGGAGCACGCGCCTCAGCTCGGCTGCGTCGAGCACACCCTTTGGTACGACGTCCAGCCTCATGCGCCGCGCCGCGGCGAGCGCCTTCCCGATCATCGCCGTCGCGCTTAGGTCGGGGCCGTAATAGATGAGCCAGACCCGGCGGACCGCCGGAGTGAGGATCTTAAGAACTTCCAAACGCTTCGCCACGAGTTCGGTCTGGAGACCTGAGACACCCGTCACATTGCTGCCGGGCTGCGCGAGCTTGCTGACGATACCGGCTCCCACGGGGTCACCCACCAGTGTGAACACGATCGGCACGCTCTTCGTCGCGTCCTTCGCGGCCTGCGTGGCGGCCTCCTGGCTCGTGAAGATCAGGTCGACCCCGCTCTTGACGAGCGCCTCGGCGGCCGCGGGCATCGCATCCAGCTTTCCTTCGGTGAAGCGGATATCAAACGTCACGTCGCGGCCGTCTACGAAGCCGAGCGCTTTGAGCCCCGCCTTGAGCCCTTCGACGGTCGGATGGCTCGCGGCCCACGCCGCATTGAGGACGCCAACCCGGAACGGGCGAGGGGCCTCTTGTGCCTCGGCGGTGTGTGTGGGCATCCAGAGAAGAATCGCCACGGCGACCCAGAAGCGGCGAGGCGATCTGAACGACCGGCCCGACCTTGGTGTCCGCTGCAACTTCACAGTTCTCGCCCTCCGCCAGTCACCTGTCGCACGCTTAGATCGCCACGAACTGATGGTAGGCGCCTTCCGCGGCGTGATCCCAGGGGCCCACCAGCGCCTGGAACTTCGTGAAGGACGCGTGCACCCTCCTGGCCATGGGGGTCTTCTCAGATTCTTCCCGGACGACCTCGGCCGCCATCTTCCTGAGCTCCCGCAGCACCGGAAAGGGGAGCTGGCGCACCTCGACCTTGCCGCTGAACTCCGTCTTGAGTCTCCCGAGCGCGAGCGCGTTCTTCGCGTGGAAGTCGGTGAGGCCATATACCTGGACTGCCGCAGCAGCATGGTCGAGCGTCCGCCGCAAGTCGACCGGGAGCGCGTCGTATGCCTTCTTGTTGAACCCGAACTCGGTCGTGGTGCCGGGCTCGTGCCAGCCAGGATAGTAGTAATACCGTGCGGTCTTGTGGAGGCCCAGCTTCATGTCGTCATGCGGCCCGACCCATTCGGCGGCGTCGATCACGCCCCGCTCGAGAGCGGCGTAGGTCTCGGCGACCGGGAGGAGAACCGCCGTGCCGCCCGCTTTGACATAGACCTTGCCGCCGAGGCCCGTACCAATGCGCATCTTGAGTCCCTTGTAGTCGCCAATCGTGTCGATCTTCTTCCTGAACCATCCGGCCATCTGCGGGGCAAACCCCGGGCCCGGGCGCGGCACGAGGTCGAAGGTGGCGTACGCCTCTTCCCAGAGCTTGAGTCCGTCACCCTGGTAGTACCAGGCCACCATACCCTGAGGATTCATGCCGAACGGGACGGTCGTGAACCACTCGACTGCGGGCTCTTTCGCTCTCCAGTAGTACGCGGCAGCCATGAACGCCTCGATGGTGCCCTTCGAGGCGGCGTCGAAGCAGCCGAACGACTCCACGATCTGGCCGCCCGGGAAGACCTCGATCCGGAACCGCCCGCCGCTCATCTCATCGACGACCCTCGCCAGCTGCTGGGCCGCGCCCTGGACCACGTCGAGCACCGGGGGCCAAGCCGTGGACAATCGCCACTGGACCTTCGGCTGCGCGATGACGTTGGGAGCATCGACGATGGCAGACGCGGTGACGGCCGCCACCGCCCCGCCGGCTGTCGCGATAAACCTGCGTCGTTTGATCATCACCTGACCTCACCCCGCCGCGAACTGATGGTAGGCGGGCCTTCCGCGACGTGATCCCAGGGGCCCACCAGCGCCTGGAACTTCGTGAAGGACGCGTGCACCTTCCTGGCCATGGGGGTCTTCTCAGATTCTTCCCGAACGACCTCGGCCGCCATCTTCCTCAGCTCCCGCAGCACCGGAAAGGGGAGCCGGTGCACCTCGACCTTGCCGCTGAACTCCGTCTTGAGTCTCCCGAGCTCGATCGCGTTCTTCGCGTGGAAGTCGGTGAGGCCATATACCTGGACTGCCGCAGAAGCGCGCTGTGCGCGCTTGTCGAGCGGTGCCGCACACTGGCCGCAGAATTTGTTCTGAGCAAAGTTATTTGCGCGGGACGACGGGCAGACGGAGACACGCGGCGGCGCGGCGCCCTGCCTGCAGAATTTCGTTCCGGGCGGATCCTCGGCTTGGCACCGGGGACACTTCATGCCGGAGCCTCCAAGCAGCCGGGCCGGCGAAGGTCGGGACAGTGGGCCGAGATTAGCGCCAGCCTCCGGCGAGGTCAAGAATGCCTTGACAATCTCGGTCCTGGCCGCCAGAGTCTGCGCATCGAAAGGAGGTCACGCGATGCCAGTGTACGAATACTATTGCGGCAAGTGCGATCGTGAAGTGACGCTCACCCTGGCGATCAGCCAACACGACAAGGGGCAGATCAAGTGCCCCGAGTGTGGGAGCAAGGCTCTGCGACCCCTGCTCAGTACGTTCATGTCGCAGACGGCGAAGAAGTCCTGATTCGAGGCGCAGGAACGCCGAGGCCCGGCGCGCGATGGTGTCATCGATCGCTCGTGTCATCTCGGGCTCCTCCGATAGTGGTGAAAGCCCCTCGCCGCCATCAGAGGGCGATCCGTCGCTCGGGCAGCGGGGCGGAGTGCGCGTCGGGCTGGGGAGCGGGGTCTGGGGCTGGTGCGAGCGCCTGAATAAGACGACTCAGTGCCGCCGCCGCGTTGGCGAGCGCCGCGACAGCCGTGACGAGGTCGGGGGTGGCCTGAGCGAGCGAGAGGTCGTGTGCTACTTCATTTGGCAGAATCCCTGCGCCTCGATTCCGAGGGCAGTATTGAATTTGCTCCGGAAGTTTTCGAGCGCGGCGGCGGCCGTCAGCTCCACGACCTCCGCCTCCGTGAAGTGGGCGCGGACCCGGGCGAACAGTTCGTCGCTCACCCGTTCGCCCGTCCGCGTAATCGTCTCGGCGTACTCCAGTGCCGTGCGCTCCCGGTCGTCGAACAAGTCGCTCGTCCGGGCCGACCCGACCTGGGCGACCTTCTCCGGTGAAGCTCCCGCTTGCATCCCACGGGATGCGTTGATGTCAATTCAGAACGGACAGCCGTTGATGAGCGCCACCCGGAGGTAGACGAGGGCCAGTAGGCCGGGCGGAAGCAGCCTGGAGTGCTCAACGGCGGCGGCCAGGCTCTTCGCGGCCTTCATGATTCCCGGGCAGTGGGCCTGCACCTTGGTCGTGTTCAGGAGGGTCCCGAACGCGGCTCGCTCCCGCGCGAAGACCTCCTGAAGGATCGGGTCAGGTCCGGGGTCGTCGATCTCCCTGACGCGCGGCACGGCCGCCTAGCCCCGCGCCGCGCCGACCTGGGCGCGGACACCGCGGACCGCCGCCGCCGCACCCTGCGCGACGAGGCTCGCGTCCGAACAGAGCGTCACCATCTGATAGCCCCGGCCGTAGAGCGTGGTTGCCTCCTCCGCACTCCGGCTGATCGTGCCGAGGGCGACGCCGGCGCGCTTGGCCGCCGCCTCCACGCGCGCGATCGCCGCCTGCACGTCCGGGTGCTTGGCGTCGCCGAGGTGGCCGAGCGCGGCGGACAGGTCCGCGGGGCCGATGAACGCGACGTCCACTCCCGGCACCGTCACGATGTCGTCGATCGCCTTCACGGCCTCCGGGGTCTCGATCTGGACGATCACGAGAATCTCGGCGTTGGCGCGCGCCCAATAGTCGGCGGCGAAGCGCCCGAACCCGGCGGCGCGGTGGGAGCCCGCCACGCCACGCGTCCCCTCCGGCGGGTACGTGCACGCCCGCACGGCCGCCTCGCACTCGCGGCGGTTTCCGACCAGCGGGATCATCACGCCCTCGGCCCCGAGGTCGAGCACGCGCTTGATCACGGCGGGGTCGTTCCACTGCACCCGCACGACCGGCGTGGTGCGACTCGCCGACAGCGCCTGGAGCTGGACGAGCAGCGTTTGGTAGTCCCCGGGCCCGTGCTCCATGTCGATGAGCAGCCAGTCGAACCCGGCGTCGCCCATGATCTCGGCCGAGATCGAACTGCAGAGGTGGAGCCACCCGCCGACCGTCTGCCGGCCGGCCTTGAGATCGCGCTTGACGCGATTGTTGATGAGCTCGGTCATTCCGGACCTCCCACACGGCCGCGCGAGAGCACCGTCTCGAGCGCGGGCAACGTGTCCAGGATCACCTCGCCGACGATTCCGAGGCTCTTCGGCGAGATCTGTTCGAGCGTATCGCCCGCCGTGTGCCAGGGCGGATAGTCGATGTCGATGACGTCCACTGCCGGGACCCGCGCGCGCAGGAAGGGCGCGTGATCGTCCTCGACGGCGATCGCGTCGGACCGGAAGTAGGCGCCGTACCCGAGCCGGCGGGCACTCGCCCACACGAGGTCGGTGAGCCACGGAGTCGAGTAGGACTCCCGCCGGATGTCGAGATTCGCGTCGCCGATCATGTCGACGACGATGACGCTCCGCAGCCGGCGGATTTCCCCTGACCGCCGGAGCTCGGCCGCGAGCTGCCGCGATCCGTAGATCCCGTCGGTGGCGCTCCAATCGCGCCGCGCCTCCTCGCCGTCGAAGAAGACGACCCAGTAGGTGAACTCGTGCCGCCGACCGGCGAGCCGGCGGGCGAGCTCCAGGAGCAGTCCCGCGCTCGACCCGCCGTCGTTGGCCCCGACGAACCGGAAGTCCGTGAAGAGCTTGGTGTCGTAGTGGCCGCCGAGCATGATCACATCGCGGCGCCGTCCCGGGAGGACCGCGATGACGTTGGCCATCGCGATCGGGCCGTCGGGGGTCCGGGCCTCGAAGGACGCGAGGCGGACCTGGAGGCCGGCGCGCGTGAGCTCCCCGACGATGTACTGCCGAGCTCGCGCGAGCGCGGCGGAGCCCGCCGGCCGCGGCCCGAGCTCCACGAGCCGCACCACGTCGCGCCAGGCGGCACCGGCGTCGAAGGAGGGCGCCGCCGCCGCGTCCCGCGGCGCTGGCGGGACGGCGACGACCGCCACCAGCGCCGCCAGGGCGAAGCCGGCGCCGAGCGAGCGCCTCACGGCCGAACGCCCGTGGCGCCGTAGAAGTTGAGCGTCATCACGAAGCGGCCCGCGCGCGCGCCGTCGGTGATCGCGTCGAGCCATCGCTGCGCCACGGCGGTCTCGACGATGCCGAGCTTCACGGCGTTCTCCGCCCGATGCTCGAGGAATCGCTGCGTATACGGCGTGAGCGCCGTGTCCTGGAACACGTCGGCCATGAGCCGGACGCGGCGGAGCCCGGCCGCGCGGAGCAGGCCCGGGAGCCGGCGGCCGCTCAGCGGCTCGGGGTACAGATGCTCGACGACACCGTCGAGGATGCGGGCGGTGAGCTCACGGTCCGGATGCTCCAGCGCGAGCGTCCCAAAGTCCTGGTCCTGCGCGCCCACGATGCCGCCGTGCCGGGTCACACGGACCATCTCGCGGAGCACCCCCGCCGGCTCATCCACGTGGAGGAGGACCGTCACGGCGAGCGTGACGTCGAACCGACCGGTCCGGAAGGGGAGCCCGCGGCCGTCGGCAACCCGGAAGGCGACGCGCCCGTCGAGGCCGTGGACATGCGCGAGGCGGCGCGCGGCGGCCACGCACGTCCGGCTCGGGTCGACACCGACGACCTGACCGCGCGGTCCGACCATCCGGGCGAGGTCGCGGGCGACGACACCCGACCCGCTCCCGACCTCAAGCACGCTGGCTCCCCCGCGCACGCCCGCGAACCGGAGGAAGCGGCGGCGGAGGCGCGCGTGGCTCGGCGTCTCGCCGCGCTCCTCGAGCCGCTCGACGAACTCCGCCGGATCGGGCTGGGCGTCGATGGCGCGGTAGGGATCCACCGGGGCATGCGCGTCGGGCTCTCGCGAGAGCCCTCCGGGACGCGGCGGACGAGGTCGCGGGGTCATTCGGCGGCCACGGCCAAGGCGCCGTCCCTTCGTCGATCTCGATTCACTCGTCCGCCCCGCCCGGCAGCGTTACGTTCTGGTACGGCCGAAGTGCTCGGGGAGCAACTCCGCGAGAAGCGCCAGAAGTCCCCCCGCCTCCGGCGGCGGCGCGACGCGGGCGGCGGCGGCGCGGACGCCCGCGGGCGCGTGCGCCATCGCGACCCCGACGCCGGCGACCCGGATCATCTCGACGTCGTTTTCCTGATCGCCTACCGCGATCATGCGCTCGACGGGGACCTCGAGGCGGCCGGCGAGCCACTCGAGCGCCCGTCCCTTGGAGGCGCTCGCGGGGACCAGTTCCAGATAGTCGGGGCGACTCAGGACCAGGCGCGCGGCAGGGGCCACGCGGGCGAGCACGTCCTCGCGGACGATCGGCAGAACGTCGGGGTGACCCATGAACAGGCACTTGCTCAGCTCCGTGCCCGACAGGAACGGCTCGGGCTCGCCGATCTCTTCGACCGCCAGTCCCTGCTCCTCGCAATAGGCGGCGATCGGGACTGTCCGGTGGAGACAGTAGAGCGCGTCGCCGCGGAAGAAGAGCGGGTGGATGGGAGCGTTCGCGAACGCGGGAAACGCGGTCCAGGCGAGGCCGGCCGGCAGCTCGTCGCGGAAGAGGTCAGCGCCGGTCGCCGGGTCGCGGATGAGCCCACCGTTGTAGAGGATGACCGGCGCGCGGATTCCGAGCTCTTGCCAGTACGGCCGGGCCCCCGCCGGCATCCGGCCCGTCGCCAAGGTCACGCCGAGCCCGCCTCCGACGGCGCCGCGCACGGAGGCGGCGAGGGCGGGATCGAGGCGGGACGTCCCATCGAGGATCGTCCCGTCCAGGTCGAGGACGAGGAGGTCGTACTTCATCGGCGCGGCCGGACCGGCGGTGCACCCCGCGCGAGGGCCTGCGCCTGGTCGCGCAACCGCCTCGCCCATTCGCTCGGGTCGCCGTGCTCGCGCGGCGCGACCGGGACGACCGCCGGCGGCTCCGCGCCGAGCTCGCGCACGAGCGCCAGCACCCGGTCGATCGGCACCACCCCCTCGCCCGGCGGCAGGCGGTGCGCGTCGCGGAGCGACCCTGGCTCGACGTCGGCGGGTGCGTCGGCGAGCCGGAGGAGCGCCAGCTGACGTGGTCGGCACGCCTTGAGCTCGTCCGGCGACGAGCCCGCCGCGTAGAGGTGGAAGGTGTCGGGTGCGAGCGCGAGCGCGGGACGGCGCGCCAGCTCGAGGAGCGCGGCCGCCGCGGCGAGGGTCCGCACCGCCGCGCGTGGGCGGCTATCGGGGGTCAGCGCGAGGCCGACGTCATACCGCTCGGAGATCTGGGCCAGGCGGGAGAGGGTGGCGCGCGCTTCGTGCTGCACGTCGCGCTCGTCGGCGCCGTCGGGCCGCTCGCCGGGGGTGAGGACGATCCACGTCGCCCCGAGAGCGCGCGCCAGCTCGGACAGGCGGTGGACCCGCTCGGCAGTCTCCTCGAGGCCGCCGGGATCGCGAAAGAGCACGTCGGGCACCGGCGCCAGCGACACGACGGCCACGCGATGCCGGCGGAGCAGCGCGGCGAGGGCCGCGGGGCCGCCGCGCTCGAGCGCGGGCCCAAGCTTCGGCGCCCAGATCTCCAGGCCGTCGGCGCCGATTCGCGCGGCGGTCGCGACGTCGTCCTCGAGCGATGCGAGCGGGGTTGCAGCGCCGGTGTGGGCGACCCTCACCCGCGCGACCCGGAACCGCCGTGCGCGAACTGCCGGGCGCACTCCGGGCTGCAGAAATGGCGCAGCACGCCGTCCTCGGTCCGCGTCAGGGCGCGCGAGCGCAGGACGTACGCCTGGCAGACGGGGTCCTTCACGAGCACGTCCGGCGCGCCCCGGCGGCGGGGCCCGGAGACCGGCACGGAGCGCAGGAGGAAGCGGAGCGCGAGCGCGATGAGGAGCGCCCAGCAGAGGGGCTGCAGGAGGCGCATCAGCGGCCGTCGGGACGGATCGACACCGCCCGGAGGAATTCCCGATCCTGCGCCGTCAGCTCCATCGGGGTGTCGCCGGCCCCGTTCTTCGTCCCCGCGAAGAAGATGCCCGTCTCGGCGCCGCGCCTCAGGATCTCCTGCACCGCCTCGCGCGCCGCCTCCGCCGCCGCCAGCGAGACCTCGATCGCCTGCAGGAGCTTCTTGATCAGCGTCTCGACGTGCCGTTCTGTCGCCATATTCCGTTACGATACCGGCGCCCCCCAAGAGCTGTCAACGCCGGCACCAACGCCCGAAACCGCGCGCCCGGGCCGGGGGGGTCAGTAGGTCGCGCGGCCACCGGAGAGGTCGTGGACGGCGCCGGTCGTGAATGAGCACTCGTCGGACGCGAGCCAGGCCACCAGCGCCGCCACTTCCTCGGGCGTGCCCACCCGTCCCATGGGGATCTTAGCCACCATGTAGTCGACCGTGTCCTTCGACACCTGCTTCAGGAGCTCGGTCCCGATGACGGCCGGCGCCACCGCGTGCACGAGGATGCCGCGCGTCGCGACCTCCTTGGCCAGTGCCTTCGTCAGCCCGATGACCCCGGCCTTCGCCGCGGAGTACGGGACCAGCGTCGGGTTCCCCTCCTTCCCCGCGATCGAGGCGATGTTGATGATGCGGCCCCCGCCGGCGGCCAGCATCACCCGCACGGCCGCGCGCGAGACGAGGAACACGCTCGTGAGGTCGCCGGCGATGACGCGGTGCCAGTCGTCGTCGCTGAGCTCCCAGGTCGGGACGGTGCGACCGGTGATGCCGGCGTTGTTGACGACGATGTCGAGCCGGTGCCAGCGGTCGACGACCGCCCGCACCATGCGCTCGACGTCGGCCGTCTTCGTCACGTCGGCCGCGACCGCGACGGCATCGGCGCCAATCCGCGCCGCCGCCGCCTCGGCAGCCGGGCCGTCAACGTCGGCGATGGCGACACGGGCCCCATGCGTCGCGAGCCGGGCGGCGATGGCGAACCCGATGCCTCGGGCGGCCCCGGTGACGAGCGCGGTCTTGCCGGTGAAGGACATGACTGGCCTCCTGGTAGGGCCGCCGGAAGCGCCGGCCCACGCGCCGTCCGCGTCCCGGCGCGGACGCGGAATCGACTCCGCCCAAGGCGTCTCACGCGCCCGACCGGCCGACCGCCCGGCGGTAGAGCCCCACGGCGCAGAGGGAGAGGGCTCCCAAGACGGTGCCGAGCGCGCACGCGAGGCCGAGGTCGCCCTGGCGCGCGTGCCCGAGGCTTGCCACCGAGAGCGGCGCGAAGCCCGCGGGAACGAGCAAGACGAGCGCGCTCACGGTGGCGACACCGTCGATAAAGAGCTCGACGAAGGTCGCCACCCCGGCGGGGATCAGGCACGGCAGCGTCACGCGCGCGAAGGTGCGGGCCGGTCCGGCGCCGAGACTTCGGGCGACCTCCTCGAGCGCCGGCGGAAGACTCTGCTCGAATTCCACCGCGGTCGACACGGCCCGTGGCAGCTTGCCGAACACGATGCTCGCGACCAGGATCCAGATCGTACCGGCGGGCGGCCCGGCCGCGCCCGCGAAAGCAAGCAGGTAGCCGACCCCGAGCACGGTGCCTGGCAGCGCCGCGGGGAGCCGCGCGCACCGCTCGATCAGCGTCGCGCCCACCGCACGGGGCCGGGTGGCGAGCCGGCCGATCGCCGTCGCCAGCACGCTGCCGACGCCTGCCGCGAGGAGAGCGAGCGCGAGGCTGGCGACGATCGGCGACGTCCCGGCCGCCGTCCCGAGCTCGCGATAGTGCACGAGCGACAGTCCCGGGCGGGTTCCCGACAGCCTGACGATCGACGCGAGGGCGATCCCGCCGTAGAGGCAGAGGAGCGCGAGGGCGCTCCCGGCCGCCGCGACCAGGACGAGGCCGCGCGCGCGCGAGGACAGGCGCCGGCCCGCCCCGAGGTGGATCGTCCACCGGGACGGTCGCGGGGGGGCGCCGAGCCAGCCGGTGGTGAGCGCGTGCGCCAGCAGGCACGGCACGATCAGCGACACGCTCAGCGCGGCGGCACCGCCCAGGTCGTGGGCGCCGGCGGCCCGCGCGTAGATCTCGGTCGTGAGGACGCCGAAGCCGCCGCCGATCAGGAACGGGTTGCCGAAGTCCGACAGGCACAGGACGAAGACCGAGAGCGCCGCCCACGCGAGCCCGGGCCGCGCGAGCGCGAGCGTGACCCCGCGCGCCGTCGCGAGCGCGCCCGCGCCGAGATTCAAGGCCGCCTCCTCGAGGGCGTCGTCGGTGCGCCGGAGGGTCTGGACCATGACGAGGAAGGCGTCCGGGAGGAAGGCCACGGTCTGGGCGACCACGATGCCGGCGAAGCCCGCGATGGCCGCGCGCCGGCCCAAGACGCGGACGACGAGGCCCCCGTCGCCGAACAGGAGGAGGAGCGCGAGCGCCGCGAAGAACGGCGGCAGGACGGCCGGCAGGCGGCAGGCGATCGCCACCAGCCTCTTGCCGGGGACGTCGGCGCGGGTCACGGCGTACGCGAGCCCGCTGCCGAGCGCGACCGCCACCGCCGTGGACACCGCGGCAACGGCGAGGCTCCGCGCGAGGACCGCGAGCCAGGCCCCGCCGGCGAGCTCGGCCGAGCGCATAGCGCCCCGCACCAGCACGAGGAGGAGCGGCCAGGCGACGAAGAGGGCAAGGAGCGCGGCGGCGGCCCCGCCGACGACCGCCGGCGCCGTGCGTCGGTCCGCGAAAACGCCGAGGGCGCGCGCGGCGTCAGCGCGCACCGTAGCCACAGGCGCGGCGGAGTGGGACGCGAGGGCCGCGGCGCATGCGCGGATGGTAGCGCAGACGCCCACCGCGTGTCATTTCCCGGCGGGCCCCGGGGCGAGGCCAGGGGCCGACGGGTCAGTTGACGCGGATCGGGACCGGCGGGATGAGGAGCACGAGCAGGGCCAGGCAGAGCGCACCCAGGGCCCGGCGACCCGGCGACAGCGGCGTCACGTCATCGAGCGGTGGGCTGTGGTCGAACCCGATCAGGAGAAAGAGGACCGCCGCCCACACGAACCAGTTCAGCGAGCGGGTGATCGCGCCGAGCGCGATCAGCCCGACAAAGGTGGCCTTGCCGATCAGCGCGTGCCGCCCCGCGAAGAGGGCATACGCGATCCGCCCACCGTCGAGCTGCCCGACCGGAAAGAGATTCAGCGCCGTCACGAGGAGGCCGACCCAGCCCGCGACCGCGACGGGATGGATGAACACGTCCGAGCCCTCGGGGAGCGGCCCGAACCGCGCGTAGACCAGCAGCCGCATCATCAGCGAGTCGCCGAAGGTGACCCCCGTGCCCGGGGGCACGGGGCCCACCGTCGACCAGCCGAGGCCCAGGAGGATGGCCGGAATCGCGACCACGAGCCCGGCGATCGGTCCCGCGGCCGCGATGTCGAAGAGCGAGTTCCGGTTCGAGGTGGGCGACCGCATGCGGATCACCGCACCGAGGGTCCCGAGAAAGAACAAGGGCGGCGGCGCCGGGATGAAGTAGGGCAGGCTCACCGCCGTGCGGTGGTAGCGCGCCGCGAAGTAGTGGCCGAACTCGTGGGTGCCAAGGATCAGGAGCAGACTGCCGGCGAAGGGAACCCCGCTCAGGAGCCACGCCAGGCCCGGATACGCGATCGAGCGCGCCAGCGTCTCCGTGCCGAAGAAGAGCGCGCCGGCGACGAGCGTCGACAGGCATGTCAGGAGGAACAGCAGGACGTTGACCCGGATGCGGGCGGGCCCCGTCACGTCTGCGAGCGGCACCGCCTGCACCGAGATCTGGCCGTCGTGGCCTCGCAGGAACGGCGTGTACCCGAGCGGCTTGAAGCGCGCGAGCATCAGGGCGACGGCGCGCGCGGGCGCGACCTGCAGGTCGCCGCGGAAGACAATCGCGCGGCCCTGGATCTGGCGATCACGCACCGTCATCACATCCTCGACGTTCCGCCGGAGGAGATCCTCCGTGATGAGCAGATCGTCGGTCGGCAGCGTGGCGAGACCGGACCATCGCCGACGCACGGGCCACAAACGCATGGCTAGAGCCTACCACAGCGCCAGACGCGCCACGACGCGGCGGACCGCGTCGAGCCCGCCCTCGAGGTAGAGGGCACCGAGCACCGCCTCCAGGGCGGTCGCCAGGACGGATTCGAGCGTCCGGCCGCCGTCGCGCTCGAGGCCGCGGCCGAGCCGCAGCCGGTCGCCGAGGTCCAGGTCGGCGGCCCAGCGCGCGAGGTTCGCCCCCGACACGAGCGCAGCCCGCTCCTGGGTGAGGACGCCGACGGGCGCGTCCGGTCTGACCCGCAGCAAGTGCTCGGCCACGACGAGCGCGAGCGCGGCGTCGCCGAGCAGCGCGAGGCTCTCGTTGTCGCCGGCGGGCGGGTGCTCGTTAGCCCACGAGGGGTGGGTGAGCGCGCGCGTCAGGAGGTCGGGGTCTGCGAACGCGTGCCCGAGCCGCCGGGTCAGCGCGACGAGCGGATCGACCGCGGTCATCGGACGCGGGCGGGCGGGGCGGCCGGCCGGAAGGCGGCGCGGCTACCCGGGGTACCGGCGGAACAGGAGCGTCGCGTTGGTGCCGCCGAACCCGAATGCGTTCGACATGGCGACGTCGATCGCCTGCTTGCGCGCCTGGTTCGGGACGTAGTCGAGGTCGCAGTCGGGATCGGGCTTCTCGTAGTTGATCGTCGGCGGCAGGACTCCGTCGCGCAGGGCGAGGGCAGTGGCGATCGCCTCGATGCCCCCCGCGGCTCCGAGCAAGTGGCCCGTCATCGACTTGGTCGAGGAGACCGCCAGGCGCCGGGCGTGCTTGCCGAAGACCCGCTTGATCGCGATGGTCTCAAACCGGTCGTTGTAGGGCGTCGAGGTCCCGTGCGCGTTGATGTACTGGACCGCGGAGGGATCGATCGCGGCGTCGCGCAGCGCGGCCGTCATCGCCCGCGCCGCGCCGTCGCCCTCCGGATCGGGCGCGGTCATGTGGTGGGCGTCGCCGGTCATCCCGTACCCGATCACCTCGGCGTAGATGCGCGCATTGCGCGCCCGCGCGTGCTCGAGGGACTCGAGCACCATCAGGCCGGCGCCCTCGCCACACACGAACCCGTCGCGGTCGGCGTCGAAGGGACGCGACGCTCGCTCCGGCTCGTCGTTCCGGGTCGACATCGCCTTCATCGCGCAGAACCCGGCGAAGGTGAGGTCCACGATGATCGCCTCGGCGCCCCCCGCGATCATGACGTCGGCGTCGCCGTGCTGGACGATGCGCGCCGCGTCGCCGATCGCGTGGTTGCCGGTGGCACACGCGGTCACGATCGCGGAATTCGGGCCCTTGGCGCCGAAGCGCATCGAGATCAGGCCCGAGGCCATGTTGATGATCAGCATGGGGATGAAGAACGGCGAGACCCGATCCGGTCCCTTGTTGAGGAGGACCTTGTGCGTCTCGAGGAGCGTGCTGATCCCGCCGATGCCCGACCCGACCAGAACCCCGAACCGGGTGCCGTCGATCTTCGAGAGGTCGAGCCCGGAGTCCTCGACGGCCATGACGGAGCTGGCGATGGCGTACTGCACGAAAGGGTCGATGCGGCGCGCCTCCTTCTTGTCGACAAACTTCAGCGGGTCGAACCCGCGCACCTCACCGGCGATCCGGGTCGGGTAGCCGGTCGAGTCGAATTTCGTGATCGGCCCGATCCCGGACTTGCCGCGCCGGAGCGCCTCCCAGAACTCGTCGGTCGTGTTGCCGATCGGCGTGATGGCGCCGAGACCGGTGACGACTACGCGCCGCTTTTCCACGTGCGTCGTCCCCGCCTCGCCCGGCTACTGATTGTCCTTGATGTACTGGATCGCGTCGCCGACCGTCACGATCTTCTCCGCGTCCTCGTCGGGGATCTCGAGGTCGAACTCCTCCTCGAACGCCATCACCAGCTCGACCGTGTCCAGCGAGTCGGCGCCGAGGTCTTCGATGAACTTTTTGCCCGGATCGATGTCGTCCTCCTCGACGCCGAGCTGCTCGCAAATGATTTCCTTCACCCGCTCCTCCACCGGCTTCGCCATGAACGGTCCTCCCGGGAAAGAATGAACGCCCTACATGTAGAGCCCGCCGTTGACGTGGAACACCTGGCCCGTCACGTAGGCGGCCCCGTCACCGGCGAGAAATCGTACCATCTCCGCGACATCGCGTCCCGTTCCGATCCGCTTGAGGGGGACCTGCGCGAGGAGTGTCTCCCGCGCCTCGGCGGGGACCACCGCCGTCATGTCGGTGTCGATCAACCCCGGCGCGACCGCGTTCACGAGGATGCCCCAGTGGGCCAGCTCGCGGGCGGCCGCCTTTGTCATGCCGATCAATCCAGCCTTCGCGGCCGCATAGTTCACCTGCCCGGCGTTCCCCATCGCGCCCGCCGTCGACGCGATGTTGATGATGCGCCCGCTCTTCTGCCGCACCATCGCCTTCGCCACCGCGCGGAGGGCCAGGAACGCGCCCCGCAGGTTGACCTGCAGCACCTCGTCCCAATCCGCGTCCTTCATGCGGAGGAGCAGGCCGTCGCGCGTCATGCCGGCGTTGTTGACGAGAATATCGATCCGGCTGAAGCGCTCCTTGGCGGTGTCGACCAGCCGATCCACGTCGGCCCGGCTCGCGGCGTCGGCGACGACGCCGAGCACAGTCCCGCCCAGCGCTTCGATCTCGTTGGATGCGCGCGCGAGCCGGCCGGCGTCGCGCCCCGAGACTACCACGGCGGCGCCGTCCTCCGCCAGGAGCGAGGCCACCGCCAGGCCGATGCCGCGGCTCCCGCCGGTCACGATCGCTACCCTGCCCGCGAGCGGCTTGCCGCCCATCACGACCGGCCGAGCGCGGCGAGCGTCTTCTCGAGCCCGGCCGGATCCTCGATCGAGAAGGCCTTGACGTCGTCGACGATGCGCTTGACGAGGCCCGTGAGGACCCGGCCGGGACCGACCTCGACGAACGCCTCCACCCCCTCCCGGCGGAGCCGCTCCACGCACGCGGTCCAGCGCACCGGGCGCGCCACCTGCTCCACGAGGCGCGGCTTGACGTCGGCGGCTGCGCGCGTCACGCTCGCGTCGACGTTGCGGACAACCGGGACGGCCGGGTCGCCGACGGCGATGTCGTCGAGCGCGCGGGCCAGGCGGTCGGCGGCGGGCCGCATGAGGGTGCAGTGGAACGGCGCGCTCACCGGCAGGAGCACGCTCTTCTTGCCGCCCCGCGCCGCCGCCAGCAGGACGGCGCGCTCGACCGCCCCGCGGTGACCGGCGATCACGACCTGCGCCGGCGAGTTGGCGTTGGCGACCTCGACGACCTCCCCCCGCGCCGCTTCGGCGCATACGGCCTCCGCCGCGGCGAGATCGAGCCCCATGATGGCCGCCATCGCCCCCGCGCCGGCCGGTACCGCCTCCTGCATGAATTCTCCCCGCTTACGCACGAGCCGCACGGCGTCCGGGAAGCGGAGGGCGCCGCCCGCCACCAGGGCGGAGTACTCGCCGAGGCTGTGGCCGGCCAACATGTCGGGGATGAGCCCACGCTCGGCGCAAGCGGCCGCGATGGCCACGCTCGCGGTCAGCACCGCGGGCTGAGTGTTGGCGGTGCGCTGGAGCTCGGCCTCGGGTCCCTCGAAGCTGAGCCGCGCCAGGTCGAATCCGAGCGCGTCGTTGGCCTCTGCGTAGACGGCCTTCGCCGCTGCCGAGGACTCGGCGAAGGCCCGCCCCATGCCCACCACCTGGGAGCCCTGCCCGGGGAAGAGGAACGCGACCAGCATCGGCGTCCGCCGTGGCGCCACGGGCCCCTCGCCGCGCGGGCGAGCCTCCGGGAGCGGGGCCCCGCGGGCCAGGCTCGGGGCACGGCCGACCGGTCCGGGCCCTGCCCCACCGGCACCCGCGGCCCGCACTACCACCGCACGAGCGCGGCGCCCCAGGTAAAACCGCCGCCGAAGGCCGCCAGCAAGAGCAGGTCGCCCGGCGCGATCCGACCGAGCGCCCACGCCTCCTCCAGCGCCACGTACACCGAGGCGGCCCCCGTGTTGCCGTAGCGGTCGACGTTGACCAGCACCCGCTCCATCGGCAACCCGAGCCGCTTGACCGCCGCCTCGATGATCCGCAGATTCGCCTGGTGCGGGATGAACAGATCGAGGTCGGCCGCCCGGAACCCGTTCCGCTCCAGAATCGTCGCCGCGCAGTCGCCGAACATCCGCACCGCGACCTTGAACACCTCGTTGCCCTTCATCTTCGCGTAGTGCAGCCGGCCCGCCACCGTCTCCGCCGTCGCCGGGTGCCGGCTGCCCCCCGCCGGCTGGTACAGGTACTCCCAGTACTTGCCGTCCGAGTACAGGTCCGCGTCCAGCACCCCTGCCCCGTCCTCCGCCGCCTGCAGCACCACCGCCCCGGCCCCATCCGCCAGCAGCACGCAGGTGCCCCGGTCCGTGAAGTCGGTGATCCGCGACAGGGTCTCCGCCCCGATGCAGAGCACCGTCCGGTACTTCCCGCTCTGAATGTACTGGCTCCCGATCGACAGGCTGTAGATCGAGCCGGTGCACGCCGCTAGCACGTCCACCGACCCCGCCCGTCGCGCTCCCAGCTTGTGCTGCACGAAATTGGCCGTGGTCGGAAACACCATGTCGGGCGTCGTGGTGCCCACCACGATGAAGTCGACCTCCTCCGGCCCCAGGTTCGCCCGCTCGAGCGCCTGCTGGGCCGCCCGCACGGCGAGGTCCGAGGTCGCCTCGCTGTCGTCGGCCACGTGCCGCTCCCGGATACCCGTGCGCTGCACGATCCACTCGTCCGTCGTCTCGACCAGCTTCGCGAGCTCCGCATTGGTGAGGATGTGCTTGGGCGCGTACGCCCCCACCCCGACGATCTTCGCCCGCGTCATTCTCGGCCCCCCTCCCGCACCTCCCGCGCAGCCTCCGCCTCGAGCGCGGCCTTGACGTGCTCGTTCAGGTCGGCGGTCGCCCACTCGCCGGCGACGCGCACCGCGTTCTTGATCGCCTTCACCGGGGACGCGCCATGACAGATGATCGCCGCGCCGTTGATCCCGAGGAGCGGCGCCCCGCCCATCTCCGTGTAGTCCACGCGCCGCTTGAACCGGTCGAA
>Ga0209689_1000547_pt1 | contig 26339 bp, 21 predicted proteins | sample GraSoiAngelo_149_FD_187119 | JGI IMG/M metagenome (GOLD analysis project Ga0209689, IMG submission 187119) | Grasslands soil microbial communities from the Angelo Coastal Reserve, California, USA - 14_1009_09_30cm (SPAdes) (version 2) | ecosystem: Environmental > Terrestrial > Soil > Grasslands ... | reverse complement strand
GTCGTCACCCTCGAAATTGTTGAGGTACACCCAGAAGAAGTGCGTCGTGCGCTCGGTCTCCGGCGTCATGTACTGACAGTTGCGATATTCGCGCGCATTCTGGACTTTGCCCGCCTCGGCGCCTTGACCCGCGGGCGCGAACATGGTCTCCATATAGAAAATGCCAGGTACGAGCATGGTCACGTGATTGCGCCGGTCCACCCTCGCATCCTTGTCGCGAATGACTTTCTTGTGGAACGGCGGTGACTCGCTATTCATGTGCCAGCGTTCCACGCGGAAGCCACGCTCCTGTTTCTCGACCACGGTCGGCTTGGTGACGTATGCGTACTCCTCTGTACCGCCGAGCGTGTGGGTGTGAACGAACGCCAGGTGCGAGAAATCGCTGAGATTGTCGACGATGAGCAGGTAGTTGGCATCGTAGTGGAGATAGGCCGGCAGTCCCTTCCACTTCGGGTCGTGCAGCGGAGCAAATTCGGAAATCAGGGCACGGTCGGCGCGCGCCGGGTCACCCATCCAGATCCAGATGATATGGCCACTCTCCACGATCGGGTATTTCCGCACCCGCAGCTTGGGCGGAATCATGTCCTGGCCGGGAATCTGTACACACTTGCCGGTGTGGTCGTATTTGATACCGTGATACATGCAGCGCACGCTGTCGCCTTCGCGGCGTCCCTCGGACAGGAGTGCGCCGCGATGCGGACAACGGTTGTTTAGCGCGATGACCTCGCCGCTGTCGCCTCGATAGAGCAGCACATTCTCACCGAGCAACGTGCGGGCCAACATCTTGCCGTCGATGAGTTCGTAATCCCAGGCGGCCACATACCAGCAATTCTTGAGAAACATGACGTCTCCCCCGAGTCGCGACACCCTTCATAAGAGCCTATGCGGTCGGATCACCCGCTAGACTGGGCAGAACGGCTTTATGATAGAACAGCCGCTCCGGAGCGGGCCGTTTGCCGATAATACTATGAAATATCGAAGGTTTATGTCAGCAATGACTCGCGACTATCAGCTCATCAGCTTCGTCACTGCCGCTCGCCGCTGCCTCGCGACCGGTGTCACGTGCCTCGCGCTCTTCGCGGGGCCGAACGCCGCGCTTGCGGCAGCCACCGGAGGCGCGGCGGGCGAGCCTTGGCAGAGCTTGCCGCCAACCCCGTCCCTGCCTGCTCCCGCCAAGAGCGGCTACGCGCCCGTGAACGGCATCCGAATGTTCTACGCGGTCTTTGGTCAAGGCTCGCCGGTCCTGCTGCTGCACGGAGGCCTCGGCAACTCGAACTATTGGGGTGAAGTCATTCCGATCCTGGTGCGGAATCACTACCAGGTCATCGTCACCGATAGTCGTGGTCACGGCCGCAGCACGCGCACCGCGGAGCCCTACAGCTACGAGCTCATGGCCTCCGATGTGCTCGCATTACTTGATTACCTCAAGTTGACGAAAGTTGATCTGGTCGGCTGGAGTGATGGCGGAATCATCGGACTCGCGATCGCCATGCGGCACCCGGAGCGTCTGCGCCGGCTGTTTGCTTACGGGGCTAACTCGGACCCTTCCGGTGCGCGGCCGGACATGGAGGGCAACGCAACCTGGACGAGCTACATAGAACGTACGCGCGGAGAATACCGCCAGCTGTCCCCCACCCCCCAGGACTACGACACCTTTCTCGCGCAGATCCAGGCCATGTGGGCGCAGCAGCCGAATTTCACGGCGGCCCAGCTGCAGCGGATTACGGTACGAACCGCCATCGTCGATGGCGCGCACGATGAGGCTATCAAGCCTGGGCACACCAGGTATCTTTCCAGGACCATCCCGGGAGCGAAGCTCATCATTCTCCCGGACGTCAGTCACTTCGGCATGCTGCAGAACCCGCAGGAGTTCAGCGCTGCCGTAACTGATGTCCTCAAGTAGTGCTCCATCAAATTATCTGCCCACGGTGGGCGCCCGGCGGCGCTGCGGGACCTGGACGCCAACAGCCCGTGCCCCTCGCGCACCGTCGGCGACAGCCGCGAGGGGCATCGGGATGGGCTCTGCGCTCAGTGAGCGTCGAAGAACGACGTGACCGCCATGAGACAGAACGGCGGTACGAGCGTGGCGTGGTAGATCTCACGGACGGCAGCGGCGCCACCGTCACGGGCACCATGTAGGATCGCCTCGAAAGCGATCAGGTCCTTCGCCGCGCGAAAGGCGTTCTTGACATCCGCGTAACTACCGCCGCTGGAATCGACGTCCAGAACGGTTACCCGGCCGCTTGGCGTATTCGTTGCCCAGTATTGCTGCATCAACTGCGTATTGAGAAAGAACACGGAAGGGTCCGCGTCGCCGCCGCATAGCAGCACGGGCGCGGTCGGCGACCAGTTCCTGAGATCATTGCTCTTCAAATCCCGCCGAAGCGTGTTTGCCGGACTCGCTGGCGGTACGCCGGTCGTCCTGATCGGGAAGCCGCCGTCAGGCGCCGACTGCGCATCGCGCAGATACCTCAGACGATAGGCGTTGCTCACCAGGTGGTCTGGGCCGAATCCCATTGCAAACACGGGTGCGAGGTTTGCCGGCTGGGTCGCGGGGGTCATGGAAGCGAACTCAGGCGCCGGCGGTTTGCTGTCGAAGAGGGCGTGGCTCGGCAGCAGTCCTTGTGCGATGAGGGTGTTGGCGTCTGTCGTGCTGAGGGCATCGATTGCGGACGCGTACTTTGGCTCCAGGATGTCGGTTGGCGTGGTGTAGAGATTACCGTACGCGTGCTGGTAGCTCGATGCCAGCATGATGAAGTTCTCGGTCGAACCGTCGTCGACCTGGCCCATGACGACGGCGTCTCCGAAGGCGGACATGGCATAGGGACCCGACATCGGTGCCGAGGCCGTGACCGCGATGCCCGCCGCCTGCAACGCGCGGTGAGTGGCCATGGCGACGTGGCCTCCCTGCGAGTAGCCGGTCACGAACAGTTTGTGATTGTCCGCAATCTTCAAGGCTGACAACGCGCTATGTGCGGCAGTCAGCGCATCCATCATGTCCTTGGACTGTTGATCCGCGTCGAGATACGGATGGTAGCTCAGGCTGGAGGTGTCATAACCGGCGTAGTTCGGAGCGACGACGATGTAGCCTCGAGCCGGACCGACGGTTGCGAGCGCCAGGCCTTCCTCGTTGCTCTGGCTTGTCAGGTCGGCAATGTTGAACGACTTGAGGGTCCGCTTCCCATGGGCGTACAGCACAATCGGTCGCGGGCCTTGACATCTCGGATGGGAGCCCGTGGGTATCATCAGTGCCGCGGAGGCGGTGGTGGCCTCACCCCGGGCACCGACGGTGTCGTACTCGAGATGGTAGGTATTGACGGAGCAGGTCGGCGAGAAGGCGAGCTTGATCAGCTCCCGGCCCAGCTGGCTGCCGCTCAGCCTGGAGAGCAGATCAGAGACCGAAAACGAGCCGAGCCTGGCCGGTGGGCTGTTGAGGAGCTGCCCGCGGGCGGCGGGGAGCATCTGGAGTGGCGACACGCCTTCGGTGCTGCCGCCGTAGCCGGGGGCGAGCAGCGACACCGCAAGGACCAGTGGCACAAAACGTTTTCCCTGAAACATCGCGTTCTGCCTCCGTGCGGATTGGCCGAACGCGAATCTTGCCAAGAAACCCGTTGAGAAGTCTCACTGTCAACAGAAGGAGACAGGTGTGTCGATGACCCGCTCGAAGCGGGCACCTGCGGATGCCCTATGCAGAACCCCAGACCGTTTTCGATGAGGCCAAGTTCCAGCTGCTGCCGTACCGGCCCTAGCGCGTCACCTCGAGAATCTTTTCAATTCTCGTTTCCGCGTCCGACCGGATCTTGAACTCCACACGCCGCGAACGCGCCGCGTCCTCCTTTCCGGACGCATCAAGAATCAGCCTCGACGAGGACAATCCGTTCGCGGTCACCAGGCGACGGAGCCAGTCGAGGTCGCCGCGAACCTGCGGGACCATCAGCACATAGAGCAGGGTTGATCGGGTCCGTGCCTGCGAGAGCTCCATGTTGTGCAGATAGGCGTCGTCGGGCGATGCAGCACCGGTCCAGTCCGATGATGTATGTCCCTCAATACGGATCTCGCTGATCGCATCCCGATACTTCGGGGACCTCAGAATTCTCACGTAGCGGGGAAAGAAGTCGCTCAGAATGTCCTTGAAAGCCGGCTTCAACTCACTGCTGCCCGGGGAAAACAGAATGTCCGGCTCCGAGAACCGGAGCGTCAGATCCGCCTTGATGAGCTGGGCGTGCCATTTGGGCAGATCCGCGGAGAACTCCTTGCGCAGCTCCTCATAGAGGGCGTCACGGGTCTCACTGTACGTAACGGCCACCGTCCTTATCCGGCCGGCGTCCCCCTCGACCCGTAACATGTAGCACACTGCGATCAGTAGAAACATGACCATGAGCCCGGTCATCAAATCGCTCAGGGGAATCCAATGAGCCTCCGATGCGGCCGCCCGATCCGCGGAAAAAGCGTCGCTCACCGCTACGCCCTCGTGGCCTGAACGGTTTCAGCCGGATGTCGCGACACCGCGCCGTGCGTCCCCTGAGTCGGCCGAACGCCCTGCTCGCTCCGAGCAATCATCTGACCGATTCTCTGCTCTATGATCGGCAACCCCTCTTTCACCTCGGTTATCAGCCCGGACAGAAGCAGGAGCGCCCGGGCGAGCTGCTCACTCTGGTTATTCAGCGCTCCCACAATGTGCTGCAGCGATCGGGCCACCACAGCAAATTCCGACGCCAGGTTCACGATATCAGTGAAGCGTAAAGCCGCTTCCGTCATGCTCTCCCGGGTCGCGGTCTCCTGCTCTATCAAAGCCTGCAGTTGCTTCTCGTACTGAACCTGCCAGGCAACCAGCCTCGCGACGCCGGAGTTCAACTGCCTGAAGTTGTCGCCGAATTGCTCATTGAGCTTCGTATTGAAGTCCCGGACCACTTCCGAGAGGGCCCTAACGAGCGCCTTCGAGTTCGTCTCCGCAATATTCTCCGCGTATCTGTCGAATGCTTCGGTCAGCCTGTCGGCGCGATCGTTGCTGTCCGCACGCAAGAGCTTGACCTGGCCCAACAGAGCGGAATCATCGCCGCCCGCAATCGACCGGTTGAGCTGCACCAGCAAACGGGCCAGGTCGTCCACGGTGGACCCTTCCTGCGCACCGGACGCCGGTACGGGTGCGTCGCCAAACAGCGCGACCCGGATCTTGAGCGTGAGGGCCCAGAATATCCCAACCACCGATGCCCAGAACGAGGTGCGGATTCCCCCGAGCAGGTGCGGGACACTGCTGCGAACGTCGTTCGCGTCGAAATCCAGCAGCCCCCAGGCAATGCCCGCGAAGCAGAAGAATATGCCGAGTGTGGTCAGGATCGTGGGGCCGAGTGCCGTGGCGCGGCGTGACCACCTGATGTGGAACAGCAGGCCGATTGACGAGATCAGTACGGCGGAGAATTGCGTAAAGCCGTTGAGACCTTCCCAGATGCGTAGCATCGGCATCTCCCTCGCCACGAGATCCGCGGGGCCACGACCAGCCGCTCGCGAACGTCCGCACTGGGACGCCAAGGAATTACGAGCCTTCTCCGGGCAGTAGCGTCTACAACGCCCGTGTAACCCTTAGAAAACGACAATACGCCGTTCGGACTATCATTATAGCGGCGGCGAGAACCCGCGCAAATTCTCCTCGCGGAGTAGCCTCGATCACTCCGGCATTGGAACTGGCGATGGCCGCTGAGCCGTCGCCGTCCACGTCGTGCCGATCGAGGCCAGGATGATCAGGATGATGGCGGCCCATTGGCCCGCAGCGAGACGCTCTTGCAGCATCGTCCAGCCGGCCAGCGCCCCGAACGCGGGCTCAATGCTCATCAGAACGCCAAAGGTGCGCGCCGGCAACTTCGTCAGTGCGATCATCTCGAGGGTGTAGGGCAGCGCGGTCGAGAGAAGTGCGATCGCCAGACCATAAGGCAGGGCCTCGAGCGAGAGCAGCGCGGACCCTGCAGCCACCACACCGACGGGCACGACGATGATTGAGGCGATGACGCTGCCGAGGGCCACCGCTTGCGCACCGTGATCGGCGCCGGCTCTTTGCCCGAATACGATGTACAGAGCCCAGCAGGCGCCCGCCCCCAGTGCAAACAGTGCACCCGTCGGATCTATACCCGTCCCGCCGGCGCCGAGGGGCAGCAGCAGAAACAGACCGGCGGCGGCGAGCAGAATCCATAGGAAGTCGATCGGCCGGCGCGACGACACCATCGCAACGGCGAGGGGTCCGGTAAACTCAAGCGCCACCGTGATGCCGAGCGGAACCGTGCGCAGCGCCATGTAGTAGAGGAAGTTCATGACGCCGAGCGCGGCACCGTAGATCGCGAGCGGCCGCCAGGAGCCGGCGGTAAGCCGGGCCCGCCAGGGTCTGAGCACGACTACGAGCATGATCGTCGCCAGGGCGGTGCGCAGGGCGACAGCGCCCGGGGCTCCGACGCTGTGAAACAGCGTCTTGGCCAGGGAGGCTCCCGCCTGGATCGACCCCATGGCGATGAGCAGCAGCAGGACGGGCACGACAGGCGAGCGGGGCGACGCGCGCGGCATGGGCATCGGCGTGGAGGAGTGCGGCCAACGAGCAGGCCCCTACGTCAGCAGTTTCGCACGCGCAGCCTGCACGGTCCAACATCTAGCACCATGCTCACAGGGGGCGATCTCGCGCGCCGGCAATATTTCCCCGGTCTTTCCGGTCAGTCAGGCAAGGCGGCTCCTGAGAAAGCCGCTCCTGGAGCTCACCATGAAAGCCCTGGTTGCCGCGGTTTCGGCTTGCCTGCTGCTCGGGGTGCAAGGCGCGGCGCGCGCTGCTGCGGGCGATGAGGTCTACGCGCGGCCGGGACAACTCGTCGCAGCCGACGGGACCCGCCTGAATCTCTACTGCACGGGAAGAGGCTCGCCCGCAGTCGTGTTCGATTCGGGCTGGGAAGATTGGGCGCCGGTCTGGGCGATCGTGCAGCCCGAGGTCGCGAAGTTTACGCGTGCATGCAGCTACGATCGGGCCGGCGCGGGTTTCAGCGATGCGGGACGCATGCCGCGCACGAGCGTGCGGATCGCGGACGAGTTGCACAGCGCGCTTCACCAGGCCGGGATCCGCGGTCCCTACATCCTGGTAGGCCACGCTTTCGGCGGCGACAACGTGCGCACCTTTGCGGCTCGCTACACGTCGGAGGCTGCCGGACTGGTGCTGGTCGAGGCCGACGTCGGCGGCCCAGGCGAGCATCGGGGAGATGCGCAACGCATCGCCGAGCTGCGCAAGTGCCGCGACGCCGTTGCCGAAGGCAAGCCCCTGCCCCCGCTGCCCACACGTCCCGGCCGCCCTCCCCGCTCCTGCGCGCAGCAGTTCTTTCGCGGCCTGCCGGAAGCCATGTGGTCCCCAGAGCTCAATGCCAAGCTGCTGGAGCTCGCGCAGACCAAGGTCGCCCTGTACGACGCGTACATCTCGGAAATGGAACAGATGCCGACGGACGAGACCTACCTGCAGCAGCACAGATACTCGCTCGGCTCCCGCCCGATCCTCGTGCTGTCGACCGGTAATCACGGTGTCCACACGCTCGATCCGGCGCGGCCGAAGAGCACGGAGCAACAGAAGTATCAGGAACAGGTCGCGCGGGCGCAGGCTGGGTGGCTCGAGCTGTCCTCGAATTCCAAGCAGTTATTCACGGATCAGAGCTCGGAATACATCCCTTTCGACGAGCCGGCATTCGTCATCGGTGCGATCCGCGCGGAATACGACGAAAGCAGGTAGGCATCCGTCATGGGCTTACCGGACCCTTGATCCGTAACGCCTTCGCTGCGAACGCATTCAGCCGAAGCTGCAATCTCCCGTCGGGACCGAGATCGAGCGGCGGCGCTTGCGGCTCCAGGACGTCGATCGCCTTCGATCCCGTTGCCGCCCCACGAATCGGCACCGACTCATCGATCGCCCGATCCCCGAAGTTGATGGCCGTGATCTCGAGTCCCGTGTTGTCCGGCAGCTCGTGCACCAGCACGAACAGCCCTTTTGCCTGCACGGCCGGCACGTCGGCCAGCCGGGCCGACTGCAGATGCAGCTGCGCACGCGCCCTGATCAGCCGCGCGAGTCGCGAGGCGAAGGAATCGGAGCTCTGCAGCTGTTCGGTGAGCGAGCCGTAGAGGGCTACGGCTCGCGGCAGTCCGGCCGCGGACTGCGACGCCTGCGGGTTCGAGCCGAGCAGGTCATAGGCCCCGCGGTTGATCCAGCGGGTGTCGCCGTCGGCGAGCCGCTCGCGCACCGACGCTGCGGGGAGGGTGAGCGCTCCGACGAGGTCCCACCCGGAGAGCGCAAATACCCCCGGCTGCATGGCGTTGTAGAACGCGAGCAGCAGATGCAGCCTCCTGATCCTCTCCACGTCCCCGGGCTTCAGCGCCCCGAGGTCCCGGATGCCGAGCGTAGCGGCGACGACGGTGGCCGTCGTGCTCGCCACGCCCTCGCCGAACTTGAGATTGTAGGGAGCGCGTTCGCCGAGCAGCCGCTCGTACATCTCGCGCCGCACGAGCTCGCGCAGCTCCTTGCCGGTCAGCCTGCCGCCGCGAAAGGGGAAGGTCTCGTCCGCATGCACCGCGAAGTGGGAAATACCCATGGTCAGCTCGTCGTGATTCTGCAGCGCGTGAATCAGACGCCCCGGATCGATGCCGTACTCGCGCATCAGCTGGAACACGAGGCGCAGGAACTCGGCATCGCCGGTCAGCAGCGCATGATCGTAGGCCGGCCTCGTCACGAAGTCGTAGGACAGGTCCGGGCCGCCGCGCGACATCTCGCGCATGACATCGAGCGGCAGGGCGAGCTCCTCGAAGGTGAACCCGTCGAGCTTGCGTACCATGTCGGCGATGAGCTGATTCGCCGTCAGCGACAGGGGATGACCGGCCCACCAGACGCGCCCAGTGGGATCGCGCTCGATGCCGAGCAGCCCGTTGGCATCCAGCCGCAGCATCCCGTCGCCCAGTACCCCGAGCTCGTGCACGGCGTCGCCGATGACGAGCCGCTCGGCGGCGAACGAGGGGTCGAGCCAGTTGAGCGTCGGTTGCCCCTGCTTGAAGTAGTGCAGGTATACCCAGCGGCGCTCGACGCCATCGGCGCCTCGCACCACGTCTGTGGCGCTCCAGTCCGTGTCCTTGACGCCGGGCTCATAGAAAATCCCGGAGTGAAGCTGCCCCACGATGTAACCCTTCTTCTGCAGGGCATCCACCGCGGCCGGAGTCAGGTTGACGGCGTCGTGACCGGCGGGCACCGGTGGCAGCAGCCCCCAGTCGCGAGGCTCGATATGCACCATGTGGTAGAGGCCGGGATAGTCGGCGTACGCGCGCTCCGCGAGGCGGAAGTCGGGCCCCTTGCCGGTGTGCCCCGGGATGACGTCGCCGATGACGATGGCGCCATGGCTGCGGGCGGCCGCCACCATCGCCTTGTATTGCGCCTCGGTTCCGAAGGCGGGATCGATCTCGAAGCTGATGCGGTCGAAGTTGCCGTCGATGGAAGGCGTGTAGCCGAGGTCGCGGACGCCTCCCGAGCGCTTCATCGGGCCGGTGTGTATGCCCTGGATCCCGATCGCCTGGAATGCGCTCCAGAGACGCTCCTCGGCGAGGGTGCTGATGACGGAGGTGCCGGGCGAGGCCGCGATCGTGGAGGCCGGGTACGCCGTGAACCACACGGACGCGCGCGCCACCGCCGCGTGCGGCTGCGGCTGGCCGTAGGGGTGTTGCCACTGAATGGAGTTGCCCGAGTAGTGCCGCGCCAGCACCCGCGCCTGTTGCAGCATCGAGCGCTCTTCGAGCCAGTGAATGTAGGAACTGGCTTTCTTGGAAGCCGCCGGCGCCGCGGGTTCGCCGGAAGACGGGCCCAAACCGGCGCCATGGGCCGGCGAGACGAGGTATGGCAAGGCAGCGAGGCAGCTCCAGCGGCGCATTGCAGACTCCGTGCGCAAGGCAGCGCAGAATCATGTCCCAATCGACATCGATTCGGTAGTCATCACTCCGCCGATGAGTCTCTCCTGCCCTGCTGCGCCGTGGGGGTCGGGTGTGACCAGGATCAGTGCGTGACCGTTTTCACCATCGGCCACTCGACCCGCACGATCGCCGAGTTCGGGGCTTTGCTGAGTGAAGCCGAGGTCCGGGTGGTGGTGGATGTGAGGTCGATCCCTCGCTCGCGCACCAATCCCCAGTTCAATATCGAGTCGCTCCCCGGATCGCTGGCCGAGTTCGGAGTCGGCTATCAGCACATGCCCGATCTGGGCGGCCGGCGCCACCGCCCGCGAAGCGCGCCCGCCTCTCCCAACACTTTCTGGCGCAATGAGTCTTTTCGAAGCTTTGCGGACTACGCGGGGACGGATGAGTTCAGTGTGGGTCTGGCCCGATTGCGGGATCTGGCGCATCGCTCGCGTTGCGCCATCATGTGCTCGGAAGCCCTATGGTGGCGTTGCCATCGCCGCATCATCAGCGACTACCTGCTCTCGGAGGGACTCGAGGTGCTGCACATCATGGGGTCCCGCAAGATCGAACCCGCAGTCCTGACGCCGAATGCCCGCCGACTCGCCAACGGCACGCTGGTCTATCCCGCATAGGCTGCCGCTCGCCAGCGCCTGCGCGCGAGCCAGCTGCTCGGCATTGAGTCGCCCGGCCGCCGTGCCGAGCTCGCGAAGCGCCAGCTCCTGCAGGCTCGCCGGTATGCCGGCGTCCACGGCCGCGCGGATCAGCGCATATCCCCGGACGACGTCTCGGGGGACCGCGATTGCCTCGATATACATGCGGCCGAGGTTCACCATGGCGGGTGGATAACCCTGCAGTGCGGCCTGGCGAAACAGCTCAAGCGCCCGCTTCTGGTCCTTCACGACACCCAGGCCATCGTTGTAGAGCGCACCGAGCTTGTTTTGCGCATCGGCGGCGCCGCCGCGCACTGCGATTTGCAGGAGCTGCGCCGCCTTCGGATAACTCTGCGGAACGCCGAAGCCGTAGAAATACATGGTCGCGAGGTTGCTGAGCGCGCTGGAAGACCCGTATTCCGCGGCGCGCCGATACCAGCCGAGCGCCGCGCTATAGTCTCGAGACACTCCCCGACCCTCCGCGTACAGGACTCCCAGTCGATTCATTGCCTCGGCGTCCTCCGCAACCCGACGGACAGACTCGCTTTCAGCACGGGACAAGTGGACGTCCGGCCCCGCGTGCGCGCGGTTGGGGACGGCGAGCGCTGTCACTACCGTGATCAACCCTGCTGTCGCGGGAATGAGCCATGGATGCGTTCTCATGAGCGCGGATTCTGCCGAGGCTCTGTAGCCGGCGCGTGTCATCGAGCCGGCACGATGTTTCAACCGAAACGGTGGTCAGTACAGGACTTCCACCACGCAATTGAAGCAATATCCCGCGCCGCGCTCGGTGAGGATGAACTGCGGCTCCGTCGGATCCGCCTCGATCTTGCGCCTGAGCCGCAGCACCTGAACGTCGATCGACCGATCGTAGACCTCGTTGTCGTACACGCGGCTGGCATCCAGGAGCTGCTCGCGGGTGAGGACTCTCTGCGGGGCAGCCAGGAGCGCCGCCAGCAGGTTGAACTCGCCGTTGGTCAGATCGATGTTGCGCCCGTCGGTGCTCTTCAGCCGCCGCGTGCGAAGGTTGAGCTCGAAGCCGTCGAACCGATAGGCGCGCACCTCGCGCTGACGCGCCTGCGTCAGCGCCGAGCTCTTCGTGCGGCGCAGCACGGTCCGGATGCGCGCCAGAAGCTCGCGGGGGCTGAAGGGCTTGGTGAGATAGTCGTCCGCACCGAGCTCGAGTCCCATGACGCGGTCGGCTTCGTCGCGCACACCGGTGAGCATGACGATGGGTATGGCGGACTCCGTGCGCAGCGTACGCGCGATCATCATGCCGTCCTCGCCTGCCAGGCGCAGATCGAGCACGACGAGATCGATGGCCTGATCGGCCAGGATCTGCGACATTTGCGCGCCGGTCGCCGCGACGCTCACGCGCAGCTCATTGTCCGCGAGATAGTGTTCGAGCAGCTCGCGGATCTGCGGGTCATCGTCGACCACCAGGATGTGCGGCTGAACTGTATCGGGCATGACTGCAGTCTCCGGGCTCGCGCGCTAACTGGCGACGCGTGTGGACTCGACTTTGCGCAACACCCGTGCGAGCGACTCGGCGAGATCGCGCGCCTGCAGGGGCTTGCGCAGCAGCTCGTTCACGCCCATAGCGGCGGCCCGTTCGGCGAGCTGGGTTCCGCCGTGGCCGCTCATCAGGACAACGGGCATATCGGGCCGAATCCGCCGGATCTCGCGCGCCAGCTCCGCGCCGGTGAGGTCCGGCATCGCCTCATCGGTCAGCACAACGTCGAAGCGCGCCGGATCGGCGCGAAAACGCTGCAGCGCCTGGGTGCTCGAACGGAAGCCCACGGGCTCGTAGCCGACGTCCGCCAGTATTTCCTCGCACAGCTCGACGAGCGCCGGCTCGTCATCGACGATCATGACCCTCTGGTGGCTTCCGCGCGGGAGCTCGCGATCCGCTACGACGGTCGGTTTGGCGGCCTCGCCCGCGACCGGCAGCCAGACCTCGAATCTCGTTCCTTCTCCGGGCTTCGTCGTGACGTCTATCGCCCCTCCGAGGTCGGTGACGATGCCATGCACCAGGGACAGCCCGAGGCCGGTCCCACTGCCCACGCCCTTGGTGGTGAAGAACGGATCGAACATGCGCTCCAGCACGGCCGGCCGGATGCCGGTGCCCGTATCGCTGACGATGAGCCGTACGTGCGGCCCCGGTGAGAGCGTGCCCCGCGAATGCGAGCCAGGCTCCCTCACCTCGAGCCGCTCGAGGGTCACGCCGAGCACACCGCCGCCTCGCTCCATGGCCTGCAGCGCGTTGGTGGACAAGTTCATGGCCACCTGGTGCAGATGGGTCGGATCGCCGGTCACTGCGGCGTTTCCGGCCTCGAGCCGGCTCTCGAGGCGTATCCCGGCCGGCATCGAGGCCCGCAGCAGCTCGAGCGTTTCCTCGACGATTGACTGGACGTTCACTGGCACGCGCTCAGCGAGCCCGCTGCGACTGAAGCCTAGAATGCGCTCCACGAGCGCCTTGGCCCGCCCCGCTGCATGCATCACGTTATCGAGATAGCGCCGCAGCGGAGTGTTCGGCGCCGAGCGCTGCTGCGCAAGCTCCCCGTACCCCACGATCGCTCCGAGGATATTGTTGAAGTCATGGGCGATGCCGCCGGCCAGCGTCCCCATCGCCTCCATCTTCTGCGACTGCCGCAGCTGCGCCTCCAGGCGTTCCTTGTCGAGTTCCGCCTGTTTTTGCGCGCTTACGTCGATTGTGGAGCCGACGAACCGATACGGCTTGCCGGTCGCGTCGCGCAGACACCGGCCACGCGCGAGCAGCCAATGCCACGCGCCGTCAGGTTGACGTACGCGGTACTCGCACTCGTACTGCGGCGTACGCCCCTCGAGATGATCCGTTACGGCGGCCTCGAAGCGCGGCACGTCGTCGGGGTGAATGACGACGTGCGCCCGCCACGCGGAGCGAGTTGGGATTGCAGTGTCTGAGCTCAGACCCGCCAGCACTTTCATCTTCGGCGACATGAACAGCCGATCCGTCACGAGGTCCCAGTCCCAATGTCCCTCGTTCGCGCCTTCCATTGCGAGCGCATAGCGCTCCTCGCTTTCACGCAGCGCGCGCTCGCCGGCCTCGACTCGCCGCAATTGGCGCAACAGACCCGCAATGGTTAACACTCCCAGTAGTGTGATGATGAGCGTGCGCAGGCCGAGGCGGAAGGCTTCCTCGCGCCACGGTTGCAAGGCGACGGCTTCTTCGCGAGTGACTGTGAGCTCGAGCGGCGTGTCCCTCACGCGTGCAACGGCGATGAAGTCCCGCTTGCCGTCGATGGGATTGACGACTCGCTTGACCTGCGCAATCGGTGCGGCAACGAGCTGCGGGAATTTCTCCCCGACGGCACTCGGCGTCGGCGGGTTGCGTACCAGCAGCGTCCCGTCCTCGCGCAGCAGATGGATCGCGCTGCCCGCGCCGAGGTTGATGGCTCCATAGAACTGCTTGAGATCTTCGAGGTCGACGATTGCCGTGACCACGCCTGCGAATCCTTTTTCATCGTCGAGCCGGCGCGAGAGCTCTACTCCTGCGCGGTTCTCGGAACGTGTCACGAGCGGTTCGCTCATGAAGAGCCCCGTCGCGGTGCCATCTCGCTGAGCTATGAAGTAGGAGCGGTCAGAGACGTCAAGATGGGGTGGCGAGGACCCGCGCGAGCGGTGACGCTGTATGCCCTGCGCGTCGACGATCGTGAGCAAGCGTACCTGCCGCACCCCCGCCGCGCGGTTCGCAAGAACCTCACTCACACGCTCCGGCGCAATTGTGTCGCCACCGTGGTGATACCAGCGCGCCGTATCGCGCAGCAGCAGATCGATACCTTGCCAGGTCCAGGCGGTCTGCTCGGCCAGCGCCTTGGCCACGTTGTCCAGTTCGCGATCCGTCGCGACGAGCGCGTTGTGATACGCCCGCCAGGCGTCGTACGCAGACGAGCCCGCAAACGCGACAATGACCAGAACGCCGAGCACGATCGCCCCGAGCCGCAGACGCTTGAACCGGACTGAGCGGGTGTGGGGCGAAGCAGAATCGTCTAATGAGGGCATGCGGTGTGTTCGCGCGCTCAAGTCGGTGCGCCGATGATAGCGCGCACGGCCTCGAGCAGCGCGCCGCGGGAGAGTGGCTTTGCGATGACCTGCTGCGCGCCGAGAGCCTCCGCCGTGGCGCCAGCGGCCGAGAGGCCGGATCGAAACTGACCCGAAAGCGCGATCAGGGGGGTATCGGGATGCATCACCTTGATCTCATGCACCCGTTGCGCGCCCGCGTCCCTCGGGCTCGAGATGCTCGCGATCACCAGATCCACGGCCTCGCGCGGCTGCGCGTCGCGGGCAGGTAGTGCCCGCACACGGTATCCCGCCTCGCGCAACCACTCGTGAATGAGAGCCCGCATGAGGTCGTCCTCTTCGTACACCAGAATGCTCGACATTATCTGCGGTCCGGAAAAGCTGTCACGCAGTGTGCCGGTTCCTCGGCTACGGCCCGGTTTCGCGCCGATCGGGGCCGTGTTTCAAGTGCAATGAGAGACGCCGCCGTCGCGGCCCGAAGCCCTCGGGCCCGCGACCCCGGCTTGGTCCTGCAGTGCGGCATGCTGCAACTTATTACCGCTGAAACGCCGCCCGGGCGCGCGGAAGTGGCCCGGTAACTCGCGGTCCGCATCGTGCCGACCTACGCCCCCCCAACACAGGTCACTCACGATGAAATCCCCACCTGCCGTCCGCGCAGCCGCGGCAAGGGCCATCAGCAATCCACTCTGGATCTTCGCGATCGCCATGGCGTGCTTCTTCGCCGTGGCCGCGAGCGTCATGGCGCTTGGCTGAGGAGAGCGTACGCTATGCTGGCCCTGGTTCGAATTGCCCTGCGGCGTCCCTACACGTTCGTGGTGCTTGCGCTGTTGATTCTCATCTTCGGCACGCTCGCGGCGCTGCGCACCCCGACCGACATCTTTCCGGACATTCAGATTCCGGTGATCAGCGTCGTGTGGCAATACACCGGCCTGCCGCCCGACCAGATGAACGGCCGCATCATGACTCCGTTCGAGCGCGCGCTCACCACGACGGTGAACGATATCGAGCACATCGAAGGCGTCTCGTATGCAGGCTTTGGTGTGGTCAAGATCTTCTTCCAGCCGACCGCCGACATCCGCACGGCGAACGCGCAGGTCACCTCTGTCTCGCAGACCCAGCTGAAGCTGATGCCCGCGGGTATCACGCCGCCCCTCGTGCTCAACTACAGCGCCTCCACCGTGCCCATCATCCAGCTCGCGCTCGCGGGGAAGGGGTTGTCCGAGCAGACCTTGTCGGATCTCGGCACGAACATGATCCGCACTCAGCTCATCACCGTGCCGGGCGCGTCGCTGCCGCTGCCGTTCGGCGGCAAGACGCGCGAAGTGCAGATCGATCTGGACCCCGCAGCTCTGCAGGCGCGGGGCCTGTCGGGTCAGGATGTGGCGCTCGCGCTCGCGACCCAGAACCTGATCCTGCCGGCGGGCACCCAGAAGATCGGCAAGTTCGAATACACGATGCAGCTGAACAACTCCCCTACCGACATCAGCGGCCTCAGCGACCTGCCGATCAAGGCGGTGAACGGCGCGATGATCTACCTGCGCGACGTCGCCCAGGTGCGCGACGGCTACCCGCCCCAGACCAATATCGTGCACGTCGATGGCGGACGCTCGGTGCTGCTGACCGTGGAGAAAAGCGGCGCCACCTCGACGCTCGCCATCATTCAGGGCATCAAGGCCAAGATGGCGCAGCTCAAGGCGGTTCTGCCGGCGGCACTGGATGTCGCACCGATCGGTGACCAGTCGGTCTTCGTGACCGGGGCGATCAGCAGTGTGGTGCGCGAAGGCGTGATCGCCGCGGCGCTCACCAGCCTCATGATCCTGCTGTTCCTCGGCAGCTGGCGCTCGACGCTGATCATCGCCACCTCGATCCCGCTGGCGGTGCTGGGCTCGGTTACCGCCCTGTCGGCCCTCGGGGAGACGCTCAATATCATGACCCTCGGCGGGCTGGCGCTGGCGGTCGGCATCCTCGTCGACGATGCGACCGTGACGATCGAGAACATCAACTGGCACCTGGAGCAGGGCAAGGACGTCGAGCCGGCGATCCTCGACGGCGCCAGGCAGATCGTCACGCCGGCGTTCGTGTCGTTGCTGTGCATCTGCATCGCGTTCGTGCCGATGTTTTTCCTCCAGGGTATCGCGCGCTTTCTGTTCGTTCCGATGGCCGAGGCGGTCATCTTCGCCATGGTGAGCTCATTCATTCTGTCGCGCACGCTGGTGCCGACGATGGCCAGGTACCTGCTGCGGCCGCACGCGTCCCACGCGGCTCGGGAGTCCCGCAATCCGCTGGTGCGATTTCAGCGTGGTTTCGAGACGCGATTCGCCCGCGTCCGGGACCACTATCATGCGCTGCTGCAACTCGCGCTCAGTCACCGCCGCGTGTTCATAGTCGGCTTTGTCGGGGTCGTTCTGGCCTCATTCCTGCTGGTGCCGATGCTGGGGCGCAACTTCTTCCCGGCGGTCGATTCGGGTCAGATCCTCATGCACGTACGGCTGCAGGTGGGCACGCGCGTCGAGGACAGTGCCACGGTGTTCGCCGCGATCGAGCAGGCGATCCGCCGGGTCATACCTCCTGCCGAGCTCGGTACGCTGGTCGACAACATCGGCATGCCGGTGAGCGGGATCAACCTGTCTTATAACAACACCGGCACGATCGGCACGCAGGACGGAGACGTCCAGATCGCGCTGCAGCCGGTTCACCGGCCGACCGCCGAGTACGTGAAGACGCTGCGCGAGCAACTGCCAGCGCGCTTTCCGGGAGCCACCTTCTCGTTCCTGCCGGCTGACATCGTCAGCCAGATCCTGAATTTCGGCTCGCCCGCCCCGATCGACCTGCAGGTGCGCGGGCCGGATCTGGCGGCAGACTTCCGTTACGCGGCCGAGCTGCTGCGCCGCATTCGGCTGGTACCCGGCGTCGCCGATGCGCGCATTCAGGAGTCGCCAAGCAATCCCGGCTTCAACATCAACGTGGATCGGGCACAAGCGCAATACCTCGGCCTTACCGAGCGCGACGTCACCAACAGCCTGCTGGTCATGCTCGCGGGCAGCAGCCAGGTGGCGCCCACGTTCTGGCTGGACCCGCAGAACGGCGTGCAGTACCCGATCGTCATGCAGGAGCCGCAGTACCGCGTCGACACCCTGAGTGAACTGCAGAACCTGCCGATCAGCGCGACCACGACGGCGGTGCCGCAGGTCCTGGGCGCGGTGGCGAGTGTCAGCCGCAACGCCTCCAACGCGGTCGTTTCACAGTACAACATTCAGTCGATGGTTCAGATCTACGCCACCACTCAGGGGCGCGACCTCGGCGCAGTGGCTGCCGACATCAGCAAGATCCTCGACGACACCGCGCACGAGGCGCCCAAGGGAAGCACCATAGCGCTGCTCGGCCAGGTGCAGACGATGAACAGTGCGTTCGCCGGGCTCCTGTTCGGCCTGCTCGGCGCCATCGTGCTGATCTATCTGCTGATCGTGGTCAACTTTCAGTCGTGGAGCGATCCATTCGTCATCGTCTGCGCACTGCCGGCCGCGCTCGCGGGTATCGTGTGGATGCTGTTTGCCACCGGTACCACGCTGTCGGTGCCGGCGCTCACCGGCGCAATCATGTGCATGGGCGTTGCAACCGCCAACAGCGTGCTGGTCGTCAGCTTCGCGCGCGAGCGGCTCGAGGAGCTCGGCGACCCGGTCGCCGCTGCGCTCGAGGCGGGCTTCGTGCGCTTTCGCCCGGTATTGATGACCGCGCTCGCCATGATCATCGGCATGGCGCCGATGGCGCTGGCCCTGGGCGAAGGCGGGGAGCAGAACGCGCCGCTCGGTCGCGCGGTCATCGGCGGGCTGGCGTGCGCAACCATCGCCACTCTGGTCTTCGTTCCCGTTGTCTTCAGCCTCGTCCACCGTAAGTACAGTCGCGACGTCGCGCCGTCCGCGATCATCGGAGAGCCTCATGTCGCCTGAACCTGTCGTTCACACGGTCTCGCGCCGCGGACTGCGCATCGCCGCCCTGGCGGGCGTCGCCATCGCCGTTCTCGTGGTGGGTGGCGGCATCGCTTCACGAGCTGCGAACAGCAAGCGCCTCAGCCAGTGGACCGCTGCGAACGCGCAGCCGGTCGTGACTGTCACCCAACCGCAGCCCGCCAACGGCGCCGCCGTCCTGGCGCTACCCGGGCGGCTCGAGGCGTACTCGCGTGCGCCGATCTATGCGCGCGTCCCCGGCTATCTGAAGAGTTGGCAGGTCGATATCGGCGCCTCGGTCCAGGCGGGGCAGCTGCTCGCCGAAATCGAGGCGCCGGATCTCGATCAGCAGTTGTCCCAGGCGCTGGCCGATCTGCTGACCGCACGCGCCAACGCCGCGCTCGCGGGCACGACCGCCAAGCGCTGGCAGGATCTGGTCAAGAGCGATGCGGTTTCGCTTCAGGACGTCGACATGAAGAACGGCGACCTGGCTGCCAAGACGGCCATCGTCAAGGCGACCAAGGCGAACGTCGATCGCCTCGAAGTCATGGAGGGATTCAAGAGAATCACCGCGCCCTTCAACGGCATCGTGACTGCTCGGGCTACGGATGTCGGGGCGCTGATCAACGCGGGCAGCGGCAAGGGGCTGGAGCTGTTTGTGATTTCCGATACGCACAAGCTGCGGCTGTACGTGAGTGTCCCGCAAAACTATGCAGCTCAGATCACCGCGGGCACACGGGCGCAGATGACCGTGCCGGAGCGCCCGGGCCGGACGTTTGCCGCCACAGTGGAAACCACCTCCCAGTCGGTGGACCCGAGCTCGGGCTCGACGCTGGTAGAGCTCGCAGTGGACAACGCAAGCGGGGAGCTCGTGCCCGGCGCGTTCGCCAATGTGCGGTTTGATCTGCCACTCACTTCCGCCAGCCTGAGCGTCCCGGCCAGCGCTCTGATTTTCGACAGTCGCGGCGCACGCGTGGCGACGCTCGGCGCGGACAACCGCGTCGTACTAGAGCCGGTCACGATCGCTCGCGATCTGGGCACGGTCATCGAGATCTCATCGGGCCTGGCAGCCACCGATCGCGTCATCGACAGCCCGCCAGACGGCATCGGCAAGGGTGACCAGGTCCGAATCGCCCCCGGCCGAGCGGGCGGCAGCATGCTGGCGGCGGCCTCATCTCCGGCGCCTGCAGGGGCAAAGCCCAATGAAGGTAAATAGCGCAGCGGCGGGAGTCGTTCTGGCCGCGGCCGCGATGCTCAGCGGCTGTGCCCTGGCGCCACCGCTCAAGATACCGGCTGTGCCCACCGCCGCGGCATACAAGGAGGCCGCGCCCTGGATACCGGCGCAGCCGGCGGATGGCTTGTCACGCGGGGACTGGTGGAAGCTGTATGGGGACCCGGATCTGAACGCGCTGCAGATGCGACTCATTGAGCACAGCCCCGATCTCGCCGCAGCCCTCTCGCGTTACGACCAGGCGAAGGCGGTGAGCGATCAGATGCGCTCCGGCCTGTTTCCGTCCCTGGCACTCGGCGCCGACACCGAGCGCGATGGGCTCTCCAACATGAGACCCCTGCGTCCGGCCAATTCTTCGAACAACTACAACTCCTTCACGGTCGGCGTACAAGCGAATTACGAGCTGGACCTGTGGGGACGGATTCGCAATGAGGTCACAGCGGCCAGAGCCGAGGCGCAGGCATACCAGGCAGACCTCGAGTCTGCCCGCCTGAGCCTGCAAGCACAGCTCGCTGACGACTACATCGTGCTGCGCGGATTGGATCAGCAGATCGCGCTGCTGAATGAAACGGTGAGCGCGTACGAAAAGGCGCTGGCATTGACCGAAGCACGCCACGCCGGCGGAATTGCGGCGGGCCTCGATGTCGCGCGCGCCCAGACCCAGCTCGACACGTCGCGCTCGCTGGCGGAACAGACGCTCGCGCTGCGCGCGGTGTCCGAGCACGCCATCGCCGCATTGATAGGCGCGTCGGCTTCCGAATTCTCGATCGCGCCACGGGTCACGCCGCTTACGCTACCGCAGGTTCCGGTGGGGGTGCCGTCGACCCTCGTGCAGCGACGACCTGATATCGCCGCGGCCGAGCGGCGCATCGCCGCTTCCAACGCCAATGTTGGGGTCGCGCGCGCCGCGTTCTTCCCTGCGGTCACGCTGAGCGCAGCGCTGGGATATCAATCTACGCAGGCAGGAAACTGGATCACGGCGCCAAACACGTTCTGGTCGATCGGGCCGTCGCTCCTGTTCAGTCTGTTCGACGCCGGCAAGCGCAAGGCGCAGGTCGCCCAGGCGCAGGCCGCACTGGATGAATCCGGAAGCCTGTACCGCGCAGTGGTACTCACCGCGTTTCAGCAGGTGGAGGACAGTCTCGCGCTGACTCACCACTATCGCATCGCGGCAACCGAGGAGCACGCCGCCGTGACGGCGGCCCAGCGTTCGCTGGATCTGTCGCTGACCCAGTATCGTGAGGGGGCCACGAGCTATCTCGACGTGGTCACGTCGCAGACCGTCACGCTGCAGAGCGAGCTCACGGCGCTCGATCTCGACACCCGCGAACTGCGCGCCAGCGTGCAGCTCATCCGCGCCCTCGGCGGCGGCTGGACCCCGGCACAGATGCCGGTCTCATGAGCTGGACTTCGGCGGCGCCGGCCATTTCGGCGGCGTTTCTTGCGTCCCTCGTCGAGGCGGTCGAGGCCGTCACCATCGTGCTGGCCGTAGGCACCGTGCGCGGCTGGCGCTCGGCGGGAACCGGGGCGCTCGCCGGACTCGCGGCCCTTGCGCTCGTGGTGCTCACGCTCGGTCCAGTCCTCGAGCGCGTACCGCTGCCGGCACTCCAGCTCGTCGTCGGCGTTCTGCTGTTCCTGTTTGGCACGCGCTGGCTGCACAAGGCAATCCTCCGCGCTGCAGGCATCATCCCGCTGCGCGATGAACAGCGGGTCTTCGAGCGCACGTCGACGGAGCTCCGCAGCAGCATGGCTCACCGGCCGATGGTGCGCGTGGACTGGGTCGCCGCGCTCGCGTGTTTCAAGGGCGTGCTTCTGGAAGGCCTGGAGGTCGTGTTTATCGTGCTCGCGGTCGGCACGGGGCACGGACTCCTGCGCGCCGCGAGCCTGGGCGCGCTCGCAGCCTGTGCGCTGGTCGTGGCGATCGGCTTCGCCGTGCATCGTCCGCTGGTGCGAGTGCCGGAGAACACTTTGAAGCTGGCCGTTGGAATATTGCTGTCAGCCTTCGGCGTGTTCTGGAGCGGAGAGGGCCTCGGAGTCCCCTGGCCGGGCGGCGATCTCGCGCTCCCGGCGCTCGCCGCACTCATCCTCCTCGCGGCACTCCTGTGGATTGCCGTGCTGCGCCGAAGGAAAAGACGTCGGGCCCGGTCGGCGGCGCAGCCGTCGCAATCGCCGCATCCCTGATGCCGGTGACACAGTTTCTTTCGATTGAAATACCGATCGCCCGCGTCGAAATACACCGGTTACGGTCCCTCGGCAGACTTCTCACATCGCCCGATGTCGGCCGATATCTGAAGGAGACGCGCGTGAAACTCTCGCAATGGCTCACGTTCACTCTGGCGGTGGTGATCATCGCCCTGGAAGTGCTGGCTCTGACCGCGGTCAGCAGCACCGTCGCGGTACCCGCTGGGGCCTGCGACATGCGCCTGAGTGTAGGACTGACGCCGGATGTGCCGAACCCGCGCGATGAGGGGTTCCTGAGCTCGCTCCTCAGCAACCATCCCGGCTATCAGCTCACCTTCCTGCGCGAGGACCCGGGCGCCGTCGTTCTCGATCTCACCGGCCCCGGCCCCGCATACAGTTGCCGGAGGGTGGTCGAGACGATGCGCCGGGATGCGCGGGTGCAGTCCGTCGATGTGCAGGGAGAGCCCTCATGAAGAAGTTAGTTCCGGGGCTGCTCCTCCTTTCCGTCCACGCTCTGTCTTCCGCGGTGGCGCATGCCGGCGATGAACCCGCCGCGTCTGACGACACGCAAACGGCCGCCATCGTGATCGCGGCTCCGGAAGAGACGCCGGACACGCACCTCTCCCGCGTTGGGCTCGGCTCGCTTTACTGGGCAGCGCACCACCCCGCACAGGCGTGGAGGGTACTGATGCCCGTTCAGGAGGGCTCGGTTGCCTATGCCGACCTCAGGGCGAGGTGCGCCCTTGTTTCGAATGCACCGAGCGGCCAGAGCGCTTGTCCATGACGAGGCGCGCGGCTACAGCGTGAAATAGTTAGTTAAACTAAAGGAGCTACGACATGAGACTTTCAATTGCGACACTCGGACTGCCGCTGCTGCTGGTCGCAGCCGGCTGCACGACCATGGGAGCCGGAACCGGCTCAACGCCCTCCGGCGCGGACCCGGTCACGTTCAGCTGGAAGAGCTCGGATTCCGTCTCCGGAACCATGAGCGCTTCGCTCGCTGATGGCACGATCTACAGCGGGCAGTTCTTCCAGGTTACCCGGGATACGACGGTCGACAACCTCTCGCCTCTTTGGGCCGGGTGGGGCCGGGGCCCGTGGGGCTACGGCTGGAACGACTGGGGTGCAGGCCCCAGCTTCATCACGCACTACACGGGCCGGGTCGTGGCTAATCTCAGCGCGCCGTCCGGCGCGCACATGCGCTGCAAATTCCAGCTGGCCAGTCCCGACGCAGGAATGGCCGGAGGTGGCGCCGGCCAGTGCCAGATGCCCGACGGCAAGACCATCGATGCGACTTTTCCGAAGGCTTGAGGAGGACTCCTCTCATGCAGGCGAGACAGACACAGGGAACTGGGGTCAACTCCGAGATGGTGCTCATTCCCGGCACGCAGCTGCGCGTGTCGCGAGTTGCACTCGGAACCTGGGCGATGGGCGGTTGGATGTGGGGCGGAGCCGACCCCTGGGACTCCGTCGCGACGATCGGCTCCGCTCTGGATCGCGGCATCAATCTGATCGACACGGCGCCCGTGTACGGGTTCGGGGTGTCCGAGGAGATCGTGGGCAAGGCGCTTGGCCATTCGGGCCTGCGGTCACGGGCGGTGATCGCCACCAAGGTGGGCCTCGAGTGGCGCGACGGCAAGGTCTACCGCAACGCGACGCGCCGGCGCATCGTGCAGGAGATCGACGACTCGCTGCGGCGCCTGCGCACGGACTACATCGACATTTATCAGGTTCACTGGCCGGACCCGCTGACGCCGGTGGAGGAAACGGCGGACGCGATGCGAGCGCTGCATGAGCAGGGAAAGATTCGCGCCATCGGCGTCAGCAATTTCTCGGTCGAGCAGATGCAACGGTTCCGCTCCGTCGCGCCGCTGCACGTGCTGCAGGCCCCCTACAATCTCTTCGAAAGGTCGATCGAACCGGAGATTCTTCCCTACTGCCGCCGGAACGACATCGCAACCCTCGGATATGGAGCGCTGTGCCGCGGGCTGCTGAGCGGCAGGATGCGCATCGATACGAAGTTCGAGGGCGATGATCTGCGACGAATCGACCCGAAGTTCCAGCCGCCCCGCTTCGCGCAGTACCTCGCGGCCGTGCAGCAGCTCGACCAGCTCGCCCGGGAGCAGTTCCAGCGGCGCGTGATTCACCTGGCCGTCCGCTGGATGCTCGATCAGGGAATCAGCGTGGCTCTGTGGGGCGCGCGGCGGCCCGATCAATTGGACGAGACGCAGGACGTCGCCGGCTGGTCGCTGGATGAGGCGACCCGGGCGAAAATTGATCGCATCCTGAGCGAAGCCGTGACGGATCCCGTCGGACCCGAGTTCATGGCTCCCTTGCAGCGATCGTGACAGGCATATCAGAAGGAGAGACGGTATGAAGATTGGGTTCATCGGACTCGGGCACATGGGCTCGGCCATGGCGGCGAATCTCGTGAAGGCTGGACACCACGTCACGGTCTTCAATCGCAGCCCCGAGAAGCGCCGAAAGCTGGTCGAGCTCGGAGCGCACGAGGCGGCCCGCATCGCCGACGCGTGCCGGGGCGAGGCGGTCATTACCATGCTCGCCGACGATGCCGCACTCTCGAGCGTCGCGCTGGCGGACGGCGGCATCATCGGGAGTCTTCCCAGGGGCGCGATCCATGTTTCGATGAGCACGATCAGCGTCGCGCTGGCCCGGGAGCTGACGAAAGCGCACGCCGGCGCCGGACAGCGCTTCATCGCGGCGCCGGTCTTCGGACGACCCGAAGCCGCGGCGGCCGCCAAGCTGTTCATCGTGGCCGCGGGTGAGCCGGCCGCGGTCGAGACGTGCCTGCCGCTCTTCAACGCGCTGGGACAGAAGACGCTCCCGATCAGCCCGGAGCCTGCAGCGGCGAATCTGGTCAAGCTCAGCGGAAATTTCCTGCTGGCGTCCGCGATCGAGGCTCTGGGCGAGGCCATCGCGCTCGTGAGCAAGGCGGGCGTCGACCGCCGCGCCTACGTCGAGCTGCTCACGGCCACGATCTTCCCCGCTCCAGTCTACGCGACCTATGGCGGCCTGATCGCGGCAAACCGGTTCGAGCCGGCGGCTTTCACGGCAGCCCTCGGATTCAAGGATATCCGCCTGGCGCTCGCCGCGGCGGAAAGCCTGCGCGTGCCGATGCCGCTGGGAAGCCTGTTGCACGACCGATTCCTGCGCTTGCTCGCCGAAGGCGGCGAGAGCCTCGACTGGTCCGCCCTGGGCGGCCTGGCCGGGCGCGATGCGGGTGACGCCCGGGCGCCCGGTTGATGCGCTGGCAGACTCCTACAGTCGCACCAACACCTTGCCGTCTGCGCCGCGCTCGACGAGCTCGTGCGCCGCTGCGATGTCTTCCAACGGAAAGATCTTCGTATCGGGGTGCTGCAATGCGCCTTCCTCGAGCAGCGTGGTGACAGCGCGGATCGTCTCGAGCAGCACATCGGCTTTCAACCGATAGACGATAAAGAAATAAACGGTGGCAAAACTCGAGATGAGGGGCCTGAAGGGCATGCCGATGGTGCCCTGTCCGGACCCGTAGACGACCACCTTCCCGCCATACGCAAGGATCTCTCCATACGCCGGCGCGTTGGCCGCGGCATCGACCTCGATGACAAAGTCGGCGCCGTGGCCCTGCGTCAATTCGCGGACCCTCGGTCCCACTTTCTCCGAGCGGTAGTTCACGACCTCGTCCGCACCTGCGGCGCGAGCCCGTGCGGCCTTCGCTTCGCTGCTCACGGTGGCGATGACCCGCGCTCCGTTTCGCTTCGCCAGCTGCACGGCGTACTGGCCCACCGATCCGGCGGCACCCGGGACCAGCACCGTGCGATTCCTGACATCACCGCACCAGGCGATCGCGTGGTACGCCGTCATCAACGGTATTCCAATCGATGCGCCGTGCTCGAACGACACGGAATCCGGCAACACGACGACCAGGGACGCCGGTAGTACGATGTATTCAGCCGCGGTGCCGGCGGCCCGGTCCCACTGGCCGTTGAAAATCCACACGCGCCGACCGATCCACCCGCTGCCAATGTCCTTGCCGACGGCGTCGATGACGCCCGCTCCGTCGCTGTGCGGAATCACCCGAGGATATGGCATCGTCGGACCCGACACGCCCGCCCGCGCCTTGACGTCCGATGGATTGACGCCCGAGAACGCGACACGCACTCGCACCTCGCCAGGCGCCGGAGAGGGTGTCGGCAACTCCCCGACCTGCAGGACGTCCCGGGCTGGCCCCTTCGCCGTATAAAAGGAGGCCCTCACGCGGGTGGACTCAGGGTGGGCATACAGTAGTGGCTCTGGGCAGCGAGTGTAGTGGCACGGGCCCGCCTCCGACGAGTC
>Ga0209689_1000546_pt1 | contig 26345 bp, 26 predicted proteins | sample GraSoiAngelo_149_FD_187119 | JGI IMG/M metagenome (GOLD analysis project Ga0209689, IMG submission 187119) | Grasslands soil microbial communities from the Angelo Coastal Reserve, California, USA - 14_1009_09_30cm (SPAdes) (version 2) | ecosystem: Environmental > Terrestrial > Soil > Grasslands ... | reverse complement strand
ACCTCGCCCTTGGTCGGGTAGAGCATCTTGTGCTCGAGGAAGATGACGGGGTTGTCGTCGCGGATGGCCGCGGCCAGGAGCCCCTTGGCGTCGTACGGCGTCGAGGGCGCCATGACCACGAGGCCGGGCACGTGAGCGAACCAGGCCTCGAGGCTCTGAGAGTGCTGGGCGGCCAGGCGAATGCCGCCGCCCTGGGGCCCGCGAATCACGAGGGGAACGGTGGGCCGTCCGCCCAGCATGTAACGGATCTTTGCCGCCTGGTTCACGATCTGGTCCATGGTCATGGCCACGAAGTCCCAGATCTGCAGCTCCACGATGGGCCGCATGCCCGCCACCGCCGACCCCACCCCCATGCCGACGAAGGAGGGTTCCGAGATCGGCGTGTCGCGCACGCGGTCCTCGCCGAACTTGTCGCGCAGTCCCTTGGACACCTGGAAGATGCCCCCGATCAGGCCGACGTCCTCGCCCATGAGAAAGACGCGCTCGTCGCGGCCCATCTCCTGGTGGAGGGCCGCGTTGAGGGCTTCGGCGAAGGTCATCTCGCGGCCCGCCCGGCTCACAGGCTCCGTCACGCGGGCGTGCGGCGCGTACACCGCGGCCTCCATGATCTCCACCGTCGGCTCGGGACTCTCGATTCCGTAGGCCACTGCCGCGTCGAGCTCGCCCTCCACTCGCTGCCTGAGCTCCTTGAGCCGGAGCTCCCCCACCCCCATGTCGGCCAGCCGCCGCTCGACGCGGGCCACCGGATCCTTCTCCATCCACTCGAGCTCTTCCTGCTTGGTGCGGTAGTCGGGGAGATTGGCCCGCATGCTGTGACCGCCCCAGCGATAGGTCACCGCCTCCACGCAGCTGGGCCCCTCGCCGCGCCGTGCCCGCGCCACCGCCTCGCCCACGGCTTCGTACACGGCGAGCAGATCATTGCCGTCCACGCGAGCGGCCGGGATGCCGTAGGCGCGCGCGCGCACCGACACGCCTTCGCCCGCCGTGGTGCGCGACTGATCGGTGGAGAGCGCGTACTTGTTGTTCTCGCAGACGAAGATGAAGGGCAGCTTCCAGACGGCGGCCAGGTTCATGGTCTCGTGGACCACGCCCTGGTTGGCGCCGCCGTCACCGAAGAAGGAGATGACGACGCGATCGGCCTTGCGAAGCTTGTTGGCGAGGGCGGCGCCGGCGCCGATGGGCACACCCGCGGCCACGATGCCGTTGGCGCCCAGGATGTTGAGATCGAGGGCGGCGATGTGCATGGAGCCACCGAGACCGCGACAGTAGCCCGCCTCCCGCCCCATGAGCTCGGCCATCATGAGGTCGAGCTTTGCCCCCTTGGCGATGCAGTGGCCGTGCCCCCGGTGATTGCTGATGACGGAGTCGGCGTCGGTCAGATTGGCGCAGGCGCCCGCGGCCACCGCTTCCTGCCCGACATAGCTATGGGCGGTGCCCTTGACGTGGCCGGCGTTGAAGAGCTCCACCGTCTTCTCGTCGAAGCGGCGGATGCGGACCATGACCTGATACAGGCGCTCGAGCGACTCGACATTGAGGGGCATGATCGATCTCCCGTGACGCCTTAGACCTGGAGCGAGTCTCGTAGCGCCTCGGCCGGGTGCTTGGCCCGGCGGCCGGCCAGATGCTCGATCTGCTGGCGGCACGACATCCCGGGGGCGATGACCTCGGTGCCGGCGGGCGCGGAAGACACGGCGGGCGCGAGGCGCCGGCCGCCGAGGGCGACCGAGATGTCGTAGTGCTCCTTCTCGAAGCCGAAGGAGCCCGCCATCCCGCAGCAGCCGGAATCCACCTCGCTGACCTCGTACCCCGCCCACTTGAGCGCGGCCACGGTGGGTGCCGTGCCCACGAGCGCCTTCTGGTGGCAATGGCCGTGGAGAAGGGCTGGCCGCTTCCCGGCTTTGAACGGCAGGATCAAGCCGCGAGCACGCTCGCGGAGGAGGAACTCTTCCAGGAGAAAGCTGGACCGGGCAACCTGCCGCGCCTCCTCGGTGCGCACGAGCTCCACCCACTCATCACGCAGGGTGAGCAGGCAGGAAGGCTCGAGCCCCACGATGGCCACCCCGCGGGCAACCCAGGGCGCGAGGCGCTCGATGTTGAAGCGGGCGTGCTCACGGGCCTCCTCGAGCATTCCCTTGGAGATGAGCGGCCGTCCGCAGCATTTGCGATCGACCAGCTCGACCCGATAGCCCCCGGCTTCGAGCAGCTCGACGGCGGCGCGGCCGATCTCAGGTGTGTTGTAGGTGACGAAGGTGTCGTGGAAGAGGACGACGGAGCCGCGCGGAGCCGAAACCGGCGGCCGGCGGCGGTCGAACCAGTCCGTGAACGTCTCCCGCGCGAAGGCGGGCAGCGGACGCCGCCGGTCGATCCCCGCCAGCTTCTCCATGAGCCAGCGATTCGGCGGGGAGGCGGCGATCCAGTTCGAGAGCGGGGCGAGCCGCGAGCCCCACCACGAGAGCCGGCCGATGTGGCCGAAGAGCCGGTTGCGGAGGGGCAGCCCGTTGGCCTTGTAGTAGTGGTGGAGGAACTCGTACTTCATCTTGGCCATGTCCACGTTGGACGGGCACTCGGCCTTGCACCCCTTGCACTCGAGGCAGAGATCCATCACCTCGTAGAGGCGCCGGCCCGTGAAGTCGGCGGCGGGCACCCGGCCCGAGAGCACCGCGCGCAGGGCGTTGGCCCGCCCGCGCGTCGAGTGCTCCTCGTCCCTGGTCGCCATGTAGGAGGGGCACATGGTGCCCTCGAGCTTCTTGCGGCACACGCCCACGCCGTTGCACATCTCCACCGCGGCCGCGAAGCCGCCCTGCGCGGAGAAGTCGAGCATGGTTGCGGGCTCCCAGGTCTTGTACTCGGGGCCGTAGCGCAGGTGGTCGGTGACGGCGGGGCTGGCCACGATGTTGCCGGGGTTCATCAGGTTCCTGGGGTCGAAGGCGCCCTTGAGCTCGCGGAAGGCCTGCATGATCACGGGGCCGAAGACACGCTCGAGGAAGGGGCTGCGCGCGCGCCCGTCCCCATGCTCGCTGGAGATGGCGCCCTCGAACTCGAGCACGAGGTCGAAGATCTCCGCGGCCATGCCGCGCACCTGCTCGAGGCCGCGCGCCGTTTTGAGATTGACGAGGGGCCGGATGTGCAGGCAGCCCACGGAACAGTGGCCGTAGTACGCGCCCTCGGCGCCGTGCTTGGCCATGATGTCGCGGAAACGCGGGACGAAGACGGGCAGATCCTTCGGATCGACCGCGGTGTCCTCGATGAAGGCGATGGGCTTGGCCTCGCCCTTGGTGCCCAGCAAGAGGCCGAGCCCGGCCTTGCGGAGCTTCCAGATCGACTCCTGCTCGGCAGGATCGAGGGCGACGTGCCCGGCATAGCCGAAGCGTCCCGCGGCGCGCCGCGCCTCGAGAGCCTCGACCTTGCTCTTGACCTCTGCCGCGGTGTCGCCGGCGTACTCGACGATCAAAATGGCCGCGGGATCGCCCTGGACGAAGCCCATGCGCTGGGACTGCTCGATGTTGCCGCGGGCGAGGTCCAGGATCATCTTGTCGGTCAGCTCCACGGCGTACGGGCCCGTCTCGAGGATGGTCTGCGAGGACTCGAGCGCCTCCTGCATGTCGTGATAGTGGATGACGTCGATGGCGGTGGCCTTGGGGCGCTTCACGAGGCGCATCTTGGCCTCGAGGATGGTGACCAGGGTGCCCTCGGAGCCCACGATGACCCGCGCCATGTTCAGCGGCCGGTCCTTGACGAGCTCGTCGAGGTTGTAGCCGCAGACGCGCCGCCAGTGCTTGGGGTAGCGGGCGCGAATCTCGCCGGCGTACTGGTCGCGCAGCCGGGCCACCTCGCGGTAGATCTGGCCTTCGAGGCCCGAGGCCCGCATCTTGGCGCGGAAGCTCTCGGGGGTCACCTCGCCGAAGACGACCCGGCTGCCGTCGCCCAGGAGCGCGGTCAGCTCGATCACGTGCTCCACCGTGAGCCCGTAGGCGATCGAGTGGGAGCCGCCGGAGTTGTTGCCGAGCATCCCGCCGATGGTGGCGCGGTTGGAGGTTGACGTGTCGGGGCCGAAGAGGAGGCCCAAGGAGCGCACGTGGTGGTTGAGCTCGTCCTGCACGAGCCCCGGCTGCACCCGCGCCCACAGCTCCTCCTCGTTGACCTCGAGGACATTGTTCATGAAGCGCGAGAAATCCATGACGACGGCGCGATTGACGGTCTGGCCGGTCAGGGAGGTGCCGCCCCCGCGGGGGAGCACGGCGACGTTCCCGCGGTTGGCGATCTCGAGCACGGCCTGCACGTCGCCCGCGTGGCGCGGCACCACGACGCCGATGGGCTCCATCTGGTACATCGAGGCATCCGTGGAATAGAGCAGCCGGGAATAGGCATCGAAGCGAACATCGCCCTCGACGGCGCGCCGTAGCTCTTGCTCGAGGTCCGTCATGGCCGGGATTATGGCACGCATCTTCGTAACCCTGCAATCCGCCGACGGATTCCTGGGCGCTCCCTCGAGGCGATGTCGAAGGGACTTACATTCGGGCGCGCCGGCCTCCTGGGTGTCTCCGTAGACGACGAATAGAACAGGGCTTCGGAGAGTGGCGACCGCCTTGCACTGTGGCCGATTCTACGATGACTCATCGGGGCCGGAGTCTCGCTCGCGTCCATCCCCTGACGGCAACGGCGCCACGGCCGAGGCTATACTATGCGCAGTGAGCCTCCTCGTCGCGCTCGCCCTCGTCTTCCTGAGTCTCCACGTGCCGCCCGCGGTCGCCGCCCCCGCCGCTCCGGCCATCCGGGTGCGCCTGCTCGACAGCGGCGAGACCTTCGACTCGCGCCTGCTCCTCGGCAAGAAGGTGCTGGTCGTGCGCTTCCAGGCCTCGTGGTGCAAGACGTGCGCGGCCCAGGCCGCCGGCGTCCAGCGCGTGTACGAGCGCTACCAGGACCGCGACGTCGAGTTCCTGGCCCTGCACGTGGAAGACACGGAGCGGGACGCTCGACGCTTCCTGCGCGCCCACCGGACCACGTATCACACCGCCCTCGATCCCGACGTCCGAGTGGCCAACCGCTTCGGCTTCAAGCGCGCCCCGTACACGATCGTCATCAACAAGCGCGGCGAGATCGTGGCGCGGCTGGAGGCCACGGCGGACGAGGCGCGCCTCGCCGCCGCCATCGACTCCGCGCTCAAGCCGCGGCGCGGAAAGGTGTTGCCCGGGACCTCCTGAGCGGACGCTTGACGTGCCCCGCGTGGCGGCATAGCCTCTCTGCCACGCTGGATCCATCCGACCTGCCCGAGGCGACCGTGACAGCTGCCGAGGCCGCGCCCATCGTCGTCGAGGGCGTGAGCAAGCGCTATCAGACCCCGAGCGGCGCCGTCACGGCCGTGGACGAGGTCTCCCTCACGGTGCGGCCCGGCGAGTTCGTCTCCTTGCTCGGCCCGAGCGGCTGCGGCAAGTCGACCGTCCTCCTGATGATCGGCGGGCTGGTGCGTCCCGACACTGGACGCATCGTGATCGAGGGTGAGCCGTCAAGCGGCCCGAACCCCAAAAAGGTCGCGCTCGCCTTTCAGGACCCCGGGCTCTTCCCCTGGCGGACGGCCCTCGACAACGTGGGCTTCGGGCTCGAGCTGCAGGGCCTGCCCGCGGCGCGGCGTCGCGAGATCGCCCTCGGGTTACTCGAGCCGATGGGCCTCAAGGGCTTCGAGGCCAAGTTTCCGCGCGAGCTCTCGGGAGGGATGCGCCAGCGCGTGGCCATCGCCCGCGCCCTCGCCCTCGACACGCCCATTCTCCTGATGGACGAGCCCTTCGGGGCGCTGGACGAGCAGACGCGGCTGCTCATGGGCGAGTGGCTGGTGGGGGTCAGGCGTCGCACGCGGCGGACCATCGTCTTCGTCACCCACAGCCTGCAGGAGGCCATCGCCCTCTCCGATCGCATCGTGGTCATGACGGCGAGGCCGGGCCGCGTCAAGGACGTGATCGAGGTGCCTCTCCCCTTCCCGCGAGACCTGGGCTCCCCCGAGGTGGCGGACCTGCGCGCCAAGCTCTGGGGACAGGTTCGCGAGGAATCGCTGCGCGCCATGGAGAGCTCGGCGTGAAGCTCTGGCTCGGCCGGGCCGTCGTGCTCGTGGTCGCCCTCCTCGCCTGGGAGGCCGTGGCGCGGAACCTCGACCCGATCCTCTACGTCGGCCCTTCCCGCCTTCCCGCGGCCCTGGGGCGTGTCATGAGCGTGCGGGACCTGCCGCCGCTCGGTAGCCACCTCTGGCTGACCCTCGGCGAGGTGGTGGCGGCCTTTCTCCTGGCCGTGGCGAGCGGGCTCTGGGTCGGCTTCGTGCTCGGGCTGCAGAAGACGCTCGGGCGCATCTACGAGCCCTTGCTGGCCGTCCTCTACGCGGTGCCCAGCGTCATCTGGTATCCCTCGCTGATGCTCTTCTTCGGCCTGGGGCCCGCGTCCAAGATCGCCTTCGGCTTCCTGCTGGGCTTTCTCCCCGTGACCCTTTCCGTGCTCGCCGGCATTCGCCAAGTCCCCGAGTCCCTCATCACCGTGGCCGTGTCCATGGGGGCGGGGCCGGGCGCCGTCTTTCGCAAGGTCATGCTGCCGGCCATGGCGGGAACGCTGGCGGGAGGGCTGCGCACGGGGCTCGCCCTCTCCGTGGTGGGCGTGCTCGTGGGCGAGGTGCTGGGGGCGCGGGCGGGCCTCGGCTACGTGCTGACCTACGCCTACGGGCTCCTGATGACGGCCGAGTACGCCGCGCTGGTGGTGATCGTGGCCGTCGCCGTCCTCACCGTGGACGCCCTGGGCGCCCTCGTCGAGGCGCGGGTGAGACGATGGGCCGACTAGCGGTCTTGCGCTGGCAGGTGCTGTCCGTGGCCGTGGCCTTCCTCGCCTGGGAAGCGGCGGTGCGCGTGGGGCTGCTCGATCCGCTCTTCGTGCCCGCGCCGAGCATGGTGTTGCGCGCGCTGCCCAGCCTGGCTGCCGAGGCGCTCCCGCGCCTCCTCGACACCTTCGGCAAGACCGCTCTCGGCTACGCGATTGCCGCCGCCGTGGGCGTGCCGGCCGGGCTCCTCCTGGGATCGCGCCGACTCCTCCACGACGTCGCCATGCCCTATGTCGTCGCCCTGTACGGCGTGCCGAAGATCCTCATCCTGCCCTGGATCGCCCTCGTGTTCGGCATCGGCCTCAGCACGGCGGTGCTCAGCGCGGCCGTCTTCGCCGTCTTTCCCATCGTGGTGCTGGTGGCGGCGGGCGCGCGGGACGTGGATCCGACCCTCGTTACCGTGGCCGTCTCCATGGGCGCCACCCGTGGCCAGATCGGGCGCAAGGTGCTGCTGCCCGCGGTGCTCCCCTCCGTGCTCACCGGCCTGCGCATCGCCATGGTCTTCGCCATCCTGGGCGTGCTCCTCGCGGAGATGCTTGCGGGACACCGCGGAATGGGGTATCTCATGCAGCGCCAGGCCATGGCCTTCAAAGCCCCCGAGCTCTTCGCCTCGACGGCCATCGTGTCGGCCTTGTCGGTCTCGGTGGTGCTGTTCCTGGAGCATCTGAATCGGCGTCTGGGGCAATGGAGATGAGCGGCCCTGTGAAGGGGCGACATCTGGACGGAGGCGAGTACATGGCAACGCGGCGAAGTTTTCTGAAGACGGCGACAGCGGGAGTGGCGGCGGCCGCCGTGGCGCGCGGCAGCAGGCTCTCTGCTCAGTCCCTCACACCGATCAAGATCGGGGCGGTCGTACTGGGCGACTTCGGGGTGGTCACGCCGACCACCGTGGGTATCCAGAAAGGCTACTTCAAGCAAAACGGTCTCGAGGCGGATCTCATCCCCTTCAAGGGGGGTCCCGACCTGCTCAAGGGTGTGCTCGCGGGGGCGGCCGACATCGGCATCACCGGAGCCACGGACCCTCTCGTCTTCCGCGAGCGCGGCACCCCCATTCGGGCCCTCTGCACCATCGTGGAGAAGAACCACTTCACCCTCACCGTCACGCCCAAGATCAAGCGGCTCGAGGACCTCAAGGGCGGCACGATCGGGGTGACGGTGGTCGGCTCCACGACCTGGGTCTTCGCGCGCATGCTCGCGCGCAAGATGAACTGGGACCCCGAGAAGGACGTGCGCATCATCGGCGTGGGTGGGATCGACGCGCAGGCTGCCGCCCTCAAGCGGGAGGAGACCCAGGCCGTCGTGTTCGGAGACGCGGGCGTCGTCCTGGAGGCGCAGGGGCTGGGGCGCGTGCTCATGCGCCTCGACGAGCTCACCCCCAAGTGGATCAGCCTGGTCGCCTACTCCACCGACGAGATCATCAAGACCAGGCGCGACGTCGTCCAGCGATCGCTCAAGAGCATCTTCCAGGGCGCGCGCTTCTGCCGCGACAATCCGGAGGAGAGCATCAAGATCGCCGCCAAGACGATCGACTGGAGCGAGCCCGCGACCAAGCGCGCCTACGAGCTCCTGCGCCCCCTTCTCTCCCTGGACGGCCGCATGGACCTCGACGCGATGAAGTTCATGCAGGACACTCTCCTAGAGCTGGGCGTGCTCAAGACCCGGCTGCCCCTGAGCGACCACTACACGCCCGAATTCACCCCGGTGAAGCTGTGAGCAGCCCCGCGACGCGGCTGGCCAGCGCGGTTCTCGGGGTCGCCCTCTTCGTGGCGAGCTTCGCCGTCTTCCGTCTCTTCGAGAATCCGCCCGAAGGAGCGGGGGCGCTCGCCCTGGAAGTGGCGGGCTGGCTCGGCATGTTCATCGCGGCCCGCATCATCACGGGTGGCTGGCTCGCCCCCAGCCTCGTGGTCTCGGCCTGGCTGCTCCTCTTCGTCGGCAACGAGATGGGCGCGCGGCTCCTCCGGCGGGGGCATGACCGCGGCCTCCAGCTCGGCTTCAACTACGTGATGGCCCTCATCACGCTGGAGACGGGCGCGTGGCTCCTCGTGGCCGTCATGATGCTCGACGGCGCGGCCAAGCTCTGGCGCGAGGATTCGAAGCGGACACAGATTCCGATCGTCGACGACTAGGGCTTCAGCATCACTTTGATCGCCTGGTCCTCCTTGCGATCGAAGATCGTGTAGCCGCGCGGGGCGTCGGTCAGCGGGATGGTGTGGGTGATGATGCGCGTCGGCGCGAGCCGGCCCGCCTGGATCAGCCCCATGAGCGGCACGATGTAGTTCCGCGCGTTGCAGATTCCCATCTTGAGCGTCAGGTCCTTGAAGAAGGCTTCGCGCACGGGAAAGCCGATCAACGGCTCGACATACACGCCCACCGAAGACACCGTGCCCCCGGGTCGGACGGCCTGGATGGACTGGGCGAACGGTGTCTCGTGCCCCACACACTCCAGCACGGCGTCAGGCCCGCGGCCGCCCGTGAGCGCGCGCAGCTGCTCGGCGGGATGGCCACGGTCCAGGTTGACGGGAATGCCGCCGAGCTCCTCGGCGAGCTTGAGCCGGTAGCCCACGCGGTCCACCACGAAGATCCTCGCGGGGCCGAAGAGGTGCGCCGACTGGAGCGCGAGCAGGCCCACCGGCCCCGCCCCGAAGACCGCCACGCTGTCACCCGGCCGGATGCCGGCATTCTCCGCGCAGCAATATCCCGTCGAGAGGATATCGCCGAGGAAGAACGCGTCCTCGTCCGCCATGTCGGCGGGCACCGTCTCGCACATGTGATCCGCGAACGGCACGCGGATCCGCTCGGCCTGGCCGCCCGGATACTGCTTGCCGAAACGGCCGCCGAAGACGGCGCGGCCCGTGGCCACGCACTGGGTGGGTAGCCGCATGCGGCACCACTCGCACTGGCCGCAGGAGATGGAGAAGGGGGCGACGATCCGGTCGCCCTTCTTCACGCGCGCGACGGACGGGCCTACCTCCTCCACCACGCCCATGAACTCGTGACCCATCACCGAGCCGGGCTCGACGAGGGGCGGGGCACCGGGCGTGGCCCCACGCCCGTGGTACTGGTGCAGATCGGAGCCGCAGATCGCGCTCGTGGTGATGCGCACCACCACGTCCGTGGGATCCACGATCCTGGCGTCAGCCACCGACTCCACCCGCACATCGCCGACTCCGTGCAGCGTGATCGCTTTCATGGCGCTCCTGCCCTCCGTCGCATCTCGTAGTGGACGAGCGCGGCCCCGCCGCGCACGGTCGAACGCTTGCTCTGGGGCACGATCTCGATGCGCGTCGACGCGAGGGCCCGCCCGAAGGCATAGCGCTCGAGCTGCGCGCGGATGCGGTGCTCGAGGGGCTTGAGCGACTCGGCCACTCCGCCCGTCACGATGAGCCGCTCGGGGTTGAGCCCGTTGACGATCACGGCGAGGCCGGCCCCGAGGGCGCGGCATGTCTCGCCCACGAGCTCCTGGCACGTCGGATCGCCCTCGCCGGCCATGCGGAAGACGTCGGTCGCCGAGACGTCGCGCTTGAGACGCTCCGTGCCCATGAGCGCGATGTCCGTGCCCGAGACATAGGTCTTGAGGCAACCCTGGCCCCCGCAGATGCAGGCCCGCCCGTCGAAGTTGATGGGCACGTGGCCCAGCTCGCCGCCGAAGCCTCCCTGGCCGCGCAGGAGCCGTCCTTCCTGGACGATGCCCCCGCCCACGCCCGTGCCGATGGCGAGCAGCACGAGCGAGCGGGCCCCCTGCCCCGCCCCGAACGTCCACTCCCCGAGCGCGAGCACATTGACGTCGTTGTCGACGTAGACGGGGAGGCTCAGCTGGCCCGTCACGGTGGCCGCGAGGGGAGCGCCCGCGAGCTCCGGCACGTAGTGGATGTCCTGCCCGATGACGCCGCGCTCGGCATCCACGGTGCCGGGCACGCCGATGCCGATGCCTTCCACGGTGACGCCGAGCGCGCGCGCCCCGTGGTAGGCGCGCTCGATGACGTCGAGGAGGGTGCGCACGGCGGTTCCGGGCCCGCGCTTGCGCGTGGGCTCCTGCGACTGGGCGAGAACTTCACCGTCGTCGGTGACGAGACCGGCCGCGACGACGGAGCCGCCCAGGTCCACCCCGACCACGGCCCGCCGCGCCATCAGAGCCGTCCGAAGTGGGCGAGGCGGATGTCGTGACGCGCGATCGCCTCTCTCACCTCGGAGCCGGTGAGCCCGGCCATCTCCGTCTCCCGCTGCTTGCCGTAGCGGCTGTAGGCGAGGTCCTCGTCGAAGTAGCCGGGATGGGTCATGAACTCCGACACGCCGGCGGGCAGCGAGGCGAGGTGGGCGAGCGTGCGCTCGCGCGACCAGTAGGGCTCGGGGCCAGACTCGCCCATGAAGTGATCGGGCGTGGGGATACCGCGCTGTCGGGCGGCCGCGCGCACGAGATCGTCCTGGCTCCGCACCGGCACCTTGAGGGCGCGCGCGAAGTCGAGAACGAGGTCGAGGATGGGCGAGTGCCGGCCCACATGGTGATGGCTGTCGAGATGGGTGGGGAACCGTCCCATGATGGTCCGGAACGCGTCGATCTGGGTGCCGAGCTCGATGCGCGCCTCGTCGACGTTGGCGCGCGCGGAGGCCTCGCGCGCGTCCCGGATGAACCGGCCCTCCGCGTCCACGAGGGAAGGCACGCGCTTGGCGCTGGCCACGGGGCTGCCCAGGGTCAGGTTCAGGTGCACCCCCACCCCGAGGTCCGAAGCTGCCAGCTCCTCGATGAGGGCGGGCGGGATCTCGCGGTTGACGAGGAGCGTGGTGCTCGTGACGATGCCGTGGCGATGCGCCTCGAGAATGCCGCGGGACACGCCGGCGGTGAGTCCGAAATCGTCGGCGTTGACGATGAGGATCTTGGCCTGGCCGGCCGCGGGCGCGGCCGTCATCGCGGCTTCGTCCGGCCCTGCATCACGAGGCGGTCCACGCTCGTCGGCATCTTCACGACGGGGAGGGTGCCTTCCGTGTCCAGGCCTCGGATGTGTTCGAGGCGCTCGTAGCCGATGCGGGGAAACGCGTGCGTCTCGCGGGCGAGGATGGAGGGCTCGAGGCCGGCCGCCTCGAGTCTCGCGCAGGCGGAGCGGGGCCCCAGGAAGGCGAAGAGCGTGAAGACGAGGCGTCCGCCGGGCACGAGATGGGCGGGCGCGCCCGCGATGAGCCGACCGAGGATGTCCCAGCCGTCTACCCCACCGTTGTCGGCGGCGGCCGCGGCATCGTCGCGCTCCCGTCCGGGCGGTGTCGGCATCTGGGGCGGGCTCGCGCAGATGAGATCGAAGCGCCGGCCCGCCACCGGCTCGTAGCAGTCGCCCTGGAGCGCCTCGACGCGATCGCCCACGCCGTTGCGCGCGGCATTGCCCCGCACGCAGTCCACCGCCTCCGGGATCACGTCCGTGGCGACCACGCGACACCCGGCGCGGGCGGCCAGCACGGCGGCCAGCCCCGTGCCCGCGCCGATCTCGAGCACGTGCTCGCCCTCGAGGAAATGAAGGTGACGGCAGAAGAGAAGAGAACCTGCCTTGGGCGGCTGGACTCCGTCGGCCACGGCGAACTCGCAGCCGCGGTAGCGGAAGACCAGCTCGCCCTGATCTTGGGTCACTTGTGCCCTCGCGGCGCCTGCGGGATCAACTCTGCTCTCGTCTCGCAGCTTCGCCGCTCAAGTCGAACGGTGGGCAGCGTTTCAGCTCGAAAGGCGTCACGGCTTCCCCATCACCCTCCGGAAGTAGAGGCGCAGCGCTTCCTTCAGCTGGGCCCGCGCCCCCGCCGCCGTCTGGGCATCCTCGAGCGTCTCCAGGTCGAGCTGGAGCGGCACGCCCTCCTTCTTCACGCCGTCCAGCTCCGCGGTGAGCCCGCAGCGCTCGTCGGACTCCGTGAAGACGAGCTTGGCGCGCGTGAAGCTCTTGTCGTCCTGGGCGATCTGCTCGACGGTCTCCGTCAAGAGACGCTTGATCGCCTCCTGGTCGGGGCCCATGACGGTGGAAAACGCGGTAGTCAGCGTGATGTCCATCAAAGAACCTCTGTTAGTGCCTCGCTCCCTCTCCCTTCCAGGGAGAGGGCCGCCGTTCGAGCTGAGGCGCTTGCCTCGAGCGGCGAGGCGAGGGCTGAGTGGGTGAGGGTGGGGTTCATGCTAGATGCCGTCCTCAGATGCCCGCGGCCGCAGCAGCGTGGACAGGATCGAGGCCGGCCTCGAGGCCTTCCCCGGTGACGCGGATGGCCACGGGCTTGGAAAAGTAGAATGTTCCGGGCTCCACGTGGGTCGGGACCACGGGGTGGCCCATGCGCGTGAGCGCGGCGAGTGATGTGGTCCCCACGCGATCGTCCATCCAGAGCTCGCCGCCTTCCGTGTGCAGCCGTGGCGCCTCGATGGCCGCCTGGGGCGAGTCGCCGAGGTCGACCATGTTCGCGATCACCTGGGGAATCGCCGAGACGATCTTCCGCCCGCCCGGGGCGCCCACGGCAAGGTAGGGAGCCCCACGCTTGAAGGCAAGCGCCGGCACCATGTTGACGAGCGGCCGCTTGCCCGGCGCCACCGAGTTGACGCGTCCCGGCTCGGGATCAAACCAGACCATGCCGTTCTGGAGAAGGATGCCCGTCCCGGGAACGACCATGCGAGATCCCCAGAGCGACACAGCGGTGTTCGTCAGCGAGACCATGTTCCGCTTGCGGTCGACGGCGCACAGGTGCGTGGTGCAGTCGGCGGCGCGGGCCGTCGTCTCGTAGCGCCACGGATCAGGCGCGGGACGGGTGCTGAGCGGGCCCCTCGGCTTGAGGCCCGCCGCCACCTTGGCGGCATACGCGCGCGAGAGGAGCGCGTCCCATGGCGCCTTGACACGCTCGGGATCGCCCAGATGCTCGAACCGATCGAGAAAGGCCCGGCGGATGGCCTCGGCGCGGAGGTGGAGTCCGCCCGGTATCTTCCACGTCGTGCGCGACTTGGGAAACTGGGCCAGGATGTTGAGCATCTCGAGGGCCGTGGTGCCTCCGGTTGCGCCCGGCGAGAACGCGAGCTCGAGGCCGCGGTACGTGCCCGTGAGCGCGGGCAGCACCCGCGGAGCGTAGCGGGCGAGATCCCCTCTCGTGAGCATGCCGCCCGTCGCCGCCATTTCCTCGTGGATGGCCTGTGCGATGGCGCCCGTGTAAAAGGCGGACGGCCCCTCCTTGGCGAGGAGCCTCAGGCTCCGCGCCAGGTCGGGCTGGCGGAAGATGTCGCCGTCGTTGACGACGGATGTCCGGTACACGTAATTGCCGTCACGCAGATAGGTCCTCGCCGTGAACGGAAAGGCGGCCAGCTCCTGGCAAGAGATCGCGGTGTGGAGCGCCACGTGCAAGTCGGGGATGAAGCCCTCTTCGGCGAGCCTGATGGCGGGCGCGATCACGTCGGCCAGGTCCATGGTCCCCCAGCGCTCGAGGGCGAGACAGAGACCCGCCACCGAGCCAGGTACCGCCACCGAGCGCGGACCGAAGACGTTGGCGTCGTTGATCACACGGCGCCAGGGAAAGATCCCAGTGGAAATGCCTTCGCCCAGCTGATACGAGCGCTCGTGAGCGGCAGTCGGCGCCTCCACGTTGAAGTCCACGCAGAGCGTCTCGCCGCGCCCCGCCAGATGGACAAGCATGGTGCCGCCGCCCGCCAGGGTGGACATGAAGGGCTCGACCACCGTCATGGCGACCGCCGTGGCCACCGCGGCGTCCACGGCGTTGCCGCCGCGCTCGAGGATGGCGGCGCCGGCCTCGGCGCCCAGCGGATGCTGCGCCACCACCATGCCCCGCCGCGCCACCGGCGTGCGCTTCGTCACCACCCTGGTCGATCGGATCATGCCGCCTCCCGGTTGAACTCGAAGGGGTGGAACCGGCAGGTCCAGATGCCGGCATCGTTCTGAATGAGGAAGCAGACACGCACGGTGCCTTCGCCGCGCACGGTCCAGAGGAACACGCTCGCGTCCTCCGCCTCTCCGCACTCGTCGCAGACCCAGGCCGTGGCGAACTGCTCCGCCGTCTCCTGCGCGACAGCATGCGCCTCCGGGGTGACGAAGAGCGGCCGATCACCCGGCAGGAAAGCGCCGATGTCGGACAGATACGAGAGTACCGGCCGCTCGCCGAGCGCGCGCCAGCCATCGATCACGGTCAGTGCCGGCGAGGAGAGGGGCGCGGTCACCCATTCGAGCGACGGGTTCAGCTGGCCTCGGGCCAGGACGCAGGTGGAGAGGAAGTCGCGAAGCTCCGGCACGCCGATCCGGCCCCGGTAGAGCTCCCCCGCGAAGTCGTCGCGATCCGCGGGGGCGAGCAGGAAATAGGGCGAGGCGGGCGGCATCTCCATCGCGGGCCCGGCCACCTCGTAGACGGGCACGCCGTCGGGGCTCTCGCCCTTCCCGCTATACCAGAGGAGGGTGGCGGCGTCCCCGGGCGCTATCCATTTCGGCAGCTCGGCCATCAAGGTTTCCAACGCCCAGGAAATATACCCTAGTCGTCGTCGCCCTTGTCCCACTTCCCGCGTCGACGGACGATCTCGACGACCGCTTTGTCGTCGAAGTAGAGAACCCAGCCGAGCGGATAGACCCAGGCTTCCTTGGCCTTGCTGGAGATGGCCGTCCACTGCTGGCTCGCCAGGGCCGCCATGAGCGCGGGGTCGATGGTGCGCTCGTCAGGGTCCTCGAGCAGCGCCTCGACCTCGCCCTTGCTGCTCCCCGGCGTCACCTGGCGCCAGAAGCGAAAGTCGCTGTAGCGCTGATCGTTCTGGATTTCTGGATGCTCGCGCAGGTACTTGAAGACACGCTCGGAGAGTTGATCCTCGAAGTAGCGCTTCTCGTCGAACGTCGGCTCGCGCCCATTGGCGACGAACGACCGGTAGATGTTCAGCTCGTACGCGTTGGGCCCGCGCGGCGTCCGCTCGACGTTGGTGATCTTGGGCGTCGCGCACGCGACGGCGAGCGCGCCCAGGAGGATCAGTCCCGCCACCCGCTCCCCTGCCATCATGAGCGCCTCCTTGTCAGATGAGGGCGGATTCGAGGACGATGCCGCGGTCGACCACCCGGGCTGCCCGGGCCAGCATGGCCTGGATCGCCGGCGGCACTTCCGAGGCCTCGCCGAGCTGCCGCAAGACGTCGATCAGTCGCCTCAGCGCCCGGATCAGATCGCCTTCGTGTCCGCCGAAGGACTCCTCCACGATGCCCGTCCAGTCGTCCTCGCCCGAGGCCCACCGGAACACCGAGGGCATGAAGCCCGTGGAGACGCCGACGGGCATGGGGAGGTGATGGTGCCGCTGGACTTCGAGCACGGTGTGGGCGAGGGACTCCAGCTCCTGGAGCTTGCGCCTGAGCTTGGGGCGCTTCTTCAAGAAGAGGCGCGCCACCGCCGCGTCTCCCGAGCGTGACTCCTCGATGAGGCACGAGCAGAGCGCGGCCGCCTCGGCGAGCGTGGTGTCCTCGAGGATGCCGCGGTCCACCATCTCGGCGACGAGGAGCTCGTTGTCGTGCCGCAGACCCGAGATGAGCTGGCCCTTGGCCAGGAGCTTGCCGTCCTGCACGGCGCCGAATCGCTCGAGCACGGCCACGACCCGGCAGAACTCCTGCCAGTAGGCGTTCTTGAAAGCGTCGAGCATCTCGCGCTTCTGCCCGAGCCGTCCCTCCAGTGCCTCGACACCCTTCCAGGAATGATCGCAGCGGCTCTGGCTGCCCCACGGACAACGATGGCACTCGATGGCGGCGAGCGCGCCCTCCGGACCCTGGCTCCGCTCGCGCTCGACGAGCTCGGGGACGGAGAGGGCCTCGAGCTGCTCGCCGAGGGTCCGGGTCCGCCGCTCCCAGTCGCGCGGGAGATGCAGGGGCGGCGTCTGCCAGAAGATCTTCTTGATGTTGCCTTCCTTCATCTGCACGGTGGTGCCGTGGGGCAGCAGCACGGTGACGAGCATGCGGTGCCGTCGCCGGTCGAGGCCGCAGATGATGCCGAGGGAGGCACCGCTCTTGCGCCTCACGAGGGCCAGGCGCCCGGGCTCGGCCTCGGCGACCGAGCGTCCGTGCCGGCCCGCCCGACCCCGCGCCATCCGCTGCTGCTCGACCTGGGCGCGCGCGGCGCGATAGCGCCCGATCCTCGAGAAGTCGCCGCAGGGCGCCGTGAAGCGCCGCGCGTCCTCCACGGCCATCTCGAGGCTCGCGACCTCCGCCTCGAGCCCGCGAATCTTCTTTAGGTTCTGGTACTGGCCGAACGAGGACTCGACGGTGCGCCGGATCGTTGCCATGTCCTGGCCCGTGGCGAGGAGGAGGGCGACCGAGCCGTAGCCCAGCTTGAACTGGCTCAGCACCGGCTCCGGCGGGCCGTCGACGACGCGCATCATGTCCTCGAGCCCGTCGCGCACGTCGAGGGCCATTACGCACTTGCCCTCGGGGTCGATGCCTCGGCGCCCGGCGCGGCCGGCCATCTGCGTCAGCTCGTTGTGCAGGAGCGAGCGGAAGCCGCGATCGGTGCGCTTGGTCAGGGACTGGAGGACGACGCTCTTGGCGGGCATGTGGATGCCCAGGGACATGGTCTCGGTGGCGAAAACCACCTTGCAGAGCCCGCGCTCGAACAGGAGCTCGATCAGCCGCTTCACGCTCGGCAGCACTCCCGCGTGGTGCAGTCCCACGCCCATGCCGAGGGCCTGGAAGATGGTCTGGTTGAGCGGCGACTCCGCCATGGTCGGCGTGTCGCTCACCGCCTCGCGGATGGCCTCGTCCACCCGCTGCTGCTGGCTCTTGGTGAGGAGCGGCTTGCCCTCGGCCAGCACCGTCTCCATGGCCCGCTCGCAGCCCGCGCGGCTGAAGATGAAGTAGATGGCGGGGAGCCAGCCGCGGGATTCGAGCTCGTCCAGCATCACGGTGGGGTCGACCACGCGCCGCGTGTACCACCGGCCCTTGTCGTTGTAGCCGCCCTCCCGCTCCTGCCCGAGGAGGCGCACCTTGCCGTTACGCACCGTCTCGTAGGTGTGGATCTCCCCCGACAGATCCGCCACCAGATACTGGAGGGGCACGCTGCGATGCGGGTGCGTGATGGGCACGATGGGCCGGTGCACGAGGCTGATCCAGTCGGCGATCTCCGCGATGTTCTTGACGGTGGCGGAGAGCCCCACCAGGGCCACGTCCTTGGGCGCGTTCACGATGATCTCTTCCCACACCGTCCCGCGTCCCTCGTCGCCCATGTAGTGGCACTCGTCGAGGACCACGAACTCGAGGCTGTCGAGGCCGCCCGTGTAGAACATGTTGCGGAGGATCTCGGTGGTCATGACGATCACGGGCGCGCGCGTGTTGACCTTGACGTCGCCCGTGAGGATGCCCACGCGCTCCTGGCCAAACTGCCGGCAGAAGTCCGCGTACTTCTGGTTCGACAGCGCCTTGAGCGGCGTGGTGTAGGCGATGCGGCGCCCGCGCGCGAGCGCGGTGTAGATGGCGAACTCGGCCACGAGCGTCTTGCCGGAGCCCGTGGGGGCGGAGACGATCACCGACTTGTCGTCGATGATGGCCGCGATGGCGTCCTGCTGGAAGCGATCGAGCGGGAACGGGTAGCGGGCCTTGAAGGACTGCAGCAGGTCGTCTGTCACGTCGCGCGCCCCCTTCGACGCATCCTGAGCGTAGCACGGTCTTGCGGCGCCGTGAAATCCCGCTTACGCTGTCGGCCATGAAGCTCACGGGCAAGGTCGCCCTCATCACCAACGCGAGCGAGTTCATGGGGCCCGCCATCACCGAAGAGTTCTGCCGCGAGGGCGCCTCCGTCGCGCTCCACGATCGGAGCGAGGCGGCCGTCAAGCCCGTGGCGGCGATCGCGCACGGCCTGGGACGCGAGGTCCTCACGCTCGGCGGCGATCTCGCGCAGCCCGCCGAGGCCGACCGAGCGGTGGCGGCGGTCGTGGCCCGATTCGGGCGGCTCGATGTGCTCGTCAACAACAGCGCCAACCCGCCCACGGGCAGCCCCACCGAGCAGGTGACGGACGGCGAGTGGCGCGCCATGATGTCTCGGCTCCTCGACGAGCCGTTCTACTGCCTGCGCGCCGCCCTTCGCGTGATGCGCCCGGCCAAGCGCGGCAAGATCATCAACATGTCCTCGGCGGCGGCCTTCCCGGGGCTCGCCAACTACGCCGCGTACTCCGCGGCGCGGGCGGGCGTGAACGGGCTGACCAAGGCCGTGGGCCGCGAGGTCGCGCGCGAAGGCATCCAGGTCAACGCCATCGCGCAGAACTACGTCGAGAATCCCACGTACTTCCCGCCCGAGCTCGTCAACGACCCCAAGGCGCTCGCGCGCATGGTCAAGCACATCCCGGCGGGACGCCTGGCGCGCGGAGAGGAGTCGGCGCGGCTGGCCGTCTATCTCGCGTCGGACGACGCGGATTTCTTCGTCGGGCAAGTGGTGCCCTTCGCGGGCGGCTGGGTCACCCCGTGATCGTCTCCCACGTCAGGATCACCGCCGCCGACGACTACCTCGAGCGGCGGGCCGCGCATCGCTCGGCTCATCTGGAGCGCATCGTGGAGCTGCGCAAGCGCGGCTTCGTGATCGGGGGCGGTCCCTCTCCCGACGGGAAGACGGCCGATCTCGTGTACCGCTCGCCCCAGGCGGGCGATCTGCTGCGGCTCGTCGAGGAGGATCCGTACTGGACGGGCGGGGTGTGGAAAGCCTGGCACCCGACCGACTTCGCCCAGTTCCTCGAGCCGTGGGAGCTCCCGCCAGTGGTGACGGACGGCTCGCGCGCGGTGATCATCGTGGAGGGCGAGGCTCCCGACGTCGAGATGGCGTCGTTCGCGCTGATCGAGTCGCGGGGGGCCGGTCGCATGGCCTTCGGCGGTTTCTTCCCCGGCGGCCTCACCTGGGCGCTCATGCGCTCTGCCGAGCCCGACCCGATCCTGGCCGACCTCGCAGACACCGGCTTCTGGAAGCCCGGCACCCTGACAACCCGTCCGCTCCTGCACGTTCTCTAGATCCGCACCGGGGGAATACCGTGACGACACCTAGCCATCGCGACATGATCCTCGACCAGTTCAGCCGTCAGGCGGTGCCGTTCTCGACCTCGCCCGGCATCAAGGACGAGCAGGCCCTGCGCCTGATCGTCGAGTTCAGCGGCGCCGGCCCCGAGGACACCGTGCTCGACGTCGCCTGCGGCGGGGGCATCGTCGTGTGCGCTTTCGCGCGAGTGGTCCGCCACGCCACGGGCATCGATCTCACCCCGGCGATGATCGAGCGCGCGCGATCGCTCCAGGCCGAGCAGGGGCTGTCCAACGTCAGCTGGAAGCAGGGCGACGTCCTGCCCCTGCCCTGGCCCGACGGCGCCTTCTCCATCGTGACCTCCCGCTTCGCCTTCCACCACTTCCTCGATCCCAGGGCCGTCCTCGCGGAGATGCGCCGCGTCTGCGCGCCGGGGGGCAAGGTGGTCGTCATCGACACGGAGGCCTCGCCGGATGTCGCCAAGGCGGCGGAGTTCAACCGGATGGAGAAGCTGCGCGATCCTTCGCACGTGCGCGCCATGCCCCTGACCGAGCTGCGGGGGCTCTTCCCGCAGGCGGGGCTGCCGGCGCCCCGCGGAACCAGCTATCGGCTCGAAGGCGAGCTCGAGGCCCTGCTCGGCCGCTCCTTCCCGCTGGCGGGCGACGCCGACAAGATCCGCGAGATCTTCGCGGCCTCCCTCGGCGACGACCGCCTGGGGATCCCGATGGCGCGGGAGGACGCGCGCATTCGCTACGCCTACCCCGTGGCCGTCCTCGTCGCCGACCGTTAACCGGCCGGCCTCTCGCCCCTAGCCGTCTTCGAGTGCCCTTCCTTGCCGTGGAAGGGTGCCCTAAAATTCTGTTGACAGCGATCTCGTTGGTTAGGTATACCTAATTCATATATCACCAGGGGGTGGCTCGATGAAGTGGATCGCGGTCGGAGTCGGAGCACTGGTGCTGGGCGCGCTGCTGGGGACGGCGCTTCCCGTGAGCGCTCAGTCGGCGCCGGAGATTCCCCTCGTCATCGAGAAGAACCGCTTCCAGCCCGACGTCATCAAGGTCAAGGCGGGGCAGTCGTTCGTCCTCGTCATCACCAACAAGGACAAGGGCCCGGAAGAGCTCGACATGCAGCAGCCGCGCATCGAGAAGGTCATCCCCGGCGGCAAGACCGTGCGCCTCAAGATGCCCGCCCTCAAGCCGGGCAAGTACCCCTTCGTGGGCGAGTACCACTCCGAAACGGCCAAGGCCACCATCGTCGCCGAGTAGATCCCCAGGGACAGCATGGGCGCTGCCTTCGTCATCACCCTGCGCGAGGCCTTCGAGGCCTCCCTCATCCTCGGCATCGTCTACGCCTATCTCGAGAAGGTCGGGGCCCGCGACGGCTTCCGGTTTGTGACGTGGGGCGGGACGGTCGGCTTGCTGCTGAGCGTGGCCATGGGCATCGCCGTGACCTTCCTCTCCGGCCCCCTGCTCGATCTGGGCCCCGACATCATCACGGTGGTCGTCATCTTCGCCGCCGTGGGACTGCTCACCTGGCACGCGTGGTGGATGCAGCAGCATGCCCGGCTCATGAAGGGACAGGTCCAGCATCGCATCGACGAGGCGCGGGCGGGCAATCGGCTGTGGGTCGTGGGGCTCATCGCCTTCACCGGCGTCTTCCGCGAGGGCGCGGAGACCGTCCTCTTCCTCTGGGGCATCATGGCTCAGGCCGAGGGCGCGGCGGGCTGGTCCAGCGTGATCGGCGGGGTGGCGGGCGTGGCGCTCGCGGCGGCCATCGGCTGGGCCATCTTTCACGGCGGCCGGCACATCAGCCTGTCTCGCTTCTTCACCGTCACCACCGCCTTCATCATGCTCCTCGCGGCCGGACTCTTTGCCACCGGCGTCGGCCGCCTCCAGGGCCTCGGACTCCTGCCGCTCTCGGAGCCGGTCTGGAACACGTCCTGGCTCCTGAGCGACAAGAGCGTGGCGGGCGGCTTCCTCTCGGGCCTCATCGGGTATCGCTCGCAGCCGACCGTCCCCGAGCTCTGCGTGTACGTCGGGTACATCCTCGTGATGGGCATCGTGCTCTTCGGTCGCCGGACACCGACCGGCGTCACCCTCGCCGATCCGACCCAGCCATGATCGTCTGCCTGTGCCGGGGCGTCCCCGAGCAGACCATTCAGCGCGTCATCGCCTCGGGGGCGCGGACGGTGGACGATGTGTCGCGGATCTGCGGGGCCGGGAGCGACTGCGGGGCCTGCTACCGCGCGCTCGCCGAGATGGTCCGGGAGGCCGAAGGCGCCGTGTGCGCAGCCGGTGACCGGACATGAAGGGACACGATCAGGTCGTCACCCTCCTCAACGAGGTGCTGACCGCCGAGCTCACGGCCATCAACCAGTACTTCATCCACGCCCGCATGTGCGAGAACTGGGGCTACGAGCGGCTGTGGAAGAAGGTCCGCGAGGAGTCGATCGGAGAGATGCGCCACGCCGACCGCCTCATCGCGCGCATCCTCTACCTCGAGGGCGTGCCCAACGTGCAGCGGCTCGGCAAGGTCAACGTGGGACAGACCGTGCCCGAGCAGCTTCGTCTGGATCTCGAGCTGGAGCGTGACGCGGTGAGGGCGCTCAACCAGGGCATCGAGCTCACCCGTAGCCTTGGCGACAATGGAAGCCGCGACGTGCTCGAGGAGATTCTGAAGGCCGAGGAAGAGCACGTGAACTGGATCGAGGCCCAGCTCGAGCTCATCCGGCAGACAGGCGAAGCGCACTACCTCTCACAGCAGATCAGAGAGGAGAGCGCATGACCGAGCATGGTCAGGATCCGCCCTCCGTCCGGCCGGCGGGTACGAGGGTGTCGCCGTCCGCGCGCGTCGCCAGCTCCGAGCTGTTCCGCGGAGGGCGGGAGATCGTGATCCTCCATCACGGCCAGGAATACCGGTTGTTCATCACCAAGGCAGACAAGCTGATCCTGACGAAGTAGCCCGAACCAGCCAGCCCGCGCTCCTTCTCCTCCGGCGCCAGCCAGCTACAGCCGCCGGAGGCTGCTCCGGCTGAAGGAGCTTCCATGCGCCATGCCTGCGCACTGCTGGCCGCCCTCCTGCTCTGCCCGATGTACGCGATGGCCGACGAGGAGCCAGAAATCAAGTTCTTCTATCCCGTCGTCACGCGCCGGCCCGTCATCGAGCGCGAGCTGGAAGCGAGCTTCCAGCACTCGAAGTCCCGTGAGGGCCGCGCGAGCCAGTTCTCGGGCGCTCTCGAGTGGCCCATCACGCCGTGGTGGCAGGTCGAAGTCGAGATGCCATTCCTGTATCGGAATCCGAACGACGCCGCTTCGACGGCGGGGCCGGGCGACCTCGAGCTTCAGAACAAGTTCCTCCTGTGGAAGTCGGTCCAGCACCTCGTGCTCCTGTCCGGCGGATTCGAGCTGCGTCTGCCGAGTGGATCGGAACGCCGGGGCCTGGGCGGTGAGATCGCCATCGAGCCCTTCGTGACGGGCGGGATCGGCCTGGGCCCCTTCGACGTGATCGCCGCCATCGCCTACGAGTGGAACCTCAACAATGTCCGGGGCCCCCGCGAGCAGCAGCTCACGGCCGACCTCGCCGTGGGCTGGCCCCTCTCGCGCTGGTTCACGCCCTTTCTCGAGCTCAACACGGTGAGCAAGATTCAGGGGCAGGAAGGCGAAGACGCCGTCAAGCTCCGCGGCCGGACGCAGCTCTACCTGACCCCGGGCTTCAACGTCCGTCCCCTGCCGGGCGCGACCTTCCGCATGGGAGTGGAGCTGCCGGTCTCCGGTCGCCGCGAGTTCGACTACCGCATTCACGCCGCGCTGGTCTGGGAATTCTAGCCGAGCTAGAATCACCGTCCTGATGCGACTCCTGCCCGATGTCGTCGTTGCGAAGGGTCGTTGGTTCAGCGACGAGATCGTCACGGTGCGAGACGGTCGGATCACGGACGTGGGCCCACGCTCGCCCGCGGACGCGACGGCCACGGACATCACGCGGCTCCCGGGGAAAGCGCTCCTCCCCGGCACCGTCAACGCGCACTGCCACGCCTTCCAGTCGCTCCTGCGCGGGCTCGGCGACGACCTCGACTTCATGGCCTGGCGCGACCGCGTGCTCTACCCCTACTCGGCGCGCCTCGACCGCGACGGCATCTATCTCGGTGCGGCCTTCGCCTTCGCCGAGATGCTCCTCCACGGCGTCACCACGTGCGTGGACTTCTTCTATCTCCAGGACGAGGGCAACGACAATGCCGAGGCGGTGATCCAGGCCGCGCGCGACGTCGGCATCCGGCTCGTGCTGGCCCGGGCCATGTACGACTGGGAGGGCGCGCCCGCGCGGTATCGAGAGAGGCCGGCCGCGGCGGCGAGGCGCACCGCGGACCTGATCGCGAAGTATCGTCGCGATCCACTCATCCGCGTCCAGCCGGCCCCGCACAGCCCGCACGGCGCCTCCTCCGCGATGATCCGCGCCGGCTTCGAGGTCGCTCAGTCCGCCGACACGCCTTTCCACATCCACGTGGCGGAAGGCCAGTACGAGGGAGCGCAGACGCTGAAGGACCACGGGGCCACGCCCATCCGCTATCTGGACAAGCTGGGGGTGCTCGGGGAGCGGATGATCGGCGTGCACTGCGTGTGGCTCGACGACGAGGAAGTCCGGCTCATGGGCGAGCGGGGAGCGCGGCTCGCGTACTGCCCGTCGTCGAACATGATCCTGGGCGACGGCATCACGCGGATCACCGAGCTCGCGGCGGCGGGCGTGCTGATCGGCCTCGGCACGGACGGGGGCTGCACCAACAACCGTCTCTCCGTCTTCGAGGAGATGCGCATGGCCGCCCTGCTTCAGAAGGTGCGACACCTCGACGGTACGCGACTTCCCGCCGAGCACGCGTTCCGGATGGGCACGCTCGATGGCGGGCGGCTCCTCGACCTCGAGGTCGGAGACATCAGGCCGGGAATGCTCGCCGATCTGGTGGCCGTCGACCTGACGCACCCGTCACTGCATCCGCCCGGGAACCTGCTCAAGAGCGTCGTCTATGCCATGTCGCCCCAGGCCGTGACCGACGTGTGGGTCCACGGACGCCCGATCGTGCAGGACGGGAGGCTGACGACGCTCGATCAGGATGACTTGATGGTGCGGGTCGCCGCACTCACTCGCGGCTGGACGTCCGCATGAGCGAGCTGCTCGAGACCGTCGAGATCGAGTCCGGCCCCTCTCCGCGTGCCTCCATCATCTGGCTGCATGGCCTGGGGGCCGATGGACACGACTTCGAGCCCATCGTGCCCGAGCTGGGCCTTCCGGCGTCCCTCCCCGTTCGGTTCGTCTTTCCCCACGCGCCGCTCATGCCGGTCACCATCAACGGGGGCGCGGTCATGCGCGCCTGGTACGACGTGACGGGCGATGGGCGCGAAGACGAGACCGGCATTCGGGCCTCGCAGGCACGCGTCGAGACACTCCTGGCGCGGGAGAAAGCCAGGGGCATCGGCGCCACCTCCATCGTCCTGGCCGGATTCTCTCAAGGCGGCGCCGTCGCGCTTCAGACGGGACTCTGCTACCCCGAGCGGCTCGCCGGCCTTCTGGCCCTCTCGACCTATCTGCCTCTCGCGGACAAGCTGGCCGCCGAGGCGAGCCCCGCGAATCGCACCGTCCCCATCCTGATGTGCCACGGCCTCCACGATCCGCTCATCCCGCTGGCCCGGGCCTCATGGTCCCGCGACGCGCTACGAGCGGTCGGCTATACGGTGGACTGGAAGGAGTACCCGATGCCGCACGCCGTCTGCGCCGAAGAAATCGCCGATATCGGTCGCTGGCTCCGCCGTGTCCTCGCACCGTCTTAGCAGGGGTTGAGCACACTCGCCTGGGCTATTGGCGAGACAATGCCACCCTCACCCAGCCCTCTCCGAGGGAGAGGGATTCATTTCTATCCCTCGCCCCCGGAGGGGGAGAGGGCAGGGTGAGGGGGAGGCCAAATGGATACGCCCGCTGGTGAATAGTTCGGGCTAAAGGACGCGGCAGGCCTCCTCGAAGGACGGCCGCGGATTGCGCGGGCGAACCTTCGCCGGATCGCCATAGCCCAGATTGCAGAGGAAGTTCGACTTCCAGCGCCCATCCGGGAAGAACTCCGCGTCCACCGTGGCGTTGTCGAAGCCGGACATGGGCCCGCAATCGAGGCCGAGGGCGCGGGCCGCGATGATGAAATAGCCGCCTTGGAGGCTGCCGTTGCGGAAAGCGGTCTCCTGGGCGAGCGGGGGATTGTTCGCGTACACGGAGCGAAAGTCCCGTTGCGGTGACAGGCGCGGCAAGAGCTCGTAGAACTCGGTGTCATAGGCGATGATGGCCGTGGCGGGGGCCTTCATCGTTTTCTCGACGTTCCCTTCGTTGAGAGACGGCTTGAGCCGCGCCTTGGCCTCCCCCGTCTTCACGAAGACCACGCGCATGGGGCAGCAGTTGGAGCTGGTCGGCCCCAGCTTGGCAAGATCGTAGACCCGCCGGAGCAGCTCATCCGTCACGGGGCGTTCCTGCCAGGCCGTGTAGGTCCGCGCGTCTTCGAACATCGCTTTCG
>Ga0209689_1000544_pt1 | contig 26372 bp, 17 predicted proteins | sample GraSoiAngelo_149_FD_187119 | JGI IMG/M metagenome (GOLD analysis project Ga0209689, IMG submission 187119) | Grasslands soil microbial communities from the Angelo Coastal Reserve, California, USA - 14_1009_09_30cm (SPAdes) (version 2) | ecosystem: Environmental > Terrestrial > Soil > Grasslands ... | reverse complement strand
CAGGAAGGCCGTGAGATCCACGGTTCCAGCCCCTCACTCGAACGTCTGCTTGAGGAAGTCGCCGAGAAGGAATCCCTGGCGGCAGAGCAGGCCATTAAAAAACTTCTCAGCGATGCCCAAATTCTGGTGATTGCCAATCAGTATCAGGCGGCACTGGATAAGTTGACGCCCGCTTCCGATCTTCTGCGCGTGGTTTCACCTGCTCTGAGATCTGACTACAAGGGATTACAAAAGCAGGCTCTCGACGGCCTTGCCTCTCAACGCATAGCTCAGATTGAGGACCACATTGTTGCCGGAGACTTCACACCGGCTGCAGAGTTGCTGAGGCAGAGCCTATTGCAGTTCCAGGGCCATCGCGGCTTGCTTGAGGTTGAAAAGTTTTTGCACGAAGAGGCGAACCGCGTCTCCGAAGCCCAGCAATCGATCGCGCAAGCTCAAGAAATGTTCGCAAGGCGCGAGTGGAAAGCAGGGGGAGAGCTGCTGAAAAAGGCTTTCAGGGCAGCGCCAGGTACGCGGCCGGTCCGCGAGCAAGTGATCGCCGGTCTTGTGCAAGCTGCGGAATCTGCGCTCGAGGCTGACTGGCGTGCTTCCGAGGCCCTCCTCCGACAGTTGACGGAATTACAGCCGGACTACACGCAGCCCCCGAGTTTGCAAAGCAGGATCGGCCAGCGCAAGCGCCAGGAGTCTATCAAGCAGTGCCAGGAACAGGCCAAACGATTCCAGATCTCCGGCGATCTCCAGGGAGCTCTTCGGGAGGTGGCACGGGGGCTTACCGAACACCGCGACGAACCAGGGCTACTCGAGTTGCGCAAGGAGATCCAGGAACAAGTTTACCAACAGGAGGAGAGGGCCCGGCTCGAACGCGCCCGGCAAGAGAAGAAAGCTTTCTTCGAGACCGTCGCGCAGCGCGTCCAGAGCGAGCCGGGGCTCGACCAACAGATCCGGATCCTGGGGGAGGCCCTGGCCAAACATCCGGGGGAATCGCGGCTCCAGCAGCAATTAACGGAAACTCGCGAACTGTGGGCGCGGGTCACGGCGATCGTCAATGAAGCCTCCGCTCTGGAGGAAGCAAAGAAATACCCGGAAGCCATCCAAAAATGGAACGTTCTTCGTAGTGTCCATGCTGAGTATCCTGAGTTGGACAGCAATGTTGCGCGCCTTACAAAGCTCAACGAGCAAGCAAGAGCGGCGGCGCAGGCGGCATGGGTTCAGAGGGTCAGGAGTGCTCTGGACTCTGCCGACTACAACGGCGTTAGGGATCTGCTTACCCAGTCAAAGCAGGAATTCCCCGAAAGCCGCGAGCTGTCGGAGCTCAATAAGGAGCTTCAGGACGTCCTCAAGCTCAGAGCCAAGGCGCAGAAGATTATTGGCGATGGCCACACGGCCTTGAGCAAGCGGCAATGGGGCAGAGCTGCGGATTGCCTAACTCGGGCCTGTGAGGTCGCCGGCCGCGACCCAGTGGTCAGGGAAGAGGTGCTGAGTGAACTGGTGGAGGGTTGTCAAGCGGCGATCGACGTGGATTGGCAGGCCGCCGAGATGCTTCTGGCTCAGGCCGCTGGACAGCAACCATCCTCGCCCCTCCTCGCGCCACTCAGGAATCGGCTCGAGAACCAAAAGCGGGAACAGAACATTGAGCGATACCTGGCAGCCGCTGTGCGCGCTCAATCGAGTGGCGATCTCGAGGGCGCTGTTCGCGAACTGGATCGAGGCCTCTCACAGTACCCCGATGAAACCCGTCTGGTTCAGGTTAAGGAGGACGTCGAAACCCGTCGGCGGCAGCTGGAGGAAGAGCAGCAACGGCAACGCGAGGCAGAACAGGAACGCGAGCGCCAGCTGGGATTGGAGCGTCAGCGGCTGATTGAGCTGAAGCGACAGCGGGAGCTCGAACGAGAAAAGGCAAAAGCAGCTGACGAGGAGCGGAAACTTGTGCGCGCGCGCGAGCTCGAGAAACAACGTGAGCAGGAACGCGGCCAGCAAGAGGAGCAGCGAAAACGCCAAGCAGAACTTGAGCGGATCGAGCAAGAACGGCGGCTGAAAAAAGAGGCGGCGGACAAGAACCTTCGCGTCGAAGCAGAGCAGCGCGCCGAGGAAGCGCGGCGCCAGCGCAAAGCGGCCGAAGGGCTCCGGGCTGCGGACGAAAAGCACCGCCGCGCAGAAGACCTGGGGCGGACCAGTTTTCCGGGAATAAACGCGCCGGAACGCCGGCCTTCATCAGATACGGACGCTGCTGCTGCTCCTTCTGCCACGAGGATTTCTGCTCCGGTGGGAGTTGAGACCGACCCCAGCCTGTCGCGAGATCGGATCTCAGCAAGCCTGAGTAGCGCGCCGACGGATGCGGCAACCGTTACGACGCCCTTGCCGGAAGAGACAAGACCAGGTTGGCAAGCGGTCCAGGAATATGCGTCCAAGAATGCTCGGACGCTGGTCACTGGCGTTGGCTTATTAGCTCTCGTTCTGCTCGCGGCGTGGCTACTTAGGCCGCAGATGATACCGGTCCAGATTACGACCATTCCCCCAGGTGCAACCGTTCGGATTAAGAACACAAACCAGGAATGTGTTACGCCGAATTGCAATTTGAAGTTAAAGCGGGGGAAATATGAAATTGAAGCTCAACTTGGGGGCTACGAAACAAAGACACAAACAATCACCGTGGACACCAAAAGTCTTAACATGACGGCGATTGCACTCTCAGCTCCCCCACCCCCACCCCTGCCAGCGGTCCCCGTGAAACCTGCTCGGATAGTGATCCGGGGCTGGGACTATGGAGCGGAAGTATTCTTAGACGGCAAGTTGGTGGGCGCGGCGGGAGCAACTGGGACGCTTTCGACAACCATACCAGCCGGCGAGCATGAAATCAAAGTAGTAGACAAAGCGGGAAAATCGGGTAAAATGCGCCGATATTTCGCGTCCGGCGAAAGCGCGGCTCTGGCGACAAAGGATTTCACGCTCGGCACCCCTTCTCGTCCCCCGGCTCCCCCGCCTCCGCCGCCAAGTTCTGAAGAAAAGGACTGGCTCCAGGTCAAAGACTCTGGAAATGTTGACGACTTAACGAAGTTCCGGGCTCGCTATCCTGACGGCGCTCATCATGGCGAAGTGGAAGCCAGGCTCGACGACTTGTACTGGAACCGGGCGAAGCAGGCGAACAGTGCCGAGGAATATACGCGGTACTTGAACGAGCGTCCCGGGGGGACCCATCGCGATGAGGCAAAGGTCGGGATAGATAGTCTCGCCTGGAACAGCGCTGTGAACGGCAACACTGTCCGCGCATTTCAGGATTACCTGGCACAGTATTCTCAAGGGGCGCACGCCGGAGAAGCAAGGAAGATGATCGAGACACTGAGATTCCAGCAGGCATCGAACTCGGAAGAGGAGGCAGTGTTGAAAGCTTTTCTCAGAGACTACCCATCAGGTGATAGTCATGCCCGGATTTACGGACGCCTGGATGACTTGGTCTGGCTGAGAACCAACAAGGGTGATGTGACCGGCCTCGAATCGTATGCCAAACAATTTCCCGACGGCAGGCATATGAGCGATGTGCGTAGCGACCTAGACAAACTAACCTTGCCGAGACCGTCCAGGCCAGTCGTTGACGACAAAGCTGCTGTGCTCGAGGTGATCGAGCAATACAACCGTGCCTACAACAATAGGAATATCGAAGAACTCAGAAATATCTGGCCCAGCATGGACAAGAAACGGATCGTCAACCAGCGTGATTTCTTTAAGACGGCGACGAGCGTGAGGTCAACTTACAGCATTGACGAGGAACCGCAGATCACTGGTGACGAGGCAACCGTGAAATTCACGCAAGTTGTGGATTATGTGACGCAAGGCAGGCACGCAAAACAGCCCCCCGGGACGAGGGTAGTGAGGCTGCGGCGGGTCCGGGGTACGCCAGGAGGTTGGTACATAGATTCGATGTCAGGGAACTGAAAGTCCACTTAGGAGAGACGTCAATGTCAGGAGCCGCCACTTTTGTCTTAACGATCCTTGTCTTTCTCGTAAGTTGCACTAGTTCGCAGGCGCAGGCTGTCTGCGGTGCCCCGAGCGACAGATTGGTTTGTGTCCTCCCCCAGTTATTTAATTCACAGGGGGGAGTGAACCTCCCCAACCAGGCCCATCGCGCCCACTTCGATAATGACTTCGAAGGTAATACTGCGGCCTTGACCGCCTCGGTTGGAACCGAGCTCACCTCTCTAAGGTTGGCTTCGCCCGCATCCGGCGTCATTTTCACCTTCGACAAAACCCTAGGTGTAATGAAGCGTTCAACCGAAAGCTATGGTCCTATCTTGGGCGAGCGTGCTGAGACGCTTGGACGTCATCGCGTGTTCTTCGCTGCCACTTACCAATTCTTCCCGTTTAGCACTTTGGACGGAATTGACCTTAAGCACGTCCCGGCAGTATACCGACACGTCGATGGACTCAATCCAGATGGCACCAAGCGCAACCCGGCTGTCGATCCGCCTTCGCCGGGGCAACCAGGTGTTGAACTGGAGTACATCAATACCACCACCCGGATCGACTTGAAAGTGCATCAAGTGACGTTCTTTGCGAATTATGGTCTCACAAATCGTATTGACTTGTCGGTTGCCGTGCCCGTCCTTAATGTCCGTATGGGAGCTACTTCCCACGCAACCATCGTTCGCACGGCAGACCCAATCGCCCAGGGACCACCTTTGCAGCAGGCTTGGCAGCAAAGCCCTACCACGCTCCCGGGTATTCTCTATCCCAGTACCGGCCCCGCCGAAGGGTGTGCACCAAATTGTTCCGGTTATTTTCACTACTTCGATCCAAACAATCCTGCCACCAGCCTGACTGACACTTTTGCGAACTTCCACACAGCAACGGGATTGGGGGATGTCATCCTGCGTGTCAAGGCGACTTTGCTGAAAGGCGAGCGGGCGGCCGCAGCGCTCGGCACCGATGTCAGGGTGCCCACGGGCGACGAAAAGAATTTTCTGGGCTCCGGTGCGCCGGGCGTCAAGCCGTTCATCGCCGCATCCTACCGCGCACGGGTTTCGCCACATGTGAACATTGGCTACGAATTCAACGGCAGCTCGATCCTAGCTGGCAGCTTGACGACCGGACAAAAAGGTCGTCTTCCCGATCAGTTTTTTTATTCGGGCGGAGTGGATGTCGGTTTCACCAAGCGGCTGACATGTGCGCTGGATCTTCTGGGCGAGCGCCTTTACGGTGCCCCCCACGTAGTAGAAGGCCCGTTCGTGGACACGGTTGGGGTTTCGCATCCGGACATTCCCCAAACTACGCAAACCCACCGCTCCTTCAACGTGAACGACCTTGCAGTAGGTGCTAAGATCCACCCGGGTGGCAACTTCCTGCTGACGGGCAATGTGCAGTTCAAATTGGATCGGGGCGGTTTGCGCGCAAAGGTAGTACCGCTCGGCGGTATCTCGTATACCTTTTAGCCAGGGCAGGAAGAAAGGCAGTCACGCCGGAGCAATCTGGAAAACCGGTCGGACAACTCGAGCGACGTCTTGTATCTGCGGAGGGCGGAAAATGTCCGGAAGTACGGATTCCGCTCTTACGATATTTCCAGCGATTGCTATCGTATGACGTCTTATTCCGTCTGGTTCTCCTGATTCTTGCGCTGTAAGGCAAAGAGACCATTGACAGTGCTTCCTCTATCGCATCATCTATCGTGTACAAGGGTTGAATCGGCCCCTCCGGCCATCGCCCTCCTTCGTGAGCACCCTGATCCGTGACGCCGGCTGCTTGTTTTGCGTCATCCAGCGTGTGATGTAGCGTCCAGCCTTCCCCTGTATTGACGCGCCACGCAACCGGTTTCGCCATTTTGATCATTTGCATTAACCTTGGCGCGAAAGCCGTAAGAACCCTCTCTTCTGACACCTCCAGGCTAGAGCGCCCACTCACTCGCGCGAGTTCTCAATCCTCAACAGAATCTGGCGAAATGACGCTCTGGTCGCGGCTATTTTGCAACCGGGAGCCTATTCTGTTCCGAGTGTGTTTACAGGGGGGAGTGTTGTCGGAATCGAGCAAGAACCGGCTAGAGTTCCGACTTCATCGACGCTCTTCAGTTATGCGATCGCCTCCGAAGCCAGGTGATCACCGAAGGACTTAATCGCTCTGGCTTCATCTTCTTCAATACAAAAAACGGAGGAAAGCCTCGTCATCTGGAACAACTCGTGGACCCTCCTGCTCAGGTTCACCAGCTTCAGTTCGCCGCCTTGACTGCGAACCGTCTTACATGTCCCCACCAACTCTCCTAAGCCTGAGCTGTCGACGTATTGCACCTCGCCTAGATTCAACAGGATTTTTTTGCTTCCTTTCTCCAGCAGGTCACGAACAATTTCGCGGAGCGCGACGTTCCCTTCACCGAGGGTAATCCTTCCACTGATATCCAGAATCGTAACATCGCCGACTTGTCGGACGGCGGTTTTCATTTTCATGACCGTGCGTCGCTCCGTGCTTAAGCCCAAGTGATCGAGTATGCCGCATGCGACCACTGCAATCTGCTGCGAATCTGTGCGCACCACGATGAGAGACCGACCCTCCTTCAACACTTCGCGGAAGAACGCCGCGTCTTCCGCACATTTTTCGTCGGGAGTCGGTTGAGCAGTAGGAGTCCCTTCGGAAATAGCTTTGCTCACTGCAGCCCCTGTACCGGCGCCAACGAGTCCGAGCAGTGCTGCGGCACCGAAGCCGAGTGCAAATACGGCACCGATGCCGGGAACCAACAGCGTAGCAACCGTGACGCCGGCCGACCAGCCAAGAGCTCCTCCGGCAAAACTCCCCACGTATTTGGCGAATTCTTCGCCGTCCCGATTGGCATCATTCTCAGCACGAGTCAGAAAAACGATAGATTCTTGCGGAACGTGCTGCTTCAACAACTCGTTTACCGCTTCCGCCGCGCGATCGCGCGAAGCAAAAACTCCAATTGCAGTCTCCAAGTGACCCTCCCCAAGCGGTGATTCTCCCAAGACCGATCGGAAGCGGGCGAACCGCCCCGCCATCCTGCCCAAGGTCATGCCTCCGCACCCGTCGAAGGCATTCACCGTTTTCGACCGACAAAATCTGTGCTTCCGGTTGCAATTTGTCAAGAAAATACTACTTGGTGTCCTAACCTGGAACAGCCGAACGGCTGCTCCGGCGGCCATTTCCTGCCTATAGTCGCAGAATTTGGGATGATCGAAGGAAGTCCAGAAGAAGAACGAACTCCCTGGGATACAACATGCTAAGTGCGGTGGCTGGCGGCACAGTTACGCGCCCGACAGGCAGGCCACTTCCGCATCGTTTTCTGCCCAAGCCTTGGGAGTTGTCTGGACCAACCGCTACCTCCAGCGTGCCCTGCCAGCGGGCTCTCTAGCTTAATTAAGTTAGAGTTTCAGGCATTCTCTGGTGCTACATCAGTCAGAATTTTTGACACCCCAAGTCCTCGCTCGCCTCTTCGCGGCCTAATTGTCGGCAGCTTAGGCAGTTAGAGACGGGGCGCCCATCCCGCCACTGAAAACCTAGGTTGCACTTCTGTGTTAATCGTCTCCCGTGAATGCGAATCTAATGAGCAACGCTGGTTTAAGTAAGCTCCTCTTGGTTGGTCCCGGTGTTCGCGCCACCACACTCCGAACAGAGATGCATCCAAGCTAAGAAGATGTGGAGGCAAGCCCATGATCAGGGGGATTGTCAGGAACCCTTTGATAGCCGGACTGCCGCTCGAAATGAGTTGTCGCGAGCCTTCGATTTTGCGTATCGATTGCAGTGATTCCCATGATGCGCCGGAGGGAAACGGGATACCCCGACCAACCCCGTCCATGGCCCACCGAAGAATCGTCTGCCACTGGCAGGGCGAATCGGACCGACAGGAGAATGGTTATGACGCAAGAAGAGATCCGCATGTCAGAATCGGCCTCTCGCAAGAAACACTGGAAACGCTGGGGCCCGTATCTCAGTGAGCGTGCCTGGGGGACGGTGCGCGAAGACTACAGCGCCTACGGCAACGCTTGGGAATACCTCCCTCATGATCATGCCCGTTCGCGTGCCTACCGTTGGAACGAAGATGGTTTGGCGGGAATCAGCGACCGGCGGCAAATGATCTGTTTCGCATTGGCCCTGTGGAATGAGCGCGACCCCATCCTAAAAGAGAGGATTTTTGGTCTCACAGGAAACGAGGGGAACCACGGCGAGGACGTCAAGGAATACTACTTCTACCTCGACAGTACCCCCTCGCACTCCTATATGAGCTATCTCTACAAGTACCCGCAGGCGGCGTTCCCCTATGCGAAATTGGCAGAAGAGAACCGGCGTAGGGACAGGCTGCAGCCAGAATATGAATTGCTCGATACCGGCGTCTTCGACACTGACCGCTACTTTGACGTTCTTGTGGAATATGCGAAGGCCGATAGCGAGGACATCCTCATCAGGATCACAGCCACGAACCGTGGCCCGGAAACCGCTAATCTTCGCATTCTTCCCACCATCTGGTTCCGCAACATCTGGTCGTGGGGAGAGCCGGAGCGACGCCCCGAGTTGCACGAGTCACGCCCGGGTCCTGACCCGGTCATCGAACTGAACCAGACTCAACCTGCCAGCCGGTGGCTGCACTCGGAAGGCAATCCGGAACTGCTCTTTACCGAGAATGAGACTAACTATCGGCGTCTGTATGGCAGCGAGAACCGTACTCGATATGTCAAGGATGGAATCAACGACTATGTGGTGCACGGTAGCACCGGCGCCGTGAATCCAGCGCATGCCGGGACCAAAGCGGCCGCTCATTACAGATTCGCAATCGGTGCGGGAAAGCCGGTCGTCATCCGCTTGCGACTCGCTGAATGCGACTTCAACGGAAAAAGCGCATTTGACGATTTCGACTGGATCTTCGGCCTCCGCCGGCTTGAGGCGGACGAGTTTTACGCGACCGTCATACCGCAAGACCTGTTGCCCGATGAGCAAAATGTGATGCGCCAGGGCTTTGCCGGAATGCTCTGGTCCAAGCAGTTCTATCACTACGTCATCAAGGACTGGTTGCAGGGCGATCCAGGCAACCCTGCGCCGCCCGAGGAGCGGCACAAAGGGCGAAATCATAACTGGACTCACCTGCACAATGCCGACGTGATTTCCATGCCAGACAAATGGGAATATCCCTGGTATGCCGCTTGGGACTTGGCATTTCACTGCATCCCACTTGCCCTGGTGGACTCCGATTTCGCAAAAGAGCAGCTGACCTTAATGCTACGCGAGTGGTACATGCACCCCAACGGACAGATTCCGGCTTACGAGTGGGCGTTTGGTGATGTCAATCCTCCGGTGCATGCCTGGGCAGCCTGGCGCGTCTACAAAATCGACAAGAAACGCCACGGGAAAGGGGATCGCGCGTTCTTGCAGCGCGTGCTGCACAAGCTGATGCTGAATTTCAGTTGGTGGGTGAACCGCAAGGACGCCGAAGGCAGAAACATTTTCCAGGGAGGTTTTCTCGGTCTGGACAACATCGGCGTGTTTGATCGCAGCGCACCTCTGCCGACCGGCGGTCATATCGAGCAGTCTGACGGTACCAGTTGGATGGCGATGTACACCCTCAACTTACTAACGATTGCGCTGGAATTAGCGAGGGAAGAGCCTTGCTATGAAGACGTCGCCAGCAAGTTCTTTGAACACTTCATTCACATCGCTCATGCAATGAGCCATCGTGGTCGTGACAGCATGGGGTTGTGGGATGAAGAAGATGGTTTCTTTTACGACGTGCTGAGATTGCCGGATGGTTCTCAAATCCCCATGAAAACTCGCTCGATGGTGGGGTTGATCCCGCTGTTTGCCGTGCAAACGCTCGAGCCAGAGTTGCTCAACGAGCTGCCAGATTTTAGGCGACGCCTGGAATGGTTCATCGATAATCGTCCCGATCTCACTCAGAATCTCGCCTCGATGCGCACCGAGGGGATGGGCGAACGTAGATTGTTGTCGATCGCCGACGAAAACAAACTCCGCCGAATCCTGGGGTACATGCTGGACGAGCGGGAGTTTCTCTCTCCCTATGGGATTCGTGCGCTCTCCAAGATTCACAGCGCTCAGCCGTATTGCCTGGCGGCAAACGGCGTCAAGCACTGTATTTCTTATGAACCGGGAGAATCAGCTACCGGTCTATTTGGCGGGAATTCGAATTGGCGCGGACCCATCTGGTTCCCGGTGAACTATTTGCTCATCGAGTCTCTCCAGAAGTTCCATCATTATCTTGGCGATGACTTCAAGGTCGAATTCCCAACCGGATCGGGAAAGACAATGACATTGCAGGAAGTTGTCGCCGAATTGTCGAGCCGCATGAAAAGCGTATTCCTTCGCGATTACAAGGGACGCCGACCACTGTTCGGAGATTCAGAGAAGTTTCAAACCGACCCCCATTGGCGCGACTTATTACTGTTCCACGAATATTTCCACGGCGATTCCGGAGCTGGGCTGGGTGCCAGCCATCAGACCGGCTGGACAGGTCTGATCATCAAGTTGATGCACCAGAGCGGCGAATCGTCAAAACGAGCGAACGTTGAAAGTGTGGTTCCCGAGTTTGCAGGCGCAGCCTGAATTCAGCAAAGGAGAATCGAAATGAGTGCTACTAGTGTATTGGAAGTGAGATTCAGCAGTTTCCACGAGGAAGTGTCTAAGCCTTCACTGCACGGCGTTCCCAACGGGAAGGGCGTGCTCGTTAAAGTGCTGCGCGTCGGCGTGGACCTCACCGACGAAGAATTACGCGGCAAGTATGGTGCTGAGCATCCCGGATACGACTTCCTGGTTCTTGGCCATGCGGGTTTCGGGCGGGTAGAAGGTGTGGGCCCAAATGTCACTCAATTGAAACCCGGAGACTATGTGATAGCCACCTCGCGCTACCCGGGTACGGCCCATTACAATCCAAGCGGTAGCAAGGCTGCGAGCACTAACGGCTCTCACGATGAGCGGGGCCTTGATTTCTTGACGGAGTACTATGTTGCTGATGCTGGTTCTACGATCAGAGTGCCGGACGCTCTAACGCATGTCGGCGGACTTCTCGAGCCCAGTCCGACCGGTACGGCGGCTATCAGTGGCAAGACTTCGGCGCTGCTCTTCCAGGCTACCGTGACTGGAATCACGCCCTTGCGTCTGAATCCCAAGTTGCCCGAGCAGCTCGAGGAGATCATCAGCAAATTGCTCAATAAGGATGGCAACTTGCGTTATCAGGGTGCGGACGAGTTGCGAAACATCATCGCGCGGCTGGGGCGCGCCGCTGGGCCAGCCCGGATCAAAGGGCTAAGGGCAACTCTGGCCTGGCGTACACCAGGTGCGCGCTGGCACTTTGCACCTGCGGGACGTTTTTGCATGGTGATCTCTAGGCTATCTGAAGCACCGCAATGCGGGGTAGCAGTGAAACCAAAGCTGGGCCAGGACTGGCATCTCGGATTAGATTGGTTATCGCCTGAAACTCCCGCTAGTGCGCCCGTTTCAGGAACGGAATTCCCAATGGCCGCAAGGTGAACCTCAGCGAGCAGGAGGGGCTTTGGTGGACAACGGCCTCAGCCATTGCCCGCGCCGCTGCGGGCCGCGCCACCGTCTGCCTTCAGGAACGCCGAAGCGGCGGTTCTTTCTTTGCGTGGGAATAAAGTTGACGACCACCAGGATAACACCGTGGTGGTCGGGGCAAAAAACGAAACGCGGTGAAGTCGGATCGAACTAGCGCTCGTGTAGGCGCTATCGGGGCGTCGCGTGCCGACGCCGCTCGTTCCTGAATGAATGCCTCTTTTTGGCGGACGACAATGATTCCATGCTTTCGCATGCAGAGGTCTCGAAATAACTTCAAACCGTTGCGTCAGGGATCCTCTGGCCCTCGCCGCGGAATGCAATAAAGGAGAGACAGACAGGCAAGTAGAGGTGACCGCCTCACACCAGTCCAAGAACAATCAAGTCCGCATCGGACAGGACAACATCGTGAATGAACGCTTGGTGGTGGATTTTTAGTTCGCGGAAAGCGGACTCGACTGCGGTCGCATCAACCCCGATCTCTGACCTTAGAAAGCTCACGAGTTTTTCCGCTCCAATGATCTGCGCCATCTTCACGGCCCCATGCGTAGAGCTCTGATCGTTGAAGCCCACCTCGTATTCCGGCGCCCTTTGTCCCTCTTCCATCTCCACAATGAGCAGTGTTCCCCCTCGGTCCAGTGAGTTTGCCGTCGTTTGCAGGTACGATGGCAGGTGGAGCTTGTTGGTCTGAGGATCAAAACACACCAAGCCGTACCTCTCGGCCAGCTTTAAAATCAGCGGGACCACCTCGGCCAACTTCTCGTCCAGCATGGAAACGATAACGTGGGCACCCGATCGGTCGTGGGTACAAGACCAGGGAGAAGCATCCAGCGCTTCTTCTGCGACCATGTCGATTTCGGGGTAGTAGGCGGCTAGCTCGTTATAGAACGCGTACACATCGATATGCTGTTCGATGGGTATCTTTTTCTGCTCGAAGAGCTTAATGTACAGGTCGGCAGCTTCCTTGTCAGAAACCGCTCTTTCGCTGTGCCAAATGGCGAGTTTATAGCTCACGTTCAAAACCTCCCTTGCTTCAGATCGATAGAGTTCCGCGACGAACCGCGGTGGGGAAGTGAAGACGTCAGCTAGTTAAAACGATGACTCCCGTAATTGCGGGCGTCAAGTAAAATGTTGTAAGGACGATTCTGTAGAGCCAGACCAGGGAAGGCCCGCAGAAATACTTACTTCCGGTGTGATTCCAATGTCTTCTGAGTAACGGTCGGCACCGCCAAGCGGCACGAGAAACGTCACCGCCCCAAAATACGCCGCACTCCGAAGAAGTGCTGCGACTTGTCCCGGATGCCGGGAGTAAGGTGCAAGGGAATTAGTGCTACGCGCTAGGTTCTCTTGGGCCCCTGGGCTGAAATATTGCGTACGCGTCTCTTCCGGTTTCCTTCCAAAGATTTACGATTTCCAGTTTCCGCCACACCCCTGGACCTATGAAAGCGATAAATTGTTGGAGTTTGTGGACTTTATTGGGTGTACAATCTCGGCTCTTTAATTTGTCGGTTTGGCGCTTAAAAGGTTCATTCTCTTATTCATAGAACTAAATTATTCATAGAACTAAATTATCGCGGTCCCTACGGACCGGCGGGAATCTCTCCGAACAAAAACAAATGGACCCGGGCGAAGATGGCTCCATCGAAACTGACGTTCCCCATGAACCTCAACTCGGCTACCACAAGCTGAAGGAACACGATGACTCCAATCGGGTTTGACCAACCTTTGTATATCCTGCCCTTCGACCATCGGGGTTCGTTCCAGACCAAGATGTTCGGTTGGAGCGGTACGCTAAGCTCAGATCAGACTGCAGAGATAGCCGCTATCAAGCAGGTCGTCTACGAGGGCTTTAAAGCTGCAGTCGAAGCCGGCGTGGCCAAGCAGAAGGCTGGTATCCTCGTCGACGAACAGTTCGGTGCTGCCATTCTTCGCGATGCCAGGGCGCATGCTTACACGACTGCCTGCCCGGCAGAGAAGAGTGGCCAGGAGGAGTTCGATTTCGAATACGGTGAAGACTTTGCGAAACACATAGAGTCCTTCCATCCAACCTTCTGCAAGGTTCTGGTTCGCTATAACCCCGGGGGCGATCGCGCTCTAAACCGGCGGCAGACAGCCCGTCTGAAAACTCTGTCTGAATACCTGCAGGCTGACGGCCGCAGCCGATTCATGTTCGAGTTGCTGGTGCCGCCGGAGAAGGAACAGCTCGATCAGGTCAACGGAGACAAGAAAGCCTACGATTTGCAGCTTCGCCCCCGCCTGATGGTCGAGACCATTCTGCAACTCCAGGATGCACAAGTCGAGCCGGACGTCTGGAAAATCGAGGGACTCGACCGCAAGGAGGACTGCGAGAAAGTGGTGGCTGCTGCGCGTCGCGACGGACGCGACAAAGTCGGCTGCATCATCCTGGGCCGTGGAGAGAACGACCAGAAGGTGCGAAACTGGTTGACTACGGCGGCCTCCGTATCGGGTTTCATCGGGTTTGCAGTAGGCCGGACCAGTTTCTGGGATTCCCTCGTTGACTTACGGACAAAGCAGATTACACGCGATGCTGCGGTTGCGCAGATTGCCCGACGTTACCAGGAATTTGTCGACATTTTTGAGAATGCTCGCGGTAGGACTTGGGCCGCGTAAAACTAGACAGAGAGAAATTCACGGGATAGCGAAACCATGTCCTAAAGGTCGCTCCGTCCTGGGGGCCGACTTTTTGCGAGTAACTGCCAGCGGGGGCGCAATCCGGAGGCGATCGGGTGCGTTGACTTGCCGTTAGTCAGCCGGCATTGTGCAAATGTCGTTCTCCAGTTCCAGAGTGTGCAAGGCACGAGACGAGAGCTCGATGGCAGCTAGGATGGATCTCTCTCGTCTACAATACTGTGCCCAATAATCCCCTTGGACCAAGTTGGCGGGTGAGCGGGGAACATGGGAACAATGCTGGCAACAAGTCGGGGCAGTGACGAAGTGGTTGGGAGAACCGCGGGCCCTTGCGCACTGGTTATTTTCGGAGGGGCAGGCGATCTGACGATGCGCAAGCTGGTTCCTGCGCTTTTCAACCTGGTCAAGGCGAACCTTCTGCCTAAGGATTTTGCCGTACTCGGCTTTTCGGTCGACGAACTAAGCCTCGAGCAATTTCGGAACCAGGTGACCAGGTTCTTGCAGGCCAGCGATCGCGGAACGGACGCCTGGGAGTGGTTCATGCAGCGGCTTCACTACGCACGAGGAGATTTCGCGGATCCCGACGCCTTTAAGACTCTCTGCAATCGGCTAGGCGAATTGGACGCGTCCTACAATACACAGAAGAATTACCTGTTTTATCTCGCGACTGCACCTAAGTTCTTCGCGCCGATTGTTCAGCAACTAGGAAGAGTGGGACTTTCTCGCGAGGAAAATGTCGGCTGGCGGCGCGTTGTCATCGAGAAACCATTCGGACACGATCTTGAATCGGCCCAGAGCTTGAATCGCGAGATCAAGGGTGTTTTGGACGAGAATCAGATTTACCGCATTGATCACTATCTCGGCAAGGAGACAGTGCAAAACATTATGGTGTTCCGGTTCGACAACGCGATCTTCGAGCCGCTTTGGAATCGCCGTTACATCGATCATATCCAGATCACGAATGCTGAAACCGTGGGGGTGGAAGGACGTGGCGGATACTTCGACCACGCTGGCACCCTGCGCGACATGGTTCCCAACCATATGATGCAGCTCCTCAGTCTGACTGCCATGGAGCCGCCTGTATCTTTTCATGCCAATGCAGTGCGTAACGAGCAAGCAAAAGCTCTACATGCCGTTCAGACCTTAGACTCGGAAGATGTCCTGCATTGCAGCGTGCGGGGCCAGTACGGCGAGGGCGTGGTTGGGACCGAGACAGTGCCCGGTTATCGTATGGAACCGGGAGTCTCCCCTGAATCACGAACTGAGACATTCGCAGCCCTTAAGTTAAATATCGATAACTGGCGTTGGGCAGGGGTGCCGTTTTACCTGCGAACGGGTAAGCGGCTGGCCAAGCGCCACACCGAGATTACGATCCATTTCCGGCAGACACCATTTGAGCTCTTCCGCAATGCTCCTTTTCACAAGTTGCACAGGAACACCCTCGTCATCCAGATACAACCTGCGGAAGGAATATCGCTAAGCTTTGGAGCCAAAATCCCGGGTGCCGTGCTTCGGGTTGGATCAGTGGATATGAGCTTCGAGTATTCGAAGTACTTTGGCGCTGAAGCGTATACGGGGTACGAGGTGCTGCTCTACGACTGCATGATTGGAGATGCTACTTTGTTCCAACGTGCAGATATGGTGGAAGCGGGGTGGCGTGTGGTAAACCCGATACTTGATGTCTGGAAAGCGCTCCCGCCGCGAAGATTTCCAAATTACACGGCAGGTTCGAGGGGACCTGCCGCTGCCGATGAATTGATGGAACGTGACGATCGTCAATGGAGAGAAATTGGGCCGTGATTCTGGCGGGCGAAATCGGCGCGACACGTACTCGCTTGGCTGCCTTCGAGAGCGAGGGCAACCAACTGCGGCAAGTGGTCGAGAAGATTTACCTGAGCCAAGAGCATACAGGCCTGGCCGAAATCATCCCCGACTTCATCAAGAGCGAAGGCATACCGGTGGTAAGCGCATGCTTCGGCGTGGCTGGACCGGTCCGCAACGGACGTAGCAAGATTTCCAACCTCCCCTGGATAATCGATTCCCGTGAGTTGACTAAGGAGCTCAAGCTCAGTTCCGTGGGACTGATTAATGACTTAGAGGCCTATGCTTATGGGATTGATGCGCTTGAATCCAAAGATTTCATAACACTGAATCAAGGTTCAGAGGATGCCGAGGGGAATCGGGCTGTGATCTCGGCACGGACCGGCCTTGGCATGGCTGGTCTCTATTGGGATGGCTATCGCCACCATCCCTTCGCTTGCGAGGGAGGGCACGCCGATTTCGCAGCCAGGAATGATCTGGAAGTGGAATTGTTGGCTTATCTTCAGAAACAATACGGTCGTATTAGCTGCGAGCGAATTCTCTCCGGGCCTGGAATCAAAAATATCTACGACTTCCTTCGTGACTGCAGGAAAGCCGATGAACCCGAGTGGTTGAGAAAAGAGATAGCGGATGCGCCCGATCCTCCCGCTCTGATCTCGCGACTTGCTTTGGAGAAAAAGGCTGATATCTGCGACCAGGCGCTGTCGATTTTCGTAAGTATTTACGGCGCTGAAACCGGTAATTGTGCGTTGAACCTGATGGCCTCAGGCGGTGTTTTCATCGGCGGCAGCATTGCAGCAAAAATCGTGTTCAAGATGAAAGATCCGATCTTTATGCAGTCGTTCCTGGACAAGGGACGCATGCAGCCATTGCTTGCGGATATGCCCGTCAAAATGGTGCTGAACGACGATTCCGGGATTATTGGTGCCGCCCGCTATACCCTCATTCAAAGGGCATTTCGCAGCACAAATGGTGTCGTAGATTAACTTCCTATTAGGAAAATGGGCGACTACACAAGGGCAAGTCTGGGCGGATACGGCGATACAGATAGATGCACGCTTTCTCCCAGTTCCGTTGCACCGTTGCGTTCCGATATAAGCCCAATCAGAGACGACTACGGACGACGCTTTCCTCCGGACCGAGCCCTGCGCCCCGCTATGAACTTACGCGACTTCTTCGTACCCGCTCGACTTGTCAGGATTCGACACCACGGAACTGTTGCATCACCGCGTCCGATGGTTACACGCCATGCCCGGCGCATTTTCGGTTCATGTGAAGCTTGCCGGTAAGGTTTACTTCAACGACAGATTCCCGTTTGTCGGCAAATGGGATTAGCTAGGCGGCGGACTCGCCTGGTTGCTCGTACGCTTCTTTCAGTTTAGCGATGTCGAATTTTTTCATATCGAGAAATGCTTCGGTCACCCGCGCCATTCTCTTCTGGTCTTTGTCCTTCATCATCTCGTGCATGACCGCGGGAACGATTTGCCATGAGAGACCATACTTGTCTTTCAGCCACCCACACTGTTCTGCCTTCGGATCCGCGGAGAGCTTTTCCCAGTAATAATCGATTTCCTCTTGGGTATCGCAGGGCACGATAAAAGAAATCGCTTCGTTGAAAGCGAATTTGTGCTCCCGGGCGGAATCCATAGCCCCGAATTGCTGACCGCCCAGAGTGAAATGCGCGTATTTTACCGTCCCTTCCGCCTCCGGCTGCTCGGCCCTGCCATAACGCGCAAGAATGTTGGCTGACGTGCCCGCCACGGCTTCGGCGGCGGGGGAATTGCTAAACACGAATGCGTAAAAGTTAACTGCTTCTTCCGCTTTGCCGCACACGTCGCCTACAAACAGGAGCACAGGGGTGATTCCTGGCTTTATCTCAGGGGCGCCGGCGTATATCAACTGCCAAGAAACTCCGTACCGATCTTCCACCCACCCATACCGTTCGCTGAAAGGATAGCTGCCGATAGGCATCAGAACTCTACCGTCCCGAGAGAGTTTTTCCCATAGAGCATCGATTTCGTCCTTCGCTTTGCATTTAACGTGAAAAGAAACGGAAGGATTGGGCTTAAAAAGCGGTCCGGCGCTGATCGCCATAAATGGCTGGCCCGCAAGTTCGAACGAGACAACGTCGCAATCGCCTGAAGGCGTGTTGTGAAGGGTCGTTACATGCGTGATCTTTGAGCTCGGAAATAAAGAAGCGTAAAAACCGGCTGCTTCCTTCGCCTCTTGGTCAAACCAGAGATGCGGCGTAATTCTGTGCATAACGCTTCGCTCCTTTTCATTGGATCAGAGTTTATACCATGCCTGAGTGAGGCGTGCCGGACGACCCGTATTCGGGAGGCGTCCTGCCGGCCGTGTTCGCTGAGTGTGTTGGTGATTTGCACTATCTGCGAAAGTCCGACCCGTATCCCGGGCCGGGCCCGGCAGCTGTTCAGCACCGCAGGGCCAACGGTGTAGCTGGCGGGTCGACTTTGGAGTCTGATCGAAGATCGAGGCGCAGGATGGGGCGTGCGTGTGAGCGGCGGCCAACCACCCTGAAGCCGGCCCGCAGAAATGTTGAGACATACCCGGTGCCCGTAGCGCTAGGAGAAAGATCGGCGTCGAGCGGGTAGCCTTCGAGAGAGGGTACCCCAGCTTTCCTGGCAGTTTCGATCGCCTTCTGGATCAGCGCCGAGGTTATTCCTTGCCTCCGATATTCCTTGCGTACGTAGAAGCAGGAGATCGACCAGACTGGCAGATCATCGATTCGCTGCCAGGCACGATCAAGCCACGGCAGCAGAGCACGCGGCGTAAGCTGACACCAGCCGACCGCAAGCTCGCCGTCGAACGCAATCAGGCCTGGAGGCGTAACAACCTCGTGCAAGTCCGCCCTGTTCGCCTCCTGCGACCTGCGCCGGTATTCATTGCCAATGCGCCAGTACATGCACCAGCAACCGCCGCACGCGCCTTTTTCGCCAAACAGGTCCCTAAGGGCGAGCCAGAGATCGGGAGTACCCGGATGGATCGTGAGCTTTTGCATGTGCGCGATATGGGGCAGCCCTGCCTGAACCTCTCCTGAAGCGCCCAGATTCGGGTATCCGGCATCGTATCGAACCCGCCTCGCGGGAAGAGAGGCTCAATTGCTGTTCTTAGATCGAGGCACTCATTCAGACGCACTGAAGGCCAAATCATGAGTCCCGAGTGGTTTGTCGGCAACTCTTACCTTGGGATTACTTCAGAGTAGCGTTACCCACCTAGTGGCGTGCGCTAACTCATCCTGACACCCGGCCTAACTAAAGACCGATGTCCCGCACCGAGCATGTCTTCCAGCCACATCCTGTCGTGCGATGAAACGGCAGGGAACAGACTATCCATCTATGCGGCGCACCCGCGTGGCTATTCGTTGCGCAAGGCCGCGACTGGGTTGACCTTGGTTGCTCGTCGAGCCGGAACATAGCAGGCGAAGAAGGCGACCAGGATCAATACCATTGCGACCCCCGCGAAGGTCTCCGGATCGTGGGTGCTGATGCCGAACAGGAGACTGGCGACGGAGCGCATCAAGACAAGACCAGCGAACACCCCGATCAACACACCGACGCCGGCTAATCGAAGTCCCTGCGCAACCACCCAGCGCATTACCTCGGCGGGAGTGGCGCCTAGCGCCATGCGAATTCCGATCTCGCGTGTCTGCTGATTGACTGAATAGGAAAGCACGCCGTAGACGCCTACCGCAGCCAGAATCAGGGCCAACCCACCGAACAACGTGAGTAGAGCGGCGGCCATGCGAGGCGCCCACAGCCCCTGGTTCAAAACCGCTTCGACGGTTTGAACGTTAGTGATCGCCAAATTACGATCGAGCGATTGTACCTGGTTGCGTACCGTGGCGATGACTGCCTCCGGGTCTCCGGACGTTGGCACCTGAATAGTTGCGGCCGGCGGGAAATCCTGGGTGAGCGGCAAATAGGCGAGCGGTTGCGGATCTTCGCCAATCTGATTAATGACGGTGTCGCCGACGACTCCGACTACCTGCAGCAACTTGGGATCGCCGAAGAAGTGGAAGCGCCTGCCGATGGCGTCTTCACCCGGCCAGAAATGGCGGGCCATGGCTTCGCTGATCACGGCGACTGGAGTGGTATCTGCCTTGTCGAGATCGTTGAAGGTTCGTCCGCTCTTCCGCGGAATACGCAGGGTGTCGAAAAAGCTGGGTGAGACATCATTCAATTGCGTCAACGTACCGCGATAGCCGGAGGTCTCGTCTTTCCCTTCGGGAAATACAGTGCGGCCCAGTCCTCCGCCGAGCGGCAAATTGGAGGCAACGGCAGCGGCTTGCACCATGGGCGAGGTCAGGGCTCGCTGAATAGCATCTCGATAAAACTGCTGGCCGTGGCTTTCGTCGTAATGAAGGGCACCGAGGTCCACAGCCATCATGAACAGGCGTTTTGATTCGAAGCCTACATCGCTTTTCTGCGCATTCTGCATGCTGCGGACGAAAAGACCTGCCCCGACAAGCGTGATAAGTGCCAGAGCGACTTCAGAAACGACAGGTATGCTGCCCAGCGGACCGCGGGACCAGGTGGCGCTTCCGGTGCGGCCGCCCGCGTTAAGGCTCCCGGCAATGTCCACTTTGGACGCTCTAATGGCGGGTGCCAGGCCGAAAATGATTCCGGTCAGCAGCGCCAGGCCAAGAGTAAACATCAGGACGTGGAAATCGAGCGCGAGGACAAGATCATTGTTCTCGATGAATGGCGGACGGAATGCCCAAAGTATGCGGCGGCCAGCAAAGGCCAGGAGCAGTCCGGCCGCCCCACCGGAGAGAGATAGCACCGCGCTTTCGGTCAAGAGCTGGCGAACCAGCCGTACGCGGCTGGCGCCTACGGCGCTGCGGATGCTCATCTCGCGTTCACGGCGTGCACCCTTGGCCAGCAATAGATTGGCGAGATTGACGCAGGCGATTAGAAGGATGAGCCCGACCACGCCCATCATGAGCGCTCCCGCCAGCACGAATTGATCGTGCTGATTGATGCCCACCGCGGCATCGGCGAGCGCGGAAACCGCGACGCTGCGGCCGCCATTGTCTTTCGGGTAGTCCCGCTCAAGCCGGTGGGCGATGGTTTTCAGCGAAGCTTCGGCTTGGGCGGCCGTGATTCCTGGTTTCAGGCGTGCCACCGTAAACGTGTTTAGAAACCGCCGGTCCCTGAAATTGTCCTTCACAAATCCGGCGAGAACCTGGCCGTACATGCTGGCCGGAACCCAGACCTGGTCGGCTGGTCCTATGGTAAATGTTCCCTTCAAACCTTTGGGCGCGACGCCGATGACCGTGAATGGAGTGGCATTGAAGGTGACTGCTCTGCTGATAATGTTGCGATCGGAGCCGAATTTGTTGGTCCAGAGACTATAGCTCAGTACGGCTAGGTTGTTTCCGCCCGGCTTGCTGTCTTCGTCGGGAAGGAAGAAGCGTCCGAGAGCGGGCTTGACGCCCAAGACGCCGAAGTAATTGGCGCTCACCAACTGTCCGCCGACTTGCTTGGCTTCAGCTTCTCCACTCCAGGTGAGCACTGTGCCAGAGATGCAGGATAGGCCGGCGAACACTTGGGCCTGCCGCTGGTAGTCCTCGCAGTTGGCATAATACATGCCCATCTTGGTCGTGTTGGCTTGCGTGACCATAGTCTTGCTGTCAACGGTATCGAGCTGCACGAGGCTGGAAATGTCAGTGACGGGCAGCGGGTGCAGAAGCACCGCATTTACCACGCTGAAGATGGTGGTATTAGCCCCGATGCCCAGCGCCAGGGAAACAACACAGATGATGGTGAAGCTGGGGCTCTTGTACAGCGAGCGTAGGCCGAAGTGGACATCCTGAGATAAGCTCTCCAGGTTCATGATGGCACCTGCATGATTGTAGTGTCGTTCTGGGCGGGGTGGCGGATTTTCCAAAAGCGGCCTGGAATACGATACCGGCGCGGTCAGAATTTAGACAGGAGCGGTGCGGTTGGGGGGAGGTCAAGATACTCGTTGAGTGTGATCTTGGCGCCTTCCAAGTCACCGCCCAAGTCACGTTCGCGCAACCTCCTGGTCAGGTATGCTTGCGCCTCCCGCATAGGACCGTGAATTGTTCGATTGTGGTATTTACGTTTCTGGGTTTCGTGATCGCGGCCGAGATAGACCCGGATCAGCCATCTGCGGTCGCCTCGTGCGATGATTTGGCCAACTTTGCGAGCCATAGAGATTTCCTCCTTGGCCCGCAAGAAGAGGCACACTCCTTGCACAGTGCGTGGTGGAGACAGCAGGCATTCATCAGTTGATTGGGGAATAGACGACTGTCCGTCAGTCGATCGCCATGCCGCTGAGGAAGACTACCTCTTTGGCACACAGCCACTAACGAGCCGCATCGGGTTTGGGATAGGCAAAACAAGCAAGACGTGACCTTGCGATTCCCCGTGCGTTATAGCGCATCCTTAATATGGGCCAGTGGGGACGGGGATATAGGCCAGTGGGGGAACGGGGGTATGTAAGAGGGTGGTTTCGTAGTTCTCGGCAGCCGTTAGAAAACCCTTTCACAATCTGCCCTCTCGACCGCATAAATATTGAGTTCGACCTTCGAGATGTTCGCTGTTAGAAATGTGCAGTTTCCTAACCCGAGCGTATTTGTGCACGGGTTTGCCCGTCGCCGGTGTGTTCGCATTGAACCCGCAGTAACGATTATGTTGTCTGGCCCGGCCTGCGACGAAAGCCGCTTTTCTGGAGTCAGGCCGGAACTTGAGAGAGCCACCGTTTCCAGGGTTACAGCAGAAATGCCAGACCCCCGCAGGGCAAAATCAGCCCGTTCGTAAAAAAGCTGAAATGGGTGTGAACAATGAGTTGTCGCGTTTGTCACGGTTCCGCCGGGTGACGCCAATTTCGCTCGTACTCGCTGACTACGCCCTTGATGCGCTGTCTCTGCACCTCCAATTCAGGGTTGTCCAATGGATGGCGAATAGGTTCCTCGTTCGCTTCGGCGAGCCAAGCCTTGCAAGCCTGATATTCGCTCTCGTTCAAGATGAAGTCGTTCGGGAGTTTGGGAACGGGTTTCATTCAGCTATTCTTACAGGCGCGTGGGTCCTGCGCACGCCCGCCATGGGAATGAGAGCCATAGATGCGGCTCATACGATGACCGCGTTTCGTGGAAGTGCTCAATCGTGCAGAACTACACTCAGCAGTGAACTGTGAACCTGTAACCCGCCTTCTACCCCACCGGCATAGTGAATGAAGCCCAATGTCCTGAACCGGTTCATGAAAAAGCTCACTCGAGAACGAGTGGTGCCGACCATTTCTGCCAGGGTCTCCTGACTAATCTTCGGCACCACGGTCTCGGGTACTCCGTCCTTACCAAAATGAGCGAGCATCAGAAGGACACGGGCCAGTCTCTTTTCGCTGGAATTGAACAGTTGGTCGACCAGGTCCTCTTCATATCGGATATTGCGGGCCAGCAAGTACGCCACAAACATATCGGAAAAAGCGTGTTCCCGATGAAGCGCGTCCATCATCGCCTTCTTCTCGATCCGCAGAAGATCGCAGTCTGTCATGGCAGCTGCGGATCCCATACGGAGAGCCTGACCGGCCAGCGAGCCTTCGCCAAAAAAATTCCCCTCGCTCAATATGCCGATCGTGGCTTCCTTGCCGGTCTTGGATACGACAGTGAGTCGCACTTTGCCTTTTTGGATATAGAAGACAGCGTCCGCCGCATCCCCTTGGGTGAAGATCCTTTCCTTCTTGACAACGGTCAGGCTCTTCCTGCCCTGGCCAATTGTCGCGAGGAAGGTGCTAGGGTTAAACTTGCGGTTCTTTTTGGATGCCGCAACAGAACTCATCATCCTCAATTGTAATCCCAAAGTACGGTACTGGATCGATAGTGCAGACAAACGATGCGCGAAGCATCACAGCGAGGTTTAGTCTGCACGCACTGAACTGAGCTGATTCCGTGGTTGCGCGGAGAGTTACTTGTCTGAAGCCGCCAGGCGCCGATCTCGATGGGAGTCAGTGCGCGGCTGCCCGGTACTGAGCTCGCATTTCTCTCCCGGCTTAGCGCCACAAGTGGGGCACCGCACCGCCAGTGCTTGTTTCTCGGTGACTTTCATGGCTACATAATGCGTGTTTACTCAGCAGCAAGATGGTCAATTTTGACCAGTACACTTCAAAACGAGAACCCGAGTTTGCGCGCGTTGCGAAAAACCGAATACGAGTACCGCAGTTGCTGCGTGGAGTAGTATTCCTTTCCGAATTTCTTGCGGAGTGCTGCCGACTTTTTTGCAAAGGGGCGGGGATTTTCGCGTTCATGGCGTATCTGGGCTTGCGCACTGGCGAAGCGGTTGGCGTCGCCTGGGAGCACCTCGACCTAGATGCTGATGTGCTCCGGGTGCGGCAAAGTAACTGGCAGGGAAAGTTGCTCACGGCGAAGTCGAAGGCGAGTATCCGTGACCTGCCACTGCCGCCGGTGCTGGTGGAGATGCTGGAACACTATCAACCGCGATGGCGGTCCAATCCGTTGGGCTTGTTGTTCGCCAACGCGAAAGGCCGGCCGATCACCAGTTGTTACGTGCGTCGGGACATTCTGCACCCGATCCGCGAACGGCTGGGAATTGCGCGAGGCGGGTTCCATGCTTTCCGGCACGGCCTGGGTACGGCGTTGATGCGGGCAGGTACGAATCCGCGCGTAGTGCAGGAGCAACTAGGTCATGCCGATCTCAGCATGCTTCAGCGTTACGCGCACGTGGTCCCCGAGGACCAAAGACGCGCTGTAGAACGCACGACTGAAGTCTTTTTGCGGCGTTCTGCGGCGAACGCAAACGGTAAGTCGTTCACAATTAACTGAGGGCTTGGCGTCCCCGACGGGATTTGAACCCGTCGGCAAACCTTACCTTGACATTACTTCCCGCTTGCCCGTCACCCACCCAGAATCTCTCATGGACCATCCAGAAGCATTGGGAAACCCTTCGAGACCTATAAGTTCGGGTTGTGCTTATCGCCCGCCACTGCTCGTTGATGAAGCAACCTGGGCACGCGACAGCTCGACGACTGTGCCCACCCCTGCGTACACGTAGTGATCGCCGAAAGTCTTCTTCAGGGCAGCAAATTCCGGCTCGCCCGTGCAGTGTCCGGGCGCGACGAGATCGATCTTGTACTGATCGTGCAGCACCGTAGCAATGCGCTCGACCTCGGGATCGGGCTTCTGAATCTGGTGCAGCCCTCCAAACAAGATGTGCACGTGCGGATCAATCGCGCTGGTCTCCTGCAGGATGTGCTCCACTCCGGGATGCGAGCAGCCCACGATCAGGATCACCCCTTGCGGACTCTTGATGGCTAGTGACAACTCCTTCAGCTCTAGCGTGCCCGGAGTGGTGGAAGCGCCGGGGAGGATGAACAGCCCAGGAGCCACCTCGGACTTCTGGCTGACCGGGACGAAGTTGGCGCCAGGCCACGGTGTGCCCGCTTCCAGGACCTCCGGGGGGTGGCCGCCGTAATACCGCATGTCCGCTGGCAGCGAGGGGTCCTTGCGGTAAAAATCGTTCTTCACGCCGCGCGCGAACAGTCCCCAAGGCTCGTCGGGAACGTAGATCGTGACGTTGGGATTGACTGACAATAAGTAGGTGATGCCGCTGGTGTGGTCGGCGTGGCGGTGCGAGATGACCACGAAGTCGATCTTCTGCAGATCGACGCCCAGTGCCTTCACGTTGTGTTCGAAGATCTTGGCGTTGTTGCCGGTGTCGAACAGGATGCGTTTGCCACCATATTCGACCAGGGCCGCGAAACCCCAATCCAGGGTCAGGGCGGGAGCCTTACCGAACGAATCGTACAGAATGGTGACGCGGTTGGGGGTTTCTGCGGAACTGATACCTGCGAACAGCAGAACCACGGTCACTGCCCGTAGCGAAATGCGTCGGTACATGTTTCCTCCTCAAAATTTGGCCCGAAAGCAGAACGGCCTACCGTCGAAGTCCCCGTCTGGCGGCGCCGTTTCGAAATCGGGTAATGCTGGATCTCTAGCAGGGATTTCCATTTTGAGTTCCCTAGCGGTCGGCATTGTATACCCAGCTGCCTCGTTTCGCGTCAATCTGGCACGCTCGGCGTTTCGATTCGAGCCGCCTCGCGATAACTCCCGCGTGGTCGGCAATTGGGAAACTGAAAGCACGTTCCAATGGCTTCCGCCCGTGATCCGACTTGAAATCGAGCATTCCCTGTTCCGCGATAGAGAGAGGGTCGTCGCTCAGTTTTCTTGCTGGCGACCGACCTACATGCAGGCAATGTGCTTCGCTCCGAACGCGAACCCAGGCTGGTAATCGATCCCAAGCCCGTTCGTGGGAGATCCCGCCTACAACGCGACCCAACATCTGTTCAATTGCGGTGCGAGACTGCAATCGCGTCCAGATGTAACGATCAGAAGGCTT
>Ga0209689_1000543_pt1 | contig 26378 bp, 21 predicted proteins | sample GraSoiAngelo_149_FD_187119 | JGI IMG/M metagenome (GOLD analysis project Ga0209689, IMG submission 187119) | Grasslands soil microbial communities from the Angelo Coastal Reserve, California, USA - 14_1009_09_30cm (SPAdes) (version 2) | ecosystem: Environmental > Terrestrial > Soil > Grasslands ... | reverse complement strand
GCGGCGTCGGGGGGAGAGCGGCGGGCGCGGCAGAAGAAAGGACGCTGACCTGATGCGTATTCAAAAGTGAGTACGCGGAAGACTGGATTGTAAGAATTGGACCCTATAATGACGACAGGAGAGCCAGCCATGTATTTTGAACGGCTCAGCCGGCGTCCCGAAGCCCTCATCCCCATGGTCATCGAGACCACCAACCGCGGTGAGCGCGCTTTCGATATCTACTCCCGGCTGCTCAAGGACCGCATCATCTTCATCGGCACGCCCATCGACGACCAGGTGGCCAACGTCGTCATGGCGCAGCTGCTCTTCCTCGCCTCCGAGGACCCGGACAAGGACATCAACATTTACATCAATAGCCCGGGCGGCGTCGTCACCGCCGGCCTGGCGATCTACGACACGATGCGCTACGTCAGCCCGCGAGTTTCCACCGTATGCATGGGGCTGGCCGCCAGCATGGCGACGGTGCTGCTCGCCGGCGGCACCAAGGGGATGCGCTTCGCCCTGCCCAACACTCGCATCCTGATCCACCAGCCGTCGGGCGGATTCCAGGGCCAGGCGACCGACATCCAGATCCATGCCCAGGAGATCCTCCGCATCCGCAAGACGCTCAACGACATCCTCGCCGAGCACACCGGCCAGCCGATCGAGAAGATCGAGCGCGACACCGAGCGCGACTTCTTCATGAGTGCGGAAGAGGCAAAGGGCTACGGCATCATCGACGACATCATTTTGAGCACCGCCCGGCCGAGCGATCCCGCAGCGAGAGATGGCCGTCTCGAGCTGAGCACCGCCGGCAGCGGCCGGCCGGAGCCGCGCCCGGAACCGGAACGCGAGGGGCCGAAGACATCCCGATGAACGAACGCGAGGATCGCCGCCGGCACACGCGCTGCTCCTTCTGCGGGAAGGACCAGTCCCAGGTGCGCAAGCTGGTCGCCGGTCCCGGTGTCTACATCTGCGATCAGTGCATCGACCTCTGCCAGGAGGTCCTGGAAGAGGACACCAAGACCACCTCGCAGAAGCGAACCAAGGGCGGGCTGATTCCCAACCCCAAGACGATCAACGCGGCGCTCGACCAGTACGTCATCGGCCAGGACCACGCCAAGCGCGTGCTCTCGGTCGCGGTCTACAACCACTACAAGCGCATCGCCCACAGCAAGATGGCGGGCGACGTCGAGCTGCAGAAGTCGAACGTGCTGCTCGTGGGACCGACCGGCTGCGGCAAGACGCTCCTGGCGCAGACGCTGGCCAAGATCATCGACGTTCCCTTCTCGATTGCCGATGCCACCTCGCTAACCGAGGCCGGTTATGTCGGCGAGGACGTCGAGAACATCCTGCTCCGCCTGATCCAAGCCGCCGATTTCGATATCGCTCGCGCCGAGCGCGGCATCATCTACATCGACGAGATCGACAAGATCGCGCGCAAGTCCGATAACCCGTCGATCACGCGCGACGTCTCAGGTGAGGGCGTACAGCAGGCGTTGCTAAAGATCCTCGAGGGCACGATCGCCAACGTGCCACCGCAGGGCGGCCGCAAGCATCCCCACCAGGACTTCATCCAGATCAACACCACCAACATCCTCTTCATCTGCGGCGGCGCCTTCGATGGCCTGGAGCGGATCATCGAACACCGGATTGGCCACAAGCAGATCGGCTTCGGCTCAGAAATCCACTCCAACCGCACCAAGGAGACGACCAAGATCCTCAAGCAGCTGCAGCCGATGGACCTGTTGAAGTACGGTCTGATCCCCGAATTCGTCGGCCGCCTGCCAATCGGCGTCACCCTCGATTACCTGGACGAAGCGGACATCATCCGGATCCTCACCGAGCCCAAGAATGCGTTCGTCAAGCAATACCAGAAGTTCTTCGCGCTCGATGACGTCCAGCTGGTTTTCGAGCCGGCGGCGCTGACCGCGATTGCCAAGAAGGCGCTGCAGCGAGGGACGGGAGCACGCGGGCTGAAGAGCATTATCGAGGACATCCTGCTGAACTCCATGTTCGAAGTTCCGTCACGCCCGGAGGTCAAGCGATGCGTCATTACGGAGAAGTCGGTCAACTTCAGCACCGAGCCCGAGATGTACTCGGAAGAAGAGCTCGAGGAGATCGCACCCGAGCAGACGGCGTAGGCCTGACTTGTCGACTGTGACCGGCACGCCGGCCACCATTCAGTTACCGCTCCTCCCTCTCAAGAACGTCGTTCTCTTTCCCCACATGATCGTGCCGCTCTACGTCGGGCGGGAACGCTCGATCCATGCGCTCGAGGCGGCGATGACGCAGGGCAAGCAAGTGTTCCTCTGCACGCAGCGTCAGGCCGACTGCGAGGATCCGACGGAAGAAGACCTCTACCGTGTCGGCGTCATCGGCGAGATCGTCCAGATGCTCAAGCTGCCCGACAGCACCATCAAGGTCTTGATCGAAGGCTCGTCGCGAGCGGTGATCGAACGCTTCGTCGAAGGCGATCCGCACCTGCGGGTGGAGGTCGCCTTGCTGGAGGAAGACTTCCTCCCCTCGCCAGAGCTGGAGGGTCTCATGCGGGGCGTGGTCGACCTCTTCGACCGCTACGTGGAGCTCGACAAGAAGGTGCCGCCAGAAGTCAACCTAACCGTGCGCGGTGCCGAGGATGCCGGCCGGATGGCGGACATTGTCGCGTCCAACCTGGGCATCGGGGTCACCGACAAGCAAGACGTGCTGGAGACTTTCCAGATGAACGCGCGCCTGGAGAAACTGTCAGCGATGCTGCAGCGGGAGATCGAGATCCTCGACATGGACCGCTCCATCCGGCAACGCGTGCGGCAGCAGATCGACCGCCGGCAGAAGGAGTTCTACCTGAAGGAACAGATGCGCGTCATCCAGGAAGAACTCGGTGGGGAAGAGCCCCACCTGAGCGAATTGGACGAGATGCGCGAGCGCGTCAAGGCCCTGGAGCTGGCCGAAGCCATCGAGGACCGCCTGCTCAAGGACGTTGACCGCCTGGAGCGAATGCCGCCCGGCTCGCCGGAGATCTCGGTGCTGCATGCCTATCTCGACCTGGTGGTCTCGCTGCCCTGGCACGCCTCCAGCGAGGATGTCACCGACCTGCGCGCCGCCGAGAAGGTCCTCGACGAAGACCACCACGGCCTGCGGAAGATCAAGGAACGCATCCTGGAGTTCCTGGCGGTACGCCAGCTGACGAAGTCGCCGAAGGGGCCGATCCTCTGCTTCATCGGCCCACCGGGAGTGGGGAAGACCAGCCTCGGCCGCTCGATCGCGCGGGCCCTGGGACGCAAATTCGTCCGAGTGTCGCTTGGCGGCGTGTCCGACGAGGCCGAAGTCCGCGGACACCGGCGCACCTACGTGGGCTCGATGCCGGGTCGGATCATCAAGGGTCTGCGCGAAGCCGGGACCCGCAACCCGGTATTCCTGCTCGATGAAATCGACAAGATGTCTTCAGATTTTCGAGGCGACCCCGCGTCGGCGATGCTCGAGGTCCTCGACCCGGAACAGAACAAACACTTCTCCGATCACTACCTGGAGATTCCTTTCGATCTTTCCGAAGTCCTCTTCATCACCACCGCGAACGTCTACTACTCGATCCCGCGAGCGCTGCTCGACCGCATGGAGGTGATCAACCTTCCCGGCTACACCGCCGAGGAGAAGATGGTGATCGCGCGCGAGTTCCTCATCCCCAAGCAGCTTTTAGACCACGGCCTGACCGAGAAGCACATCGAGATCACCCGGCCGGCGGTCTCCACCATCATCAGCCGCTACACCAGCGAGGCGGGCGTCCGCAACCTGGAGCGATCGATCGCCGGCGTCTGTCGCAAAGTCGCCCGCGAGGTCGTCAAGGGCAAAACGCGGCGGATGACGATCGCGCCCAGCCGGCTGGACGACTTGCTCGGGCCACCGCGCTACAAGCCCGACGAGGGCCACAAAGAGCCGCTGGTGGGGGTTGCCAACGGGCTCGCCTGGACCGAGGTGGGCGGCGTGCTGCTGACGATCGAGGTGATCACCATGCCGGGGAAGGGCAATTTGAATCTCACCGGGCAGATGGGCGACGTGATGCAGGAGTCGGCGCGCGCCGCGCTGTCGTACGCGCGGTCGAATGCGGAAGCACTCGCCATCCCGGTCGATTTTCGCGACAAGCTCGACCTGCACATCCACATCCCCAAGGGCGCGATACCCAAAGACGGGCCGTCGGCGGGGATCTCGATGGCGCTGGCCATCATCTCGGCGCTGTCGCAGCGACCGATTCGGTCAGACGTGGCGCTGACCGGTGAGATCACGTTGCGCGGCCGCGTGCTGCCCATCGGCGGGCTCAAAGAGAAAGTCCTGGCGGCCCACCGCATCGGGATTCGGACCATCCTGCTGCCCGCCGACAACGAGGCCGATCTCGCCGACATCCCGGCCGACATCCGCAAGCGCCTCACCTTCAAGTTGGTGCAGACCATGGACGAGGTCATCGCCGAGGCGCTGCTGCCACGGACGGGAACGATCCTGTTGCCCGAGCTCAGCGAACCGGCCGGCGTCGAAGAGGCGGCGGTCGCCAACGCCGAAGACCGGCCGCGACCCGACACGCCTTGCCAGCCGTCGCTCTAGACTGTCCCAACTGTGGAAACTCGGTACGACCCGAAGACGGTGGAGCAACGCTGGTACGACACCTGGGAGCAGCGCGGCTACTTCAAGGCGCGGGAGAGCCTGACCGGCAAGACATTCACGATATCCATGCCTCCGCCGAACATCACGGGCGACCTGCACATGGGGCACGCGATGTACACACTCCAGGACGTTCTGATCCGCTGGCACCGGATGCTCGGCGACGCGGCGCTCTGGGTCCCCGGGACCGACCACGCCGCGATCGCGACGCAGAACGTGCTGGAAAAGCAGCTGGCAAAGAAAGGGACGACCAAGGAGGCAATCGGCCGGGACGCCTGGGACCGGCTGGTGAACCAGTGGTACGAGACCACCGGCCACACCATCCTGCGCCAGATGCGCCGGCTCGGCTTCTCCGCCGACTGGTCGCGCAACCGCTTCACCATGGACCCGGCGTACGTCGAGGCGATCCGCTACGTCTTCGTCCAGCTCTGGAAGGACGGGCTGATCTACCGTGGCCCGCGGATCGTGAACTGGTGTCCGCGCGACCAGAGCGCCATCTCCGACCTCGAAGTGCAGTACGTCGAAGAGGACGGCCATCTCTACTACCTCGACTACCCGGTCGAGGGCGGCGGCACCATTCCGGTCGCCACGGCGCGCCCCGAGACGATGGTGGGCGATACCGGGGTAGCTGTCCACCCGGATGACTGGCGTTACAAGGATCTGATCGGCAAGCATGTCGTGCTACCGATCGTCCACCGCCGGGTGCCGATCGTGGCCGATGAGGCGGTCGACCAGGAGTTCGGCACCGGCGCGGTCAAGGTGACGCCGGGGCACGACGCCACCGACTACGACATCGGTGAGCGACATCACCTGCCGGTGCTCAGCATCCTGACGCTGGACGGCCGGATGAACATCCCTGAGGTCCCCCAACTCCACGGTCTGAAGGTGCCGGTGGCACGCGAGCGCATCGTGGAGATGCTGCGCGCCGAGGGTGCCCTGCAGAAAGTCGAGCCGTACCGGCACTCGGTGGGCCACTGCGATCGCTGCGGCGCCGTCATCGAGCCAATCGTCTCGGCGCAGTGGTGGGTACGGATGAAACCGCTGGCGGGGCCCGCGATCGCGGTGGCGGAGAGTGGCGATCTGCGTTTCCACCCCGAGCGCTGGCGCGAGCAGTACCTGCGCTGGATGCGCAATATCCGCGACTGGAACATCTCCCGACAGCTCTGGCTCGGCCACCGGATTCCCGTGTGGACCTGTGCCAACGGCCACGCGGTCGCCTACCTCAAAGACCCGCAGCAGTGCGAGCAGTGCGGCGACCGGCATCTAACACAGGACCCGGACGTCCTCGATACATGGTTCTCGTCATCGCTCTGGCCCTTCGTCACGCTCGGATGGCCGGTGGACACGCAAGATCTGCGCCGCTTCTATCCGACGCAGGTGCTCGACACCGCCCGCGACATCCTCTATCTCTGGGTGGCCCGCATGGTCTTCATGAGCCTGCACTTCCTGCACGTCGTGCCCTTCTCGGAGGTCTTGATCCACGGCACGGTGCTGGCGCCCGACGGCCGGCGGATGAGCAAGTCGCTGGGGACCGGCGTTGATCCACTCGACATGATCGAGCGCTACGGCGCCGATGCAACCCGCGCTTGGACCGCCTACTTCGGCACCAGCGGTCAGGACATCCGCTTTTCCGAGGAGAAGATCAAGTCGTACCAACTCTTCGCCAACAAGTTGTGGAACGCGACCCGACTGCTGGTCGCGAAATTGCCACAACGCGTAGCACTGATGCCTATCGACGAGGCCACCCTCGAGCCCGCGGACACGTGGATCCTGGGCCGGCTGAGCGCGGTCACCCGGCTCGTCACCGAATCATTTCAACGGTTCGAGTTCGGTCCCGCGATCGACGTGCTCTATGAGTTCACCTGGCACGAGTTCGCCGACGATTACCTGGAGCTCATCAAGCCCCGGCTGCAGGCTGGCGACGCCTCGGCGGCGACGGCGCTGGCGGTTGCTGTGAACGTGCTGGAGGCAACGCTGCGGCTGCTGCATCCGATCATGCCGTTCGTGACGGAAGAGCTCTGGCAGCGATTGCCACACGAAGGCGAGACGATCATGTACGCGGCCTGGCCGTTGCCCGACGAAACGATCGAGGACCGCGGCCTGATGGAGGAGATGGCGCACCTGCTCGAGGTGGTCAGGGCGGTGCGTAACCTGCGCCAGTCGTCCGAGCAGAAGGCGCGCCGGCAGCCCGCCGAAGTGACCTCTGCCCGGCGGTTGCTGACGGAGCCGGTGGGACGCGCCTACCTGGCCACGCTGGCCGGGCTCGAGCTCGATGGCAAGCTGCCTCAGGACATGCCACAGTCGGTGGTGGTCGTGGGCAATACGACGGTGCGCCTCGGCCTTCCCGGTGATGGCGGGGCCGAAAAGCAGCGCCACGAGGGGGAGCTGCAGAAGAAGCTGCGCGAGATCCAGTCAATCGAGGCGAAGCTGAACAACGCCGATTTCACAGGGAAAGCCCCGGCGGCCGTCGTCGAGCGGGAGCGCGCCCGTCTCACCCAGGCGAGGCAGGCCGCCGATGGGCTGCGGGCGCTGTTGGGTGAAACCGGCGAAGTAGGGTAAGGTAGCGGAAGTCAAATTCTGTGATAGGTGAGGAGGCGCATTGCCGAATCTGACGTCGCTGAAACCACTGCTCTTCATCGTCGTCTTCTACTTACTGGCGTTCTGGCTCAGCCTTTCGTACTGGGCCTTCCGCGATGCGCGGGAGCGCTCCAACAGCGTGCTGTTCCATGTGTTCGCCACCGGCCTCTCGCTGGTGCTGCCGATCTTCGGCCTGTTCATCTACATGATCATCCGGCCTCCGCTGACGATGGCGGAGCGTCGCGCCCTGGAACTGGAGACCCAGGCGTTGTCCGAGCCAGGCGGCCCAGCGCGCGAGCTGCGCCCATGCCCCAGCTGCGGCGAGCCGATCGATTCCCAGTACGTCCTCTGCCCGCATTGCAAGACGCAGTTCAGCAAGCTCTGCCCGCGTTGCAACAAGCAGCTCAAGCTGGGGTGGAGCGTCTGCCCGTATTGCGCCGAAGAAGTCCCACTCCAGGGTGGGGCCGTCCCCACGCCACGCATCGCTCGCTAGCTATCTCGAGCTAGGCGAACATGCCGCTTGCGGCCCAGGCGCTTCTCCCATTTCTTGCGCTGCTGGGTGCGGCGGCCATTGCCCAGCGACGACCGCGCCGGGCGTCGAACGGCTGGATCGCCGTGGCGGCGACCGGCGTGGCCGGGATCATCGCCCTGGTCGAGCTGCTGCGCCTGGCGCCCGGCGAGCACGTCGATGTGCCCTACCTGACGACCTTCCCCTATGCCGACCTGGCCATCCGGCTCGACGGACTCTCCCTGGCATTTGCCACCGTCACCCTCATCACTGCCGCGTTGTTGATGCTGGCGCGGCTGCGGCTCCGCGGCGACCGACGTGATCCCTGGATTTCGTGGCTGCTGACCGCCGCCGCCGCGTGCGCGGTGATCTTCGCCCACAACCTGTTGCTGCTGTACATCGCGTTGCAGTTGCTCACCCTCGCCTGGAGTGGGGCGCTCGATGAGACCTCGCGGCGGCGTCGCGGCCTTCGCCTCAGTGTCCAGGTCGCGGACATCGGGCTGCTGCTGGCCGCCGCCAGCGCGATTCAATCGGTCGGCACCAGCGCCTTCTCGGGCGTGCCCTCCGATACCTTTGGGCTCCCCACCTTCCTCCTCGTCCTGTTACCGGTCGTGGTACGGGTCGCGGCTGTGGCGCTGACTACCGGCGGGCCTCCCGCGGCGGTGGCCTTCGAGCCGGCCATCGTCTGGCTCGCGCCCGCAGGATACCTGCTAATGCGCATGCTGGCGCTGATGGGCGGCCGGCTACCGGATCGCCCGACGGCGGTCGTGCTTTTTGCGGCCGCCACGCTGGCGGCGCTGGCGATGGCCGGGCTCGCGCTCGTGGAGCGTTCCGGTGCCCACCGTGTCGCGCTGTTACTGGTGGCGCACGCCGCGCTTGCACTGGCGCTCTCGACCGGCGCTGATCCGCTCATGACGGTGGCGTGCACCTGGCTCTGGCTGCTGCTCGTGCCGCTTGCGGGCGTTGCAAGTGTCCGGGCTGCGGCAGGCTCAGCACCGGAGATTCTCACGCCCTTGAACCTCGCCATGATCCCGGGTAGCACCGCGTTTGTCGGCCTATGGCTGGGTGGCCTGGCGCTCAACGCCCGCGGCCTCCTGTTCGGCACGATCCCGGTGGCGGTCGCGGTCGCGCTGTCGGCGATCGCGGCGCTTGGCCGCGTCGCGCGACCGCGATCACTGCACCTGGATCCTCCAACGTTTTGGGCCGCGGGACTCCTCCTGATCGCCGCCTTTCCTGTTGTCGTGATGGACCATCTCGTGGTGCCGGCGGCGGCGACGGTTCGCCTGGTTCCCACTGGAACCATCGTGGCCAGCCCATTCGGAATCATCGCCGGTGGCCGCCCCTGGCCGGCCCTGGTCGTATCCCTGGTGGTGGTGCTCCTCCTCGGGCTCGCCGCCTGGAGGCTGGGCCTGAAAGCCCCTACGCTGCCCTCCCTCAAAGGGCGAGGGAAAATCAAAGCCCCCACGCTGCCGGCCTTGCCGACGGTGCCGCCATGGGGCCGGTTCGTGTTGTGGGGCGCCTTTGCCGTGGCGGTGTACAACGTCCTGACCCGGCCATGATCCTTTACCTTCCGGCGGCGCTGTTTTTCGTGAGCCTGCTGATGGCCTACGGGAGCGCCGGGCGAAGACGCCAGGCGGCCACCATCGGCGCGCTGGCCGCCGCCGCCTGGTCGCTCGCCCTGCTGGTCGACCCCGGATCGGTGGCATGGGCAATCGGTCCGATGGTGGCGTCCCTGCTGCTGGCGCGTACCGGGAAGCGCCTCAACTCGAGCTTCGAGGGACTGACCCGACGGGTGGCCACCATCGTGGCGGCGTTGCTGGTCGCGCTCCTCCTCGCCGCGCGGCTGCCGGTCGGCGAGAATCCCTTGCTGCTCAGTGCGGTGCCGTGGTTCCTGGGCGCGCTGGGGGCCGCCTGGTTTGCGAGCCCGATCGACCAGCCCGAACGCCTGCAGGGCCAGGTCCTGATGGTGGCCGCCGCGGCGGCCGTGATCCTCGCCGCCGTCCCGGCGGGGCCGGTGACGGCCAGCCTCGCGGGGGCGATGGCCCTCGTCCCGCTTGCCGGCGACCGCTGGCGGTTGCCAGGCCGGCTGCAGCTTCCATTCAGCCTTACCCTGCTCGCGCTGGCGATCGTCGCGGTCGTCGTGGCGGGGATCGGCCCGTCGATCGCCCGCATCGTCCTCTTCGATTTCTCCGTCGACGTGAGCGGGGTGATCCTGCTCGCCATCGCCGTGCTGCTGGCGGCCGGCGCCGCTCTCACGCCGATCGGGTCCGAGTGGGCCGCGCTCCCGGGGGTTCTGGCCGTCAGCGCGACAGCACCCGGCCTGCGATGGGCAGCGCTGGGGGCCCTGATCGCTGTCGCGACCGTGCTGGCCAAGGAGGGGGAGCACCTGGCGTGGATCGCGTTCGCCACTCTTGGCCTCACCCCGGTGCTCCAAGGGGTGGCGACCTCGACGTCCACCTCGACCATCCGCGTCCAGGCCGTCGCGCTCGGGCTTGGGCTCGTCCTGATGGTGCTGGCATCGCGGGCCGGGGTCATCCGCGTGCTGGTGCTGCCCGCCACCGGGTTTCTCGTGATGCTTGCGCTGGCCAGCGTGGCGTCGCCCAATCTCGTGCGGTTGCAATGGATCGCGGCGCTGGGGGCGGTACTCCTGGTGGCGCGCATGGTGCTGGCCTGGCTGATCGACCGCGGTGGCCGTATCTCGATCGTCCGCGACCAGCTACTCTTCGCCCTGCTCTTACTGGCGATCAGCGCGCGTGATTCACTGGGGCTCGGCGCGCTGGCGGCCGCGCTGCTCTTTATCGATCTCGCCGTGGTTCGCATCGAGGTGATGCCGGAGCGCTGGTCGGGAACGGCCGCCCGGCTGGTGCTGCTCGCCCGATCCAACTGGCCGCCGGCCGTGACCTTTGCCGGGGCATCGCTGGCGGTGATCGCCGCGCTGCAGGCGAGCCTTGCCCTTGGCTTGCTGGCCGCGCTCCTCCTCGCCGGGCTGCAGCTGGCGCCGCTGCTCGACGGCCACACGCTGGCGGCATCGCCCGAGCGGCCGCGCTCGGCACTCCGATGGGTCTCACCCGCGTTGTCGATCGCGTGCGGGGTCGCGCCGGCCCTGCTGTTGCGCATGCTCCGTCTCTGAGCAGAAAGGCTTTCGTGCGGCCGATTGTGCTGGCATCGACATCGCCGAGGCGGATCGACATTCTCACACGGTCGGGGATTACGTTCCGGGCGGTGGCGCCGGGAATCGATGAACGGGCGCCGGAGCCGCTTGGACCGCTGCGCTACGTCGCCTGGGCCGCCGCTGAGAAAGCGCGCGCCGTTGCCCGCCGAATGCCAGGAGCGATCGTGATCGCCGCGGATACGGAGGTGGTCCTTGAACGGCGCATCTACGGGAAGCCAAGCGACCGCCGCCAGGCCGCCGACTTCCTGCGGTCACTCTCGGGACGGCGGCATCAGGTCTATACGGCGGTGCATGTGATCGACGGCCGCTCGGGGCGCGAGGCTCATGGGATTTCGCGGACGGATGTCACGATGCGTGAACTTTCATCGAGCGCGATCGAGGCGTATGTCCGCACGGGTGAAGCGCAGGATAAGGCCGGTGCCTACGCTATACAGGGCGAGGGCCACCGGCTGGTCAAGTCGATCCGCGGGCCCTACGACAACGTCGTTGGGATGCCGATGCGCCTGCTGACGCGCTTGTTGGGCGAGTGCGGGATCCCGCTTCCGCTGAAGAATCCGGATGGGCCCAAAGTCACTGAGAAAGATCGCGAACATCCTCGCCGCCAGCCTGCTGCTCAGCCCGCTGGTGTTCGCCGCCTGCACCGGTAGCGAGACCTCGCATCTGCTCGTCACGCAGAGCACCGACGCGCCGGCCGGCGCCGACCACAAAAGCCACGTGTCGCCCGGCGTCTTCACCGGCATCACCCTCTCGATCCGCAACACGGGCGCGGGCGCGGCTCGCGGGGTGGTCGTGGAAGATCTCCTCCCCGACGGGTTTCATTACTACGAACTGACGACCCTGGGTGGCAATGCGATCCGGACGGCGACCAGCGATCCCGGAGTAAAAGGCAATCCGTCCTGGGGGACGTGGACGATCCCGGCCGGCACCGGTAATACCGTGAGCGCCCTGGTGCTCAGCTTCAAGGTCCAGGTGCCGCTGAGTCCGGGCGACTACAAGAACCAGGTCAAGATCACGAGCTCCATCGGCGGAGACGTCGAGCAGGGTGATGCGGTCGCGCTCGTCGTCGAGCCGCGCCCCTCGCTGACCCTGACGGCGGCTGCCGCCGCCGGCCAGGTGACGACCGGCGGCATGGCGACCTACGTGATATCGGTCGCCAACATCGGCTCGGCGGTCGCGAAGCGAGTCGTCGTTTCCGTGAGCCTGGCCCCGGGCTTCCTCTACAGCGCGACGACGAGCTACGAAGGCAACGGGCTGCGGGTGGCGACCACCGATCCACCAGCGAACAGCCTCCTCCCGCTCTGGTCGTCGTGGGATATTCCGGGGGCCAGCAATGGGCAAGCGGGCTTGGTGCGGATCACGTTCCAGGCCAGGGTCCTGCCCGCCGTGGCACCCGGGCTATACAACCTGACGGCGTCGGTCACCAGCGCCGCGGACGTCCCACCCCAGACGCTGGGGAACACCGCGCCCGTTTCCGTCGGCAAGGGCACGGCGACGCTGCCGATTACGATGACGGTCGCGCCGACGGCGCCCTTCGTCGCCCAGAACGGTACCGTCACCTACATCATCACGCTCGAGAACGACGGCAACGACGCGGCCCAGGCGGTGACCATCACCGACACCTTGCCGCAGGGGTTTGGCTACCAGGGGACGAACAGCATCGTGCTCAACGGGAAGAATGTCGGCACGCGGTTACAGCCCCCGGCCGGCTCGCCGACGCCGCAGTGGGGACCCTTTGCCGTGCCGGCTGGCGGCTTCAATGGCGCCACGCTGGTCATCACCTTCACCGCGAAGCTCAATGGGGCTTCCCTGGGTCCGCACGCCAATGTCGTCTCGGGCAATAGCAGCAACGCCCAGATCATCGGCGGCTCCGACCCTTCGCCCGTGATCGTGACGGCGAGCTAAGCGTGCGTACCGGTTTTAAGACCGTCCCCGTTTGGGAGAATGAGGGGCAGTGTCCAGGACCCAGCGGGAACTAAAGGCGCTGCGACAGCAGCAGCGGGAAGAGGCGGCGGCACGCCAGCGCGCCCGCGACCGCCGCAACCTCTTCATCATCGGCGGCATCCTCGGTACGGCCGCCGTTGCGATCCTGATCGTCGCGCTCGCCCTCAACCACGCGGCCCAGGTCTCGACGCAGAACCGGCTGCCCTTCCAGACGGTGAGCGGCACCATCGGTACGGCGGTTCCCGACGAAGGGCGGACGCACGTCGACCCGTCGACCACCCCGACCTACAAGTCCTATCCGCCCGCCTCCGGCCCGCACTACTCCGCGCAGGGGATCGCTCCCGTCCCCTGGCAAACGATCGACACCCTGCAGGAGGGCCAGTACCTCCACAACCTCGAGCATGGCGGGATCGCGATCCTCTATGACTGCCCATCGGGAACGGCGTGCACCACGCTGAAGAACTCGCTCGAGAACTACGTCAAGACTCTCGCACCCGTCGAGCCGACCTACGGCGAGGTCAAGCTCGTTCTCACCCCCTACAGCAGGGGGATGCAGAAGAAGGTGGCGCTGGTCGCCTGGGACTACATCGAGTTCCTGGACTCGTACGATCAGGCTGAGATCACCCGCTTCTACGAGAACCACGTCAACAAGGGGCCCGAGCAGATTCCCTAGTGGTACACTACGAAGTCGCGCCCGGGGGCGCTTTATCCATGTTTGCCATCGTTGCCACTAGCGGAAAGCAGTTTCGAGTGTCGGAGGGCGATCGAATCGTGGTCGATCGGGTCTCCGCCAACGTCGGCGAGACCGTGCGTCTCGATTCCGTTTTGATGGTGGGTGGCGACGGCGGACCCGTGGTGGGAACGCCGTTTGTTTCCGGGGCGGCGGTCGAGGCGACCGTGGTCTCGCACCGGGCCGGCGACAAGGTGATCGTCTTCAAGTTCGAGGCCCGCAAGCGCAAGCGGCGCAAGACGGGACACCGCCAGCAGCTCTCCGAGCTGCGCATCGGCGCCATCCAGGCACCCGGCGGGACGGGCGCGCGACCGGCGGCGAGTGAACAGCCAGAGAAGGCGCAGCGACCGGCGAGTCCACGGCCCGCGGCAAAGGCTCGGAAGGCTGCCGCATCGGAGACCACGCAGGAGTAAGACATGGCACACAAGAAAGGCGCAGGCAGCTCACGGAACGGACGCGACAGTGTCGGTCAGCGACTGGGCATGAAGACGGGCGCGGGTCAGTCGGTCAACGCCGGCACCATCCTCCTCCGCCAGCGGGGCACGGCGATCTTCCCCGGAACGAACGTCGGCATGGGGCGCGATCACACGCTGTTCGCCCTGGTCGACGGCGTGGTCCGCTTCGAGCGGACCGGGCACGGGCGCAAGAAAGTCTCCGTGCTCGCCGAAGCCGTCTAAGCCGGTCGAGCAAAGGTCGCCCGGCCGGGCCGGGTCCTGATGTTCATCGACCGGGTCAAGATCTTCGTCAAGGGCGGCGATGGTGGCGCGGGTGCCTTGAGCTTCCGCCGCGAGAAGTTCGTGCCGCGAGGCGGACCCGATGGTGGCAACGGCGGCCGGGGCGGCAACGTCATCCTCGAGGTCTCGCGCCAGCTCAATTCGCTGCAGGACTATCGCTTCAAGCATCACTTCCCCGCTAGTCGCGGCGGCCGAGGTGGTGGAAGCCGGCGGCATGGAAAGGACGCCGCTGACATCGTGCTCCAGGTTCCCCCCGGGACGCTCGTCAAGGATGAGGAGGGTAAAACGCTCGCCGATCTGGTCGCCCAGGGGCAGCGCCTCGTGGTCGCCAAAGGCGGGCGCGGCGGGCGCGGCAACGCCAGCTTCAAGACGTCGACGCGGCAGACGCCGCGCTTTGCGGAGCTGGGTGAGCCGGGAGCGTCCAGCTGGCTCTGGCTCGAGCTGAGATTGATCGCCGATGTCGGTCTGCTCGGGCTGCCGAACGCCGGCAAATCGACGCTCCTCTCATCGGCCAGCGCCGCACGGCCGAAGATCGCCGACTATCCGTTCACGACGCTGGAGCCGGTGCTCGGTGTGGTGGAGCTCGCCGACGACGCCAGCTTCGTCATGGCGGACCTGCCCGGTCTGATCGAAGGTGCTCACGAAGGCGCGGGACTCGGCCTGCAGTTCCTTCGCCATATCGATCGGACTCGCGTGCTGATCCACGTCATCGACGCGGCTGCCGGCGACCAGCACAAACTGTGGAATGACTACCAGCAGGTGCGCAGCGAGCTCAAGAAATACAGCGCGCTGCTGGCGCGACGTCCACATCTGATCGCGGTCAACAAGATGGACGCCGTCACCGACGCGTCCGAGGTGCTCGCCTTCCGGCAGCGCCTGGTGAAACTCCGCCGGCGCACCTTCCCCATCTCGGCCGCTACCGGCGAAGGCGTGCAGGACCTGCTCTGGGCGGCGTGGCGCATGCTCGAAAAGCGCAAGGGTGAGCCGACGCCGCAGCCACTGCCGGCGCTCAAGGTGTATCGCGGTCCGAGCTCGGCGGAACCGTTTACCATCGAGCGGGTCGAGGACGGCTTCCGGGTTTCCGGCAACCAGCTGGAGCGGCTGCTGGCGATGACCGACATCACCAACCCCGAAGGCCTGGCGCATTTCCAGCGGATGCTCGATCGCTGGGGGTTGAACGACGCGCTCGCGCGCCATGGGGCCCATGGTGGCGAAACGGTGCGGATTTCCGATGTGGAGTTTCTCTACGATCCGCAGCGCTGAGATCGGCATTTTGGGCGGGACTTTCGATCCCATCCACAACGGCCACCTCGCGGCGGCCCGCCAGCTGCTGAGCGTCGCAGATCTCGATCAGGTCTGGTTGATGCCGAACGCCACGCCGCCCCATCGCACCGCCGCACCGGTCGCGCCGGCGGGAGATCGCATGCGCATGGTCGAACTCGCGGTCGCCGGTCATGACGGCCTGCTTCCCTCACGTACTGAAGTGGAGCGCGGCAACACCTCCTACACGATCGATACCATTCGCCAGCTCGCGCGCGAACATCCGGGACAGCGTTTCACGCTCCTCATCGGATCGGATGCCGCGCTGCAGATCCGCAGCTGGCACGATGCCGACACGCTTCTCGCCGAGGGGAACTTCGTGATCTTCAACCGGCCCGAGACCGCGCTCGCGCCGCAGACCCTGCACGAGCTCGGCTTTGCGCCGGCGCGGACCCGGATCGTTCATCTCGATACGCCGGCGATTGCTGCGCACCAGGTCCGCGATCGCCTGGCGCGCGGGGCCCCCATCGATGACCTGGTACCGGCCGCCGTGGCCGATTACATCCGGACGCACGAGCTCTACCAGGTCTGATGCACGGCGTGACAATTGCGATAATTAGCGTGGTGACCCCCCTCCAGCTCAGCCGGCTCATTGCGGACGCGGCTGCCGACAAGAAGGCCCGGGGGATCGTCCGGCTCGACATCCGGCAGAAGAGCTCGATCGCGGATTACTTCGTGATCTGCGAAGGCGACACCGACCGCCAGGTGCGCGCCATCACCGACTCCATCGTCGAGGCCTGCCAGGCGAAAGGCGTGCGGCCGCTGCGCACCGCCGGCTACCAAGACGGCTCCTGGGTCGTGCTCGACTACGCCAGCGTGATCGTCCATGTGTTCCTTCCGGGCGAGCGCTCCTATTACGATCTCGAGTCCCTCTGGAAGGCCCCCACGAAGGCCGCCAAGGCCGCCGCAACCAACGGCTCGAAAAAAGCGCCCACCAAGGAACGGGCACGCCCCAGCGTCAAACCGACCCGCCCCTCCCGCCGCCGAACGGCTTAACCCCCACCCTGCCCTCCCCCGCAAGCGGGGGAGGAAATGTGTGCCTGACCCCGCGAGGGGGAGGGAGTCTCTATTGTGTTTGTGCGCCGGGACCTAAGCAGGTCGATATCCCTGTGGGATAATGTCTCCCGTCGCGTCTCAGTAGGGCGCGGCGTACGAAGATGGCCTCCCAGAAACCGGCCGCCCCGCCGCACCCCCATGTCACCGTCGACGATGTGTGGCGCGGCGCCCTACCGCAGCAGACGGAGCTGGTCGCCGGGGCCGCCGGCAGCCGGCGCGAGGTCGTCTGGTGCACCGCGCTGCGGGCGCGGCCGCCGGCCTTCACCCCGCTTCGCGGCGGGGAGTTGTTGCTGATCAATCCGCAGGTGTTGAGCGCGGTCGATGCGCGGCTCACCCTCGCGCGCCTGGTTGAATCACTCGCCGGGCAGGCGGTGGCCGGCGCCGCCGTTCTTGGTCGTGTGTCCCCAGAGGCACGCCGCGTCGCCGACGCGCACGGGCTGCCGCTGTTCTCGCTTCCGCCGACGACGCCGCTCGACCAGGTCGAGCAATCGGTGCTGCGCTACATCGTCGACCGGCGCGCCGAGCTGCACGAGCGCGCGCAGGACTTGCATCGCCAGCTGAGCGAGCTCGCGCTTGCGGGACGTGGCCTGCCCGCTTTGCTGGCGCGACTGCACGAGCTGACCGGTGTGCCGGTCGTGCTGGAGCGCGACACGACGGTCGACTACGTGGGGGCCGGCCGGCTCTCCGCGAGCACCTCGGCGGCGATTGCGGCCGAGCGCCCGGCGCTGGAGGAGTGGTTGCGCGAGGTTCCGCTCAGCGCCTTCGATCCCCCGGTCGCGGTGCGGCCACTGCTCGATGGCCAGGCTCGCCTGGTCGCGCCCATCCTGGTGCAGGGCAGCATCGCGGGATTCCTGTCGCTCCTCGGATCGGACGGCGAGCTGGGGGAAATGCATCGCCTGGCGGTGGGCCGGGCGGCGCACGCCTGTGCCATCGAGCTAGTTCGGGCCCGTGCCGCGCACGACGCCCGCGACGAAGTCGACGAGGAGTTGCTCGACGTGTTGACGGCGGGGCGGCCGGGATCGCACCAGGCGGCGCGCGAACGCGCCAAACGCAAGGGCTTCGATGTGGATGCGCCGTACCTCCTGGTCGCCGCCGAGCCGGCGGAGCGGGGTCACGGGCCCAAGGTGCGAGCCGCGTGGGAGCGCCTGCTGGCCACCATGCGAAGCAGCGCGCTGGTACGCGAGCGCGGCGATTCGACCCTAGCGCTGGTGAGCCTCGCGGGGAAGCGGGCCCCCGAACCGAGGGCCCTGGTCGAGCAGTTGCATCGGGCGGCACGCGGCGCCGGCGGTCCGGTCGCGCTCGGCTATGGCGCGGTCCGCACAGGAACCGCCGAGATCGCGAGCGCTGCCCGCGAGGCCGAGCAGGCGCTGACCATGGGCCGCCGCCTCTTCGGGCCGGACAGCGCGACCCCTTTCAAGAACCTGGGTCTGTACCGCCTTCTTTACGCGCTGCAACCGCTGCCAGAGGTGCGCGCGTTTCGCGATGACGCGCTGGGGCGGCTGGGCGCAAAGGACCGCCGCGGCGTGCTGCTCGACACGCTGGGGGCCTACCTCGCGACCAACGGCAGTCCGACCGAGGCGGCCGACCGCCTCCACCTGCATCGCAACACGGTCCTCTACCGATTGGGCCGGATCGAGGACCTCCTCGGCGTGGACCTGCGCAACGCCGAAGTGCGACTCGCGCTCCACCTGGCGCTGAAGATCGGTGACGTCCTCGAGGCATAACGCGGGAGTCACCGCGGCCGGGGCGGCCGAGTCTACTTCGGATGCGTGCGAATCACGTCGGGGATCTGTGGGGCCGGAGGTAGCGGACCGACGACGGGCGCTGGTCCCGCGCCGAGCGCGGAGAGCACGGCGGCCGCAATCGCCGCGTGTCCCTGGTCGCCCGGGTGAAACCAGTCAGTACGCCCGAGAAAACTCGAGCCGCCGTCCTGGCCGTGGAAGTCATTGACGCCATAGAAGCCATTCAGACTGACGAACGTCCCGCCGTGCCGCTCGCACACCTGCGCGATGATCGCGTCCAGGCTGTCGCTCGGCAGCCAGCTGCCGATGCAAAGCACGCGGGTCTGCGGGCCCGCGACGGCGGCGACGATGGTTTCGTACTGGTAGGCAAACACGTCTGGCGGCGTGTTGAAGCCCACATCGTTGGTTCCAAGCTCGATCGTTACCAGCGCGGGATGGGCGGCCGCGACGGTGCCCAGCAGCGGGATCGCCCAGGCCGCCTTCGCGCCGCTATGGGCGACCAGGTCGAGATTCATCCCCAGCTTCTGCGCCACCAGTGCCGGAAACGTCCCTTCCTGCGCGGTGGCGAAGCGGCCGGCGCTGATGCTGTCACCAAGGGCGGCGTAGGTCTTCCCCTGCAGCTCCGCGGCGTCCGTTCCCGCGTGCACGCCGATCACCTCACTGGGGGCCATCTCCGGACCCCTGGCGGCCGGCTGCCCGATGGCGAGCACCAATAGCAAAGCCCAAACCAGGTATGTCACGAACCTCGGGGTGCGCGTCCGTAAAGCCGCTGACCCCATCCTCCTCCGACCATTGTGCCAGCCACGCCCCACCTGGTGCCCCCGCGAACGTCGGTCACCGCGCCTAAACCAGTCCCGACTCCAGGGTGGTGACCATCTCGGCCAGCGCGCGAACGGCCCAGTTTGGACGGTCGGTCATGCCGAAGAGCTGCAGTCGGGCCTCGGCGAGATGCTCGGCCGCCTGGCGGCGGCAGGTCGCCTGCGCGCTGGCCTGGGTGATGATCGCGCGCGCCGTCTCCATTTCGGCGGCGGTGAACCGGGCTCGGGTCAGCAGGGCGCGCAGCACGCGCCGGTTTCCGGCCGCTCCGCCTTTGAGCGCGACCAGGGTCGGCAACGTCTTCTTTCCGTTCTTGAGGTCACTGCCGACCGGCTTGCCAGTCTGCGAGCTCGAACCCCAGACGCCGAGCATGTCGTCGATCACCTGGAATGCGACGCCGAGGTGGTAGCCGAACTTGCCGGCCTTGTCGAGCGACGCGTCGCCCATGCCGGCAGCAAGGCCGCCGAGCCGGGCGGAACACTCGAATAGTGCCGCCGTCTTGAGGCCGATCATCTCCATGTACTCGTCGACGGAGACGTCAACGCGCTGTTCGAACTGCAAGTCGATCACCTGGCCACGGCAGAGGGCGAGCATCGCCTCGGACAGCAGGGAAAGCGCGGGTCGCGTCCGGTCGGCATAGCGGACGGGCAAGAGGTCCACGACGGCGCGCGTGACGAGCGCCTCCAACGCCGCACCCGCGTTGATCGCCTGGCCCAAACCCCAAACCTTCCAGACCGAGGGCCGGCCGCGCCGCAGCTCATCGTGGTCCTGGACGTCGTCGAAGACCAGCGAGAAATTGTGCACCAGCTCAACGGCGACGGCCGCCCAGAGTGCATCCGCGTAGCGCCGTCCGAAGGCCTCGCAAGTGAGCAACGCGATGTTCGCGCGCAGCCGCTTGCCGGGTCGGTCGCCGGCTTTGCGCAACCCGAGGTGGTACTGGACCATCTCGGTGAGGAGCGAGCTCTGGCTCGACCCGGCCCGTTGCGACAGGCGCGAGAGCTCGCGGTCGAGTGCCTGGTTCATCGCCTCCAGACGATCGGTGCGGCTGGCGAAGCTCTTGGTCTTCAACGCCCCCACCCGGCCCTCCCCCGCACGCGGGGGAGGCGGAACACAAATGTCATTTGATTTCCGTGGGTGGGTTGGCATGCAGGGCGTCGATGTTCGCGGCGCCGGCGCAGAACATCGCAACCCGCAGCTGCCAGGCGAAGCCGTCGAGCAGGCGGCGCACCGGCTCTTCGCCTTCCGACGCCGCAGCGAGTACGGCGTGGGCAAAGCCGGTCAGGTCGGCGCCCAGGCCGATCGCCTTGGCGGCATCGAGGCCGTGGTGCAGCCCGCCGCTGGCGATCAGTGGGAGCTGGGGAGCCGCCCGATGGGTTGCGACCAGCGCCTCCGCGGTAGGGATGCCCCACTCGGAGAACGCCAGGGCAAGCTCGACTTCTTCGGGCCGCTCCCGACGGAACGCTTCCACCCGGGCGAAACTGGTGCCGCCGAGCCCGGCGACGTCGATCGCGGCCACGCCGGCCACGGCCAGCAACCGCGCCGTACGGTCCGAGATGCCGCAGCCGACCTCCTTGACGATGACCGGCACGGGTAGCTCGTTACAGAGGACGCCGATTTTTTCGATCAGCCCTCTGAAGTTGTGGTCGCCTTCCGGCTGGAGCGCCTCCTGCAGCGGATTGAGGTGCAGCACCAGGGCATCAGCCCCGATCATCTCGATCGCTTCGAGCGCCTGGTCCTTGTGCATGCCGTAATTCAGCTGGACGGCGCCGAGGTTGGCGAAGAGCAGGACGTCGGGGGCGACGCTACGCACCTGGTAGGTGGGACGCAGGTCCTTGTGCGTCAGGCCGGCTCGCTGTGAGCCGACGCCGAAGGCGATGCCGACCGTCTGGGCGACGAGCGCCAGCCGCCGGTTGATATCGCCCGCGGCTTGCGCGCCACCGGTCATGCTCGAGATCAGGAAGGGTAGCTTGAGGGGTTTGCCCAGGAAGCTGGTGGTCGTATCGATGGCGTCGAGGTCGAGCTCGGGGAGCGCCTGGTGGGTGAAGGCGAAGCGCTCGAAGCCGGCGCCGCGGGTCGACTGCACGGAGGCTTCCAGCGAGAGACGGAGATGCTCGAGCTTGCGCTGCGCGATGCGAGAGACCGGGTGGCCGTTCGCGTCCAGCGCCATGGCGGTCTAGCTCGCGGCCGCCGCGGCGTCGGGCGTGCCCGGGTGATCGTCGTGCACGTCCGCCTCGAGGGCATCCGGATTTTCTGCCTGGCGCTTGCGCATCATCTGGATGAAGTAGTCGACGATGATCGGGTCGAACTGCGTGCCCTTGCCAGCCTCGAGCTGGGCGAGCGCGAACTCGGGCGTGCGCCGCTGGCGGTAGGGTCGGGTGGACGTCATCGCGTGATAGGCATCGCAGACGGACACGATGCGCGCGTGCAGCGGAATATTCTGGCCCGCCAGGCCGTCCGGGTAGCCGCTGCCGTCGTACCACTCGTGGTGATGCAGGACGACGTTGAGGATCTGCCGGAAGGCCTTGATCGGCTGCAGGATGCGCGCGCCCAGGATCGGATGCATGCGCATGATGAGCTTCTCGTCCTCGTCGAGCTTGCCTTCTTTGAGCAAGACCTTGTCGACGACGCCGATCTTGCCGACGTCGTGGAGGATGGCGGCCAGGCGCAGCTGGTTCTTGTGCGCGCCCGATAACTGCAGCATGTCGCCCAGATCCTCGGCCAGCTTGGCCACCGACTGCGAGTGACCGCTCGTGTAGGGGTCCTTGGCGTCGATCGAGGCCGCCAGGGCGTTGAGCGCTTCCAGGGTCGCCTCGCTGTTGGGCGAGAGCATGCCTTCAGCGAGCTCTTCCAGGTGGCTCGAGTTCGCGATCTGCCCCAGCCGTTTCTCCAGCGTCGCCACCATGCCGGGCCCGACCGTGTCGGCGCTCGCGAGCTGGGCGACGACTTCACTCAAGACGGAGTCCAGGGCGGCGACGCTTTCCAGCTCGCAGGCGCCGCAGATGCAGTTGCGTCCGCGCTTCTTCGCCATGTACATCGCCAGGTCCGCTCGGTTGAGCAACTCGTCGCGGTTGCGGGCGTCGACCGGATAAGTCGCCCAGCCGACCGAGGCGGTGAGCGGGGCGAAGATCGTCTTGGGGTTGTACATGAAGACCTTGGAGAGCGTGTCGCAGATCTCTTGCGCCCGGATGGGCGCGGTCTGGATGTCGACACCCGGAAGGATGGCGACGAACTCCTCTCCGCCATATCGCGTCACCGTGTCCTCGCGTCGCATGGTGGAAGAAATCGTGCGAGCCGCGGCTTTCAGCGCCACGTCACCGGCGGCGTGGCCGAAGCTGTCGTTGTAGACCTTGAAGCGGTCGAGGTCGATCATCATCACGGTGATCGAGCCGCCAGTGTCTTTCGTCTTCTCCATCTCTTCATCGAACCTCGTGTGGAAGTAGCGGTGGTTGGGTAGGCCGGTGACCGAGTCCGTGACGGAGAGCTTCTGCGCCTGGTCGAGGGCATGGGCGTTGCGCATCGCGATGCCAGCGCGCTCAGCGAAGGTCAGCATCAGTTCCTGCTCGGTCTGGCGCAACGGTTGCTCGCGTCCCATGAAGCCCACGATCATGTCGGCGATGGCGCGGGCCCCGTGGAAGACCGGGATGCGGAACCACATGCCAGCCGGCAGGGGCTTGTGCTCGTTGGGCAAGAGAAGGTTGGGGTCGGCAACGGCGATCACCTGCTCGCCGGTCGCCGGCGTCAGCGCCAGCCGGGCGGTCGTCAGGTCGACCCCGGCGTGGTGCGCCTTCAGCTCGGGCGTCCAGTCGACGTAGAGCATCGAGGCCGGGGGCGTCGACTCATCCTGGCCGATCAGTGGCGGCATCTGGACCTGCATCAAAAAGGCGTCCGCGTTCAGCAGCGAGCGGCCCTTGTCGGCCGTCAGCTGGCAGGTCTGCTCGAACTCGAGGTCGCGGTTCAACTCGACGGTGACCTCCGAGAGTGAGGCGTGGGCCCGCTCCAGCTCCTCCTGCAGCGCACGCTCGGCCCGCCGGGCGCGGTCGCCGACGAAACCGACGAAGATGCCGGTGAGGGCGACGAAGCCGGTGCGCATGGCCAGGTTGGTGAGGTCGTTGAGCGTCAGGGCCGTGCCCTGCACGGTGTTGCCGTAGTAGACGACCGCGGTGTAGCTGAGCGCGATCGTCAGGACGGCGACGATCGCCGCCAGTCCACCAAATCGGACGGCGGTCGTGACCGTGACCACGAAGTAGGCGAGGAAGAACGGTGACTCGAGGCCGCCGGTGACGGCGACGCCGCCGGTCACCAGCAGCACGTCGCCGATGGCAGAGATGTAGCCGGCGGTCAGCCATTCCGGCTTGCGCGGCAGCAGGACGACCAGCAACGTCAGGTTGTAGATGGCGCCCAGGCCGATCAGGGCCAGCAGGGTCACCAGCGACTGGCGGTTGAGACTCGACGCCAGGAAGGGGAGGGCACCGAGCGAGACGAGGATCGCGAGCCAGCGGATCCAGATGATGCGCCGCTCCATCTCGATCGCCGACGCATCCGGCTTGCCGGCGGCAGTGGCCTTACGGGCGCCGAGCTTCAGGTTGATGGAGCTACTCATCGGGACCGCTTAGCTGGCCTTCAGCACCCGATCGGGCCGGCCCTGGCTGTGGCGCCCACCGGGGACTTCGTAGAAGTCGAGCAAGACCTGCGTGCTGTCGATCAGGTGACTCAAGAATTGCTGCGTGATGCCGGTGCGGCGCTCGCGGGCGATCGCCTTCTTGAGCTGCTCGAACTCTTCCTCCATCAGGTGGCGGACCGCATCCCGCGCGCTGTCGAGCGTTCGTTCGCCAGACCCGCCGGAGATCAAGTCGACCGAGTTGAAGCGCCCCTGCGCCGCCTCGCGCTCGTGCGTGCGCAGATCATTCGCCAGCCGCACCACGCGGGACGCCTGGCAGATGTGGCCGAAGATTCGGTTCTTCAGTTCCTGCGAGACGTCCTGGTAAGAAAACGCCAGGATCGAGACCTGCACGATGGGGAAGGAACTGCTGTACATGCCGTTGGCCAGGTAGGCGTCGAGCGTGACCCGCTCTTTGTGCTTCAACCAGTGGTTTTCCTGGAGCATCGTCCAGATCGACTTCTCCCAGACGAGGCGGCGCATGGCCGTCCATTCCTCGGGCACCTCGTCCTCGCGGAACTGCTCCTCGATCTTGCGAGCGACGGTCGCGTTGACGAGGGGCATCTGGCTGAGGTCGCGGTTGGGCCAGAGCAAGAAGTTCTGGCAGACGCGCCGGTAGTCGGCCAGGTCCAACTCCGGGTGTTCTTCCTCGAGATAGTCATCGATGAAGACGATGTACGCCATCGTCCGGGCGAGCGTCAGGGCTTGCTCGAAGCTCGCGCTTGGGTGGAGCAGGACCGCCGCACGGCAGACCTCGCCCAGCATGTCGTCCCCGCGTGGGTTGGCGTCGACCAGGTGGCGAACCACCGGGGCTTCGTCGGCCTGGCGCATCAGGTTCTCTTTGAGCTTGTTAATCCGCCGGTCTAGCATGTTGGCTCCTCGCAAGCAGGATCTGGGCGGAAAGCACAGCGGAACGCACAACCTGGGTTGGCCCGTAGAGCGTCTTGCCGACCCACATAGGAATGACGGGCTCGCCCTCCGTTTCATTCAGGTAGGCGCCAGCACGGTGGAGCGGCTCCTTGATCTGGGCCCGGAATTCGGCCGGGGCGACCATCAGCGCTTGGACGGCGTAGGCGGTTTCCTCCGGGGTGCCCTGGTTGAACCAGCCCCAGGAGCCGTCCTGGCGCTGGGTTTTGATAAACCAGCTGAAGGCCGGGGTGCAAAGTTCGGGTGCCGACGTGCTGAGCGCGAAGACGGCGTGGGCGGTGGCATAGAAGGGGGATCCATGCCACTTATCCACCCAGTGGTCGCCGTCTACGCGCGCATCACGCAGGTACTTGACGACCTTCTGCTGAATTACGTGCTGGCGCGGAAATGGCGGAGCAGCCTGGAGAACCTCGAGGACGTGGGCGTTGGCTGTGACGGATGCGTCACGCTCGAGGGGGAAAGTAAAGAAGAAGTTGACGCCTTCGAACGGCCGCAGCGGTCCCGCCGAGATGGGGAAGCCGTAGCGGTGTAAGACGCTCAGCGTCAGGGCTGTGTCGTCCGAGTCGGGCCGCAGCCCCTCCATCGAGACGCCCACGCCATCGTCGGTGAGTGCCTGCGCCAGGTAGCGAACGAGCGGCTGGGCCTCGGCCGGACGCAGCTGCGCGCGGGCGAGGTTGTACAAGACCCAGGCGATCTCGAAGACCTCGAAGGGCGCAACGGTCGGCAGGCTGCCATCACCCCGATTGGCCATCAGCATGGCGATGTATTCGTTTGCCTGCTCGTCGCGGGTCTTCAGCAGGAAATAGGCGGTGGCCGACGGCGAGTTCGCGAAGGAGCCGTTGGCAGAAAGCTGCTTGCGGGCGGCCTCGATGTCGAGCCGGTTCCCCATGTATTCGATCGAGTGCAGCAAGGGCGTCGCGACGTTATAGATGAGCCGGGGCGGGATGTGGCCAATCTTTGCGTCGCGCTGGGCAGAGATCCCCATGAAGCGCTCGTAGGGCAGCGGCAGCTCGCGAAGTTTGGCTGCGTCCAGCATCGCCGGCAGCACCAGCTCGAAGCCGGCCAGGTCCGGGCCAGTCTGCCAGTTGCCGGTATCCTCGTGCACGAAGCGCAGCGCCCGCACCCGGGCGCGGTGCGCAGCGCCGTCCTGGAGGGGCTGAGGCAGGTCGGCCAGCGCGACCAGCGCGCCCAGCGTCGAGATCAGCTTGTCCTTGGTGATCGGCAGCGTCGTCCCGAAGCTCCCATCGGCGTTCTGGGCGCGCAGTAGCCACCCCAACGTCTGGGGATAGGCCATGGCGTTCGGATCGTTCGGCTCGCGTAGGCGGGCGACGAAGGCGGTGTCGTAGGCGGCCGGCGAAATCGCGCCCTGCTGCAGCGATGCCAGCAGCTCGCGGGCGGCGGCCGGTGGCGGCAGCTCTTCCGGGCGCTGCGCAACCTCGCGCGTCGTGTAGTGGACGTCGTTGATTTCCGTGGCGACCCCCTTGATGGCACTCTGGTGAGCACCTACGCGGAGGCTACTGCCGCCCCGTTGCGGGAGACGTTACGTCTCAATCGCTCGTATGGCACTAA